>NSIT01000108.1_pt1 | contig 12027 bp, 10 predicted proteins | sample 1450681 | NCBI WGS metagenome assembly NSIT01 (sample SAMN07455404, study PRJNA386592) | invertebrate metagenome | isolation source: Endozoicomonas-like sequences binned from scallop gill tissue | host: Pecten maximus | place: United Kingdom: Lyme Bay MPA | collected 2013-06-01
TTTTATGTCGCCAGAGAAAGGCGGTTTTCAATGTGATCTCACAGAATTTAGCGGCCTTACGAAGCGTGGTGGAGCGGGTCATTTCTTTCAGGTAACGCGACCACCGTCCACTATGGTTATGACGCAACCGTGAAAGAGGTGTCTTTGTAAACGCATTAAAAATGCGGTGGCATTGTTTACAGCGATAGCGTTGCCTGCCCGAATGCCGTAGCGCTGGACATTCAGCACTTTGCAATAAGGACAATAGGGATCACGGGGAAACCGGCGTTCAAGCTGATTTTCAAGATCATGGCAGCGATCCGGTTTTTGTAGGAAGCATGAAATAACCTGCTAAAATAACCTACTATACTAGAGTATCCCAAATTGCTGTGGAGACAATGACTTGATGTCGTGGAGAAGCTGTTAAACTGTTTATTTTTCATTATCAGACTCCCTCTATAAGAAAGAGACAGCTTCAGCTTACTCATTTCAACCGTTTAGGGGAACATAGCCCCTGTTTTGTTTGATAAGGCTTACTTCTATTATATGAAATGGAGTATACCGTATAGTATTGTACTGACTTTCTGGTCAGTAACTTTTATAGCATTAACATAAGAGTATTGACGAACGAAAATAGTGTGTATTCTTTTGAAATACAGCATCTTTTGATACGTTATATAACAGGTCTGTCACAGTGTGATCAATTTGGTGTATTGCTTCTCTGGTACTGCGTAGCTGACAACTAATCGGTGTTTTCGGGTGTGTTAAGTTTCTCAATTTCTTCACGAAATTCATTCAGGTCTTTGAATTGCCGGTAAACCGAAGCAAAACGAATATAGGCAATTTCATCCAGCTCTCTCAGTTCTTTCATGACTTGCTCCCCTACGGCTCTTGATGGAATTTCTCTTTCCCCGGTCGCCTGCAATTCATGTTTTATTCGGGTAATGGCTTCTTCCAGATGTTCGACACTGACAGGCCTTTTTTCCAATGCCTTAATCATACCTGACCTCAACTTTTCTTCATCAAACGGTTCCCGTGAACCATTTTGTTTAATCAGTTTTGGTATCAGTAATTCGGCGGTTTCATAAGTGGTATAGCGTTCATTACATTGTTGACAAATGCGTCGACGGCGAACCTGATTCCCCTCAGCAACCAGTCTGGAATCAACAACTTTTGTTTCATCGGCGCCACAGAATGGACAATGCATCAGTTTTAAAATCCTCTTATTACATGGAGTTTATCGCTGCTTATGTTTTTATTATGGTATTAATTCACAGGTTTCAGAGATCATTGAATTTCCTTCAGAATAGGTATTGTTAAAGGAAATGTGTTGATTTCTGTTGTTGTTTATTTTGAAAAGTAAAATAAACTCGCCTTTTCTCTCTTCTTATACCAATTCTTGCTAGAAAGGCAAGCTATTTGATTGATAAATATCATATTTTTTAACTGGAATGGTATGTCTTACTGAGTTTTGGAGGCCATAACATGGTGCTCATAATAATTTTTAATAATGCGTGCAACGGTTTTTCTCCAGGAACGTTGATGAACCCCAAAGGTGTTGAGAATGGACTGACAACTTAAACAGGCATTAGCCGGCGGTTTAATACCCTGCAAGGTATCCATCTTGGCCATTTTTAGTTTGCGTACTTTTAGCGGGGTGTACTTGGACGCTTCTGCAATTACAACTTCTGCGAAGCTGTTCTGGGAAACAAATTCAGATGCTGCATAATGATAGGTTCCCCACACCTGAGCCCCGCAGTCCATCTGCTGGATGATGGCAACAATGACCCGTGCAGCATCAGTGGCGGGTGTTGGGCAACCTACCTGGTCAGATGTTACAGTGATTTCATGGTGCAGGGTGATCTGATCCAGCAGCTGGGTCAGCATACTGTTTCCGTATTCACCAATGATCCAGGAAAATCGCAGGATAATGTGCTGAGGGCAACGGTCACGAATTTGCTGTTCCGCCTGGCAACGACTGATGGCTAGCACACCTTTGGGATTGGTCGAGTCAGTTTCTGCATAGGGTTCCTGTTTTTGCCCGTCAAAAACCCGATAAGAGGAAAGCTGAATCAGTTTGATACCCTGTTGGTGACAGGTATCTGCCAGTACGGCAATACTGTCTCTGTTGACATGAAAACATCGGGACGGCTCATTTTCTGCGCCAACCGGATCGTTATATACGGCAGCGTTAACGATAATATCCGGTTGTGTTCGTTGTATGCAGGATAGCACGGTTTCTATATGGGTCAGATCCATTTCATGACGTGCGGGGGCAATGACAGAGATTGCTTTTTCATGCAGCAGTTGGCAAAGGGCATAACCTACTTTTCCGCTACTGCCAATGACCATAACTTTCATAGATAGCATTCCCTGTGGTTCCATAGAGTTGATAGAGTAAAAAAAGATACGGAGCAGCCCACATCAGTTGAATGGCATACTGAAGTTTTCTCATTTTCAGCTGTCTGTGACAAAGCCCATAGATACGCTATCCTGTATTGCCCTTATTATGCCTGATTGTCTGTTTTTTTCAGCTATTGAAATCATTGACTCAATGAATTTAATCCGTTTATATCGTTCATGCTGATAAAGAAGTTTTCATTAACTGCCCAAAATAGTGTCGGGCGTTATATTCGATTGAGTCTGAGGACGTTAAGAAACGTATTAGAAATAATGAGGAGACAGATCGGAAAATTGGCCCGAAAACTTCGGGTGAGTGATTGATCATTCCGTTTTTGAAAGCCATTTTTATCAATGGCATCACTTCTGTTTATCTTTAGGTATGTGATGAGGAGTATTGAGATGACAGCATGTAAAGAACAAGATATTCAACAACAGGTTCAGAACGCTTTCCATTTTCGCCATGCCACCAAGGTGTTTGATCCCACAAAGAAAATCAGTGAGGCGTCTTTCGCTACTATTTTGGAAGCCGCACGGTTGTCACCCAGTTCATTCGGTTTTGAGCCCTGGCAATTATTAGTCATCCAATCTCCCGAGAAACGCGAGTTGTTCCGTGAGTTTTCATGGGGTGCTAACGGTTCTTCTAAAACCGATAGGACAGCAGGACAGCTCGGTACTGCCAGTCATTTTGTTGTTTTGCTTGCCCATACGGATGCCACCATGAAGCATCACTCTGACTATCTGCGGCATTTTATGAGTGAGGTAAAAAAATTGCCTGCTGAAATTGTCGATTTTTATCATCACGCTTATCAGAAGTTTCAGGAGAATGATTTTCATATTGAAGGAAAGCGGCAAATTACAGATTGGTGTTGTAAACAGGCTTATATTGCCTTAGGCAACATGATGACAGCCGCAGCATTCTTGGGCATTGATTCCTGTCCTATAGAAGGCTTTGAAAAAGATAAGGCAGCTGAGGTACTGGAAAAGCATTTTGATATCGATCCGGTATTATACAGTCCTGCATCCATGGCCGCGTTTGGCTATCGGGCTCAGGAACCTGCGTATCGTAAAACACGTCGCCCTATTGATCAGGTGGCTCAGTGGTTTTAAATCGCTATGTCTGTTATCTCAGAGGCCACTATTTTGTGGGCTCTGTTTACTTGTCATAGTGACTCGTTTTTTGCTGGTTTCTGGAGAACGTTCTCTTCCCACTGCGTAGCTATTCTTCTAAATTTTTGGGATTTATACGATTCTCGGTGTCTGGAATGTAGCCTCTTTCTTCTTTTTTGAGACAATGCGAAAAACTGATGAAGGTTGTCGGAAGGAAAAAAGCCTTTTTAATTGTAACTAAAATACCGATTTTCTTTTTAGGAATCGGTTGATTTATCGGTTGTCAGTTTTTTACATTATTGAGATTTAAAGGGGGTATAGAGATAGAATTTCCTAATCTTTATAAATTTTTAGTTAACCGCTATTGGCTGAATTATTTTTAATAATTTTATGACATATGCACATAAATTCTTTTTTTCTGGTAATAAAGTATTTATTGAGTTGAATAGGCTTGTTAACGGAGATACGAGTGTTCAGCCTGATTTAACGATATCTCACCTTATTGTGTTATTCTTTTCGATCGTTATGGGTGTTAAGTTTACGCAACTGTTTGATTTTGGTACTGATCGGAATAAAAATAGGAAACTTTTTTAGAAGACAGAGATCCTACGATGGAATAGCCCTATGGCATACCTTAAAAAACACTTCCTGATGATCAACAGTCATTCACTTGTCTTTGAGATTGCCTGGGATGAATAGACTCATAATTATTATTTTATAAAGTTTTTTGTATGATGATATGAAGGTTTTCCCTTCTGGTTATTTTTGATTTTGTTCATAGTAGAATTATTGTTATGTGTTTTGAATATTGCTGATCAATATGAGAGAGTTTTTTGTCTTTTCGATCGTATTTTTATTCTGTAATGATTCAGGCCAGCTGATAGAATACGGGTCGTCAGTTTATTTGTATTGGATATACTTCATATATGTGATAAACCGGCTTGTAAGAATTACAGGAGAAAACAGACGATGTATCAGGGCAAAAACTCCGCTGCCATAGCTGATGGAACAGAGTGTATTCTTTTGGTTGATGACAATCCTACTAATCTTCAGGTGTTGCTTCAGACGTTGAATGGCCGGGGTTATAAGCTATTAATTGCCAAAAATGGTGAAAGTGCCCTGCGCATTGCTAAAAAATCACAGCCAGCACTGGTTTTGCTGGATATTATGATGCCGGATATGGACGGTTATGAAGTCTGTAAGCACCTGAAAGGTAATAGGGAAACGTCAGGGATTGCTGTCATTTTTTTATCAGCTCTGGATGATCCTAAAGATAAAGTGAGAGGTCTGGAAACCGGTGCCGTAGATTATATATCCAAACCTTTTCATGCCGAAGAGGTAATAGCCCGGGTTGAGACACAACTTAAAATCCATCAACTGGAAAAAGCCCTGAGTGCCAGAAACCGGCAGCTGGAAGCAGATAAGGCGCGCATTCTTGAGAGCATGAATGAAGGGATTATCGGGCTGGACAGTCGGGGTAATGTTGCGTTTGTTAACCCCGCTGCCTCCGTCATGCTGGGCTGGTCCGTTGATGAATTGGCCGGAACCAATTTTATTAGTTTGATGTTGTCTGATGCGGAAGCCATCAGAAGTGAGCGCCATGTCTCTCATTTAAAACCCATACAGGATACATTGAACAACTGCCTTTCCCAGACGTTGGAAGATGAAATATTCTGGCGCCGTAACGGTGAATCATTTCCGGTCAGTTATTCTACAACGCCGATTATGGAGAATGAGTCAGTCAACGGTGCCGTCGTGGTTTTTCGGGATATTTCAGAGAAGAAAAAACAGGAAGCTGTGTTAAAGGCGTTGAGGGATGAGCTGGAAGTCCAGAAAGAAAAATTTACTCATGCTTCACGACTCAGCACCATGGGTGAAATGGCCGCTGGGTTCGCCCATGAGGTCAATCAGCCATTAACGGCTATTTCCAACTATTCTCAGGTCGTTCGTCGTATGCTGGGGCGTCTTGATGTAGATTGTCCTGAGCTAAATGATGCCATTGAAAAAATAAACGTTCAGGCGCGTCGGGCAGGGGAGATCATTGCGCGGATTCGTTCGTTTGTGAAAAAACCGGATCATGTGGTAGGGCATGTTAACCCTAATAAATTGATAAAAGATACCTATAAACTGGCTGAGGTGGATGCCCGTCATAATAATATGGTGATTCATCTGGATCTGGATGAAACCCTGCCGGAAGTTAAAGTGGATCCGATCCAGATACAGCAGGTGGCCCTGAATTTAATGCGCAATGGCATGGAAGCCATGCGTGATATGGATACCCGTGATATTGGGATTGTTGTAAAGACTTGCCAACTGGATGAGAACTTTGTCCAGGTATCCGTGATTGATCGCGGATACGGTTTGGCAGCGGATGCAGAGGAAAAACTGTTCACCCCGTTTTATACAACAAAATCCGATGGCATGGGGATTGGATTGACGGTATGTCATTCCATTATCCAGTCCCATGGCGGTCGTATGAGTTTTAAACGTCACCCTGAAGGGGGGACGATTTTTGAATTTACCATGCCTGTGGCCGCTTGATAAAAGCGGGTTATAGGAAAGTGATGCTGGTGGAAATTATTTCGAACAGCGAGAGACAGGAGAAATCGATTGTCTGAAAGTACAGTGGCGTACATGAACCGTATTGGGCAACAGGCTCGTCAGGCCAGTCATGCCATTGCCTGCGCTGATACAGCAATGAAAGATCGTGCTCTGAGAACAATGGCTGAGCAGCTTTCAGCCAAACGGAAAAAGCTCAGGGAGGAAAATAAGAAAGATCTGGAGGCGGCAAGAAAACAGAACCTTTCTTCAGCGATGCTGGATCGATTGACCCTGACGGATCAGCGTATTGATGCAATGATTGATAGTGTCCGAAGTGTTGCGGACTTGCCGGATCCGGTAGGTGATGTGAACAATCTGCATTATGTGCCCAGTGGTATTCAGGTGGGGCAGATGCGTGTTCCTTTGGGCGTCATTGGAATTATTTATGAATCCCGTCCTAATGTGACGGTTGAGGCGGCCAGTTTATGTCTCAAGTCGGGTAATGCGGTGATTTTGCGCGGAGGCAGTGAGGCTCTGTTCTCCAATCAGGCCATTGCCCGTTGCGCTATGGATGCGGTGCAATCCGTTGGGCTTCCGCCGTCGGTCATTTCTGTTGTTGAAACCACGGACAGACAGGCAGTAGGCACATTGATTACTATGCCTGAATTCGTGGATATCATTATTCCCAGAGGTGGAAAAGGACTGATTGCCCGAATCAGTCAGGAAGCAACCATTCCGGTTATTAAACATCTTGATGGTATTTGTCATGTTTATGTGGACGACCGAGCTAATAGGGAAAAAGCGTTTCGTATTGCCCTTAATGCAAAAACCCATCGTTATGGTGTGTGTAATGCTATGGAAACCCTGTTGGTTCATAAAGATATTGCCGGAAAACTATTACCGGATTTGTGTGCAGCTTATGATGAAAAGGGCGTAGAATTGCGGGCCTGCCCGTTGGCGCGACAAATCGTTCCTGCTCTGCTTGAAGCCACGGATGAAGACTGGGAAACCGAATACCTTGCTCCCGTATTGTCGATTCGTATTGTTAATGATATTGAGGCGGCGATGGCTCACATCAATTATTATGGCTCACATCATACGGATGCTATTGTTACAGAAGATTATGCCCACAGTCGTTCGTTTTTAAGAGGGGTGGATTCCAGTTCTGTCATGGTCAATGCATCCACCCGGTTCGCTGATGGTTTTGAGTATGGACTAGGCGCTGAAATCGGTATATCCACCGATAAACTGCATGTTCGTGGCCCGGTTGGGCTGGAAGGGTTAACCACGAAAAAATTTATTGTATTAGGTGATGGGCATATCAGGAGATAACCGGTTTGCCGTTATCTGTGTTATGTTTTCTTATACAGGATTTATCGAGTCTGTCCTGTAACTTGTAATGATTAATGAGAATGAGGTATTTGGATTAATTTATGAATTCCAGTGATTTGAAAACCCAGTTGATTGATGCCCTTGAAGAAATGAAAGGCCTTGATATCACTGTACTTGATGTAAAAGCATTAACTGATATTACCGATTATATGGTGATTGTCAGCGGCTCATCCAATCGCCATGTAAAGTCACTGGCAGAAAATGTGGCTAAGCGAGGCAAGGAGTTTGAGTTGTCTTCCGTTCGTCTGGAAGGGATGGAGAATGCAGAGTGGGTATTAGCCGATCTGGGTGATGTGGTTGTTCATGTGATGTTGCCGTCTACTCGTCAGTTTTATGATCTGGAGAGATTATGGAGTGCGGATGCTGTGACTTCAGCTCATGAAAAAGCCTGATGCGTATCCGTTTGATTACGGTAGGCTCACGGATGCCAGACTGGATTGAAGCGGGGTATCGGGAATACAGCCGCAGGATAGGAGGAGATGTTCGCCTGGATCTGGTTGAAATTTCTCTGGGACGCCGGGGAAAAGGAAGTGGCGTAGCCCGACTTCAGGAAAAAGAAGCTCAGAAAATGTTGGCGTCTGTCGGAAGTGGTGACAGGGTTATTACGCTGGAAATAGCAGGAAAACTCTGGTCTACAGAGAAGCTTGCCGACAATCTGGGAAACTGGCAGCAGTCTGGCAGGAATGTCAGTTTGCTGGTAGGAGGGCCGGAGGGATTGCATTCTTCCTGTCTTGCCCGTGCCAATGAGCGCTGGTCTCTCTCCCCTCTGACATTGCCCCATCCTATAGTGAGGGTTGTTATTGCGGAACAGATTTACAGGGCGTGGAGTATCTTGCATCATCATCCTTACCATAAATAAAAGGGATGCTGTGGGTTGCTGGTGGTGTGTTTTTCCGTCGTATAAGGCCTATCGGGATGTCGTAACCTTAATGCGGGGAGACATAATGCCGGAAGTATAGTTAAAAGATGGTATATATTTTCTGGTCCTTTCGACAACGATAATGATATGGCAGACATTGAGTGATAGCTAAATGGTGGGAGACGCCTTAAAGGATCATAGGTCAGAGACCAGATTGGTTAATATACGGTTATGGGTTGCCGTATTTTTTATGTTATTGCTGACAGCCGGACTGATCAGTCGGTTATTTTATCTGCAGGTTGTCCGTTATAACGATATGGTGACACAGTCTGATGAGAACCGTGTCCATCTCAAGCCTATACCGCCGACCCGTGGCTTAATTTATGATTCTAATGACCAGCTGCTGGCAATGAACCGGCCGAGTAAAATAGTGTCGGTTGTGCGTGAGCGGGTGACTGATATGGATGAATTACTTCATTCTATAGCCGATATTATAGATTTGGATGATCGGGAAATAGAACGCTTCAAGAAAAGGCTGCGACAGGTGCGTCCCTTCGAACCCGTGCCTCTGAAATACGATCTCAGCGATGAGCAAATCGCAAAAATAGCCGTGAATATGTATCGTCTGCAGGGTGTTGAGCTGGATGCTGAACTGGTTCGTTATTATCCACAAGGAAAGTTGTATGCCCACAGCGTAGGCTATATGGGTCGAATTAATGATCGTGAAATAAAAAAGTTGAAAGCTAAGCTTTACAGCGGTACGCACTCTATCGGTAAAATCGGGTTGGAAAAATATTACGAGACTGATCTCTTGGGACAACCGGGTTATCAGGAAGTTGAGACCAATGCCCGAGGTCGGGTTATTCGAGTCCTGAAACAAGTGGATCCGGTCTCAGGAAACAATCTCCATCTTTATTTGAATACAGATTTACAGAAAAAAGCGGTTAAGGCCATGGATGGGCGCCGTGGTGCCATTATTGCGCTTGACCCTAAAACCGGTGGCGTATTGAGTATGGTGAGTAATCCGGCATTTGATCCCAATCTTTTCGTGACAGGTATCGACTCAAAAACATTTAACGGGTTGAATACAGATATCGAAAGGCCGCTGTATAATAGGGCCACACTAGGGGAATACCCTCCTGCCTCTACCATGAAACCTATGGTGGCTTTAGGCTTATTGGCTAATAATATCATTGACCGTAAGGAAAAGATTTTTGATAAAGGATGGTTCCAACTGCCAGGTAGTGAGCATAAGTTCAGGAACTGGCGGCGATGGGGTCATGGCTGGGTAGATATAGAAAAAGCCCTGATCGTGTCCAATGATACCTATTTCTATAATCAGGCCAGCAAACTGGGCATTGATGCGTTATACCAATTATCGTATCAGTTTGGTTTTGGTCATCGAACTGGTATTGATATTGGTGAAGAGCGTCCCGGATTGCTGCCTTCACGGGAATGGAAACAGGCGGTTTATGGTAAACCGTGGTATCCCGGTGAAACGGTTATCGCCATTATCGGTCAGGGATATATGCTGTCAACGCCGTTACAGTTGGCAGAAATGATTACGATGATTGCTAATCGTGGGAAATATGTACAGCCTCATCTGGTTAAGGAACGAGCACAGCCAAAAGGAAAAGACATTAAGATAGGCAATCCGGATGATTGGGAATTTGTCATTAATGCCATGGAAAAAGTCGTCAGTTCACCTCATGGCACGGCGAATTGGCGTATTGGCAAAAACTTGCACTATCGCATGGCTGGGAAAACCGGTACGGCACAAGTGGTAAGCATTGCTCAGGGAGAAGAGTATGACGAAGAAAAGCTGAAAGAATTCGAACGAGATCACAGCCTTTTTATAGCATTTGCACCGGTTGACGACCCCCAGATCGCGGTGGCGGTTATTCTGGAAAACAGTTCCGGTGCTTCCAATGTGGCGCGGGATGTCATGGATTTTTATCTTTTACCCCGTTTACAGCAGGAAAGACTGAGTCAGGGAAATGATAAAATGTCGGTTACCCAGAACGGAATTCATCAGGGATAGTTATGCCTCATTCTGATTTTGTTCGACAATTAAATGATGTCCAAGGTGTGGGGCGACAGTCGTCCTGGTTATTGCGCTGGCATATCGATCCTATTTTGGCTCTTTGTCTTTTCTTGCTCAGCACTGCCGGTCTGTTTGTATTGTACAGTGCAACAAGTAAAGATATGGATACGGTGGTGAGGCAGTCTGTTTATCTTGTCATTGGTTTTGTTGCTATGTTTGCCGTGGCTCAGGTATCGCCGCGGATATTGATGATCTGGGCACGATGGCTTTATTTGGCCAGTGTCTTGTTGTTAATCGTGGTCTTGGTTTTAGGTATTGAGTCAAAGGGCGCCCAGCGCTGGATCCAGTTGCCCGGATTTCGCTTTCAGCCTTCAGAACTGGCCAAACTTATGATGCCTATTGTTGTGGCAAGTTATCTTGCCCGGCGCTCCTTGCCTCCCTCCTTAAAGGATGTCTGTATTGTTTTTCTGATGGTGGGAGGGCCGGTGTTGCTTATTGCTATACAGCCGGATTTAGGAACTTCCCTGTTGATTGCCGCCTCCGGCTTATTCGTATTGTTGTTATCAGGTTTGAAGTGGCGCTGGATACTGTCAGTAGCCGTGCTGGCTGTGCCCTCCGTTTATGTGCTTTGGCATTTTTTTATGTACGACTATCAGAAACAGAGAGTGTTGACGTTTCTGAATCCGGAAAGTGATCCTTGGGGCGCAGGTTGGAATATCATCCAGTCAATGATCGCTATCGGATCCGGTGGGTTATACGGCAAGGGATGGATTATGGGAACTCAGTCCCATCTGGATTTTTTACCGGAAAGCCATACGGATTTTATTATTGCCGTTTTATCCGAAGAGTTTGGCTTTACAGGATGTATCGTTTTGCTGGCTATGTATGCCCTGATCCTCGGACGGGGTATATTCATTGCCCTGCATGCGCAAACATTATTTGGCCGCTTGCTGGCCGGCAGTATTACCCTGACCTTTTTTGTCTACGTGTTTGTCAATATTGGCATGGTCAGCGGAGTTCTTCCTGTGGTAGGTGTTCCATTGCCTCTGGTGAGTCGGGGGGGAACCTCTATTGTTACCATTATGTTGGGTTTCGGTATGTTAATGTCTGTTCATACAGAGCGGCGCTTTTTGGGATGCATGTGAATTTTCTAAAGTAAAGCTGGATTCAAGTAATAAGAGCAGCAGACTCCCTAGTATAGATCTCAATCGGAGTCTTTCCACCAAGAACTTTTCTTAGCATGGTATTGATCATTAATTCCATATTATTAATCTCCTGTTCTGTAAGTTCTTCCATTGCCATCTTCTTAGGCTAATGCCGACGTATGATTCCATTTGTATTTTCATTGGTTCCCCGCTGATAACCGGCGTATGGCCTGGCAAAATAGATAGCCGTATTGGAGGCTTTTGAAACAGCACTGTGCTGGGCAAATTCACCGCCGTTATCCAGGGTTATTGTTTTGGCTCCGGGAACTCTCCTCATCAGTTCGATCATTTTTTTTGCCACTGTTTCAGTCTTTTTGTCACTGACTTTTCCTATCAGGGTTAAACGGATTTTTCGATCCACAAGAGTCATCAGGTGGGCATTTTGCCCATAGACCGTATCTCCTTCCCAGTCCGCCAGACGTTCCTGTTTTTCCACTACTTCAGGACGTTCCGTTATATCTTTTCGATCAGGAATCAGTGACCGGCTCGCTTTACGC
>NSIT01000109.1_pt1 | contig 12008 bp, 8 predicted proteins | sample 1450681 | NCBI WGS metagenome assembly NSIT01 (sample SAMN07455404, study PRJNA386592) | invertebrate metagenome | isolation source: Endozoicomonas-like sequences binned from scallop gill tissue | host: Pecten maximus | place: United Kingdom: Lyme Bay MPA | collected 2013-06-01
ATATAACTAAAAAAGAGAAGCGAATTGATAAAATATAGCTACGAAAAAAGTACAAAACTTAACATTTCAAAAGAGTGAAATAATATAAAATGCATTCATCTTGTTATAAAAAGACTTATATCTTTTTAGATAAAAATTACATTCTCGGATAAACAATCATGCAACGCCCACACACACACAAGGCAGCCCTTGCGACACTGATCGCTTTAATAACCCATTCAGGTATCAGTTACGCCTCTGGTTATGGATTAAATGAATATTCCGGCAGCGCCATGGGGTCTGCCTACGCTGGGGCAGCTTCAAACGCAGAAGACGCCTCTATTGCCGCTTATAACCCTGCAGGAATTGCCCTGTTAAAAGACACACAGCTGACTCTGGGATCAACCCTTGTTACAGAAAGTGGTAACCTGGAAAACGCTGAATATAAAGACGGCAATGCACCCATTGATTATTCCTCTGATGCCGACGGATTCCAGCGCACGACAGCCATCCCTTTCGGTCATTTTTCTACTCCACTGAACGATAAGTGGAGCTTCGGCGCCAGTGCTTATGCACCCTACGGTATGAACCTTAACTACGACGATGATTTTGCCGGCCGGTTTTTTGGTGATAAAACCCAATTTACCGTTATGAACCTGCAAGGCACGCTGGCCTATCAGTTCAGCGATACACTGGCCGTTGGGTTTGGCTTGGCTGCATCTATGGCTGAAGGCAAACTGACCCAGAATTACTGGAATGAAATTACTGGCTCAAAAGATCAACCATTACGGTCAGAATTGAAAGGGGATGATATTGCCCCCGCATGGAATATTGGTCTGATCTGGCAGCCCACAAATACTACAACATTAGGCCTTGCCTATCATTCTTCTACTAAATTTTCTCTGGAAGGCACCCACCAATTAAGTGGGGGTACAGGAGGAATGGGCAGCAAGGCAAACGGCAAACACGATGTCAATCTTGACATTACCATGCCGGAAAAAATCACCTTCAGTATCACTCAGGAATTAAACGATCGCTGGACTATTCTGGCCGACGCCTCATGGACCCGCTGGAGTCGATTCGAAAATTTCTACATCGAAGATAATGGAATAGAAGACTTTGTTATAGGTCCGATAGTTATCCCTGATGGCAAAGACTACTCCTACTATATTCCGGAAAACTGGCGTAACACATGGGCAGCATCCATCGGTGCCAAATATGTCCTGAATGATGACTGGACATTAAAAGCCGGCTATATGTACGACCAGTCTCCGGTAACCAACAAAAATCGCACAGCCCGCACACCCGATGCCAACCGCCAATGGTTAACGGTTGGTGCAAAATGGCAGGCAGCTCCACAATGGACCTTTGATTTTGCCGCCGGTTATGTCTGGCTGATCGACGGAACCGTATACGAAAAAGGCCACTCGAAACATCCTGACGGAGAGCCTAAAACAGACGACGTATTTACCGGTGAATACAAGAACCAGACATCCTGGTTACTGTCAGCCCAGATGACTTATCATTTCTGACAACAATACGATTGATATAAAAAAGGAGCTTATGTGCTCCTTTTTTATGACCTAAAGAATTTGAGAGGAGAATAGGCCGTCCACGTTATAGCAGTTTATTCTCCGGCATATGCAAGTGAACATCCTGCTGAGGATAAGGAATGGAAACTCCTTCACGATCACACTGGATTTTCACCTCTTTTGTGATATCCCAGTAAACCTCCCAATAATCCAGTGTCTTAACCCAGGGACGAACAATGAAATCCAAGGAAGAACTGTTTAATGTATTCAGCTTGATAGTGTATTCCGGTTTTTTCAATATTTTCTCATGGGATTCAACGATAGAACGTAGCATTGCTTCCACTTTTTCTATATCACTGTCATACCCTACCCCAAAAACCATATCCACACGCCTTACCCGTTCCTGAGTAATATTTTTGATAGTATCATCCCAAATTTTGTTGTTCGGTATGATAATAATCTGGTTATCAAAGGTTTTAATTGTAGTATTCACCAGACTCATATGACTGACCTTGCCAAAAACTCCCCCGGCTTCCACCTGATCGCCCACATCAAAGGGACGATAAATCAGCAACATCAAACCGGATGCGAAATTGGATAAGGTATTCTGCAGGGCAAAACCAATGATGACACCGGCAATACCAAAACCGGTCAGGATAGGTGTTAAGTCCAGCCCAAGTTGCGACAAGGCAATCAACAGACTCAGAAAAAAGATCAGTTTCCCTGATACGGAAATAAAAAAGTTTTGCATCAGGAAAGACATTTTCAGCCCGGGAGAAATAACGGCTTTACTGACAATACCCTGGGCAAAACGTGCTAAAATCCGACCAAGAAAGATCACCCCAATAAAAATAGCCAGCTTTAATAATGCTTCCGGTGCATAGTCAAGTAGCCACTGCCCGGCATGATCCAGCCATCCCATGAAAATCGACGTAAAAACAGAGATATTTAAAATGTCTTCCGTAATATCGCCCGTGGCATCGAAAGCTATTCTTTTATCATTCGTCGTGTCGATGCCCATTTTATCCGCCAGTTTGATCAGCGACTGCATGGAGGCCAGTTCACTGTCCACTTCACGCTGGGAAATCTGACTCATCAACTGAACGCCGGCCTTGTTACTTTCAGAGGTTGACCTCAACTGTTTTTTTATCTGCCGGGCTTGTTCCACATCAAATACCAGGGAGGCAGAAATAAAATCAAGATAATGCCGTACACTTTGTTTCAAGACATACATCCGCTCCGGCATGGGCTGGCCTAATGCTTCCATCCATAAATAATTCTGCCATTGATCCGACAGCACAGAAACATGGTAATGCCGGATCTCATCCACTTTTGTCTGATTATTCAGCTTATCCATTTCTTTAGCTTCATCCATTGCCTGTTGTCTTTTATGGGTTTCCTTGTCAACAAGCATTAAGGCTTCCGAAATAAATGAAGTCTGGCGACTTACGTATTTTTTTAATATTTCTTTTTGTGAATCTTTATGATCCTTCATCAAATCATTGATGTCCGTCCTTAATTCATTATTCTTCGTTAACATCTGCAAATTAATAATGTCCAGATCACTGCCTGTCAATTCTTTAGTTTGTTGATAAAGGCGAACTACTTCATCATCCAGACGCTGTATGGATACAATATCCACAGAGGAATTTGCAATAGCAAACTCCGCAAGGAAAAAGCTGAAAAAAATTAAAAAGTATCGTAATAACTTCACAACGATTATCATCCCGTCATCATTTTTTTTATTATACTAATGCGAAATATAAGGCAATGATCAGCAATAACACTTAATTAACCCCCGATGAAGTGATAAATACTGATCATCCATACACAAAGACAAAAAAAGAACAGAAGACATAAGTAAGCATTAACAAACAATACCGACTTAACGAAAAAACGAACAAAAAAAAAGCCAATTAACTGTTTTTTTATTGACCTGAATCATTCGTGCATTAACACAGCTCCTTTATTCTCTGCCGTTTTTATTTATCATCCTGTCAATTATTCATGAATACGCTTGAAAGAACCTCTGCACGGGTTGTTATAACCAGCACTCTTACGGTAGCTGTTGTTATATTTATTGCCCAAACTGTCATCGGCAAACAAGAAATTAATCTTGGATTTGCCACTATCGCCATTTTACCCATGTTATTTGCGGTAATGATTGGCATGTTACTTTCGGTTAACTGGACAAAAAAAGCCTTTCGGCTCTGGGGAAAACAATTCACGAAGAAAGAAGAGAGCTTTTGCGGAAAAATGGTAGGCTTCAGCTTGCTAATATTAGGCACCCAATACGCAGGCATGATTATCCCCAACCTGAAAATGATCATGAGTGCCGGAGTGCCTTTGCTGTTTCAGGAACTGGGTAATTTACTGCCGGTATTTATCGCTGTCCCACTGGCTGTTAAGTTCGGATTAGGTCGTAAAGCCATCGGTGCCTGCTCTTCCATAAGCCGGGAGCCATCCATTGCAGTTATTCAGGGAAAATTCAATACAGGTTCACCGGAATACATGGGTGTTTTTGCCATCTATTTATGCGGGTCTGTTATTGGAACTTTGTGGTTTAGTGTACTGGGTAGTCTGGCTCCCCTGACAGGGCTTAACCCATTAGCACTGGCAGCAGGATCCGGCGTTGGCAGTGGCTCCATGCTTTCTGCAGCATCCGGCGCATTAATTGAAGGAATGGACGCCAGCACAACCCAACAAGTATTGAGTATTGCTGCGGCTTCCAATCTTCTGTCATCCGTCTTAGGCGCCCTGTCATTAACGTTCCTTGGCCTTCCTATTGCAGAAAAAATGTACAGCCTGTGCCAGAGGGAGAAATAATATGCGATCTGTCATTCTTGATATGCGGCTGGTCTTTCTGGCCATCATCCTTGCCATGCTGACCCAGACGCTGACAACACATCTACCTTTTTATGCCATGGCTGACACGTTTATTGCCATGTCTGTGGTGGTATTCCTGTCACTGGTAGCAAAAAAATATTTACCGTCTTCTCTTCCGACTTTTGCCTACGCCACCGTTATCGGCATTATTATTTGCCTGCCCGATACACCTATCCGGACTTTCTTTTTAGATGCCATCAGTAAAGTGTCTTTTCTGAGTTGCTGTGTTCCCTTGCTGGCTTTTGCAGGACTCTCCGTAGGCGGCCAAATGGAAGAGCTTCGTAAAATGTCATGGAAAGTCATCGTGATTTTCCTGATTGTTTCCACTTTATGCTTCTTTGGCGCAGCACTCGTTGCCCAGACCGGCTTTAGCATAACGGGAGTTATTTAAAATCATGTGTACCAGTAATCTGTTCTCACTGGATGATGAGCTAATTACTCTGAAACCCTTTAGTATTGAAACCCGGCATCATCTGCACAGAATTCCGGAGCCGTCCGGAAAAGAACTTGAAACCAGCCAGTACTGCCGTCAGCTTATGCAGGAAGCCGGTTATGAAATCAAGACGTTGGACGGCTTCACCGGATTCACTGCAGATCTTAAGGTCAGTGACTGTTTTAACCTGATGGCTATCCGCACTGATATTGATGCCCTGGAAATGGATGACCTGACAGAAAACGACTGCCGGTCCGAACATCCGGGATATGCTCATAACTGTGGTCATGATGTTCATATGACCATTGCCCTGACCGCAGCACTTTTCCTTAGCAAACATCGGGAAAAGCTGAAACACAATATCCGCTTTATTTTTCAGATGGCAGAAGAGGATATGCGTGTTCCCGGTGCAGAAAAAATGGTTGAGCAAGGCTGTATGGAAGGTGTCAGCGAAGTCTATGCCCTTCATAACGACGCATCTCTGGAATACGGAACAGTTCATGTTAACAGCAGCCTGATGAGTTCTTATGGATCAGCCTGGACATTAGACGTCCATGGTATATCCACTCACGGATCAACCCCTCATAAGGGGCTTGATGCCATTCGTGAAGCAGCTCGCATTATTGCTGATATGGATTATATAGTTGCCAAGAAAACCGACCCATTCAATCCTGCAGTCTTTGGTTGTGGTATGTTTAACGGCGGATCCATTCCCAATGCTGTAGCAGACTATGTTCAGGCCAGAGGAACCATCCGGGCTATGGATGCTGAAACGGATACCGTTCTTAAAGCAGCGCTGAAGGATATTACTAAGGAAAGTGAAGTACGTGGTTATACCACTACCATGGATTATTCAGGCTATCCTGCTGTCATCAATCATAACGAGGCTTATCATCGTATTATAGAAGCTGCGAAAGATTGCGTTCCTCAATCCCGGATTAACAGCCATTGCTCACCTATGACAGGCAGTGAAGACTTTAGCTTTATGGTAAATGCCGTTCCCGATAAAAAAGGCGCTATGTTCTTTTTAGGCAGCGGCAATAAGGAAAAAGGCATCTGCAACTATCTTCATAGCAACCCGTATTATGTTGACGACGATAGCCTTTTGATTGGCACACAAATCTTTATCAACTTAGCAACACGTTAAACATATTAACTGAAAAGACTGAATCAGCCTTTTCAGTTTTACCCGCTTCCCGAAACCCATCACCTTCCACGGTTATTTTATTCTCGTCAGCTCCCTGTTAATTTGCCGATTCTTACAATGTTTTTAACAAGGATCGAATCTGTTCCGTCAGGTACTCATCAGGAGAAAGACTAAGCGCCCGGATAGCGAGCTGTTTTGCATTTTCCGGTTTTTCCTGAAGTTGGCGTAAAAGTGCCATCTGGTAATAAATTTGTGGTTCTGCCGGCTTCATTCTCATAGCCCGAGACAAATCCGATGCCGCTTTATCCAGATTTCCTTTATTTCTGGCATTAACTGCTTTGTTCAACAGCATGGCCCACGCAGGTTGCGGACTTTGATTTTCAACGACAGTGGTCGCACCCATACCATCCTGCTTAAAAACAGAAGTAGCGCATCCTGAAAGCACGACCACTAAAAACAACACGGAATAATGTAACGACATAATTGTCTCTTTTAGCACTATATTATCTGATGAAGAGAGCTTTCTGATCAGGATAGTATGCAGCATCTCAACAAAGAAAAACAATTATCGCCTTAAAACAACAAATGAATATAACCACCCGGAGGGTTCAGTCAAACCATGACTTGAACCGATCCATTAATGACGGGCTACCCCCGGAACCGACGGCCTCTCCGCAACGCCCTGAGTAATCCGGCTCACTGCCCTTGATATAAGGGAATTTTCTGGCCTGGGGGCAATCCGGATCAATGGCAATATTCTTTTGGGGGTCAACCCAGTGATATTCCAGCTGTTTACTGTCCAAAGATTTCACGGACTCCAGTGGCATATGAGCCATAAAATCACTCCAGACAGGCAGCGCCCCGCTGCTGCCATAAAGATGGGTTTTACGGTTATCGTCGTATCCCACCCATGCCACAGCCATCAAGTTTCCGGAAAAACCGGCAAACCAGCTGTCCCGCTGTTCGTCACTGGTACCACTTTTTCCACCCAACTCCACTGACGAATCAATTCTCTGATAGGCTCTGCGGCCTGTTCCTTCTTTCATGGTTAATGCCAGACCATAACGTAATAGTGCTATGTTTTCTGTTGAAATGACCCGCTTTACTGCAATTCCATAACGTTTTAATGGCTGCCCTTCAGCATCCATCACGGCCTCGATGGCGCGCAAAGGCATCCGGAACCCGCCGCTGGCGATCGTCTGGTACATAGAAGCCATATTATAGGGGCTTAATGAAACAGCCCCCAGCAATACAGAAGGATAGGCGGGAAACTGCTGCTTAATACCCAGTGCTTTCACCGTATCCAACACCTGATCAATACCGATATTCATTCCCAGCCGCACAGTCGCCCGGTTATAGGATTTTGCCAATCCTCGATAAAGAGGCACGATTCCATGAGAAATCCCATCGTCGTTATGGGGCGTCCACTCCCCATTAATCCCATTCTCGACACTGATTGAGCTGTCATCCAAAGGGGTTGTCAATGTGTAGTGATCTGCATCTTCCAGTGCCGTCAGATAAATAGCCGGTTTAATCAAAGACCCTACCTGCCTTTTTGCATAAACAGCCCGATTAAAGCCCGCATAACCGGCGTGCCGGTCACCTACTACAGCCAGAACAGCCCCCATCTGAGCAGACGTCACAATCATACTGCCCTGCAGAGCTTTTTCCTGATCCTTATCAATTACCTCCAACATAGACGACACACTGCCCTGAGCCTGGCGTTGAATCACCGGATCAAGGTTAGTAAAAATCCTGAGACCTTCAGAGGTGAGATCTTCTTCACGGTAATCATCTTTCAGTTGTTGCTTGACCAGATCAAGATAAGCCGGGAATGCACTGGTTTTCATTTGCTGCTTCGACACGATGCCCAGTGGCTTGCCACTTAACGCATCAACCTCATCCTGATCAAGGATTCTCTGTTTTTCCATCATATGCAACACAAGGTTGCGTCGTTCCATAGCTCTTTCCGGATATCGTCTGGGATCATACCATGACGGCCCTTTGACCAAAGCCACCAGCAAGGCGATTTTCTCAAGACCTATCTCCTGTAAAGGCTGGGCAAAATAAAATTCACTGGCCAAACCAAAACCATGAATGGACAGACGCCCCTGCTGCCCGAGATACACTTCGTTCAAGTAGGTTTCGAGCAATTCATCCTTGTCATAATGCCATTCCAGCAACACTGACATAATGGCTTCATTCACTTTACGCAGCAGGGTTCTTTCATTGCTCAGGAAAAAGTTTTTGACTAACTGCTGAGTAAGGGTACTGCCTCCCTGAACAACACTGCCGGCACTCACATTAACGACCAGCGCCCTTAATATGGCCGTAGGCGATATACCAAAGTGCGAATAAAAATCCCGATCTTCTACCGCAACCAAAGTTTCAGGCAGAGCATCGGGTACATCCTCAAGCCTGACCAGCAACCGGTCTTCATAGCTTGCCGGATAAATGCCGCCAATCATCTGGGGATCAAGCCGGATAACAGATAGCGGTTCTTTCTTTTTATTCTGACCTGACACGCCTGTAATCGTATTTCCTGAAAATGTAATGCGGGCGTATTGTGACGCCTCCATGCTGTCGGGAAATTGGAAGCCACGGCTATAAAGAACCAGGGTGCTTCCAGAACGGGAATAGCTGCCGGGAACAACCACTTGCTTAACTTTCTGGTAGCCTTGTTGCACTAACTGGGTTTCCAGGACATCTATTGACAGCCGTTTCCCTTCATAAAGTTCCAACGGACTGGCATAAACTTTTGCTGGAATAGCCCATTTTTTTCCTTCAAACTTTTGGGTAACAACATTATCCAGATGAGCTGTATAAATTCCGGATAAGATAAAAAATACTATTGCGCCAATGATGACGACAACCATAAAAATTCGATGTCTTTCATGCCAAGGACGATGCTTTCGGGTCAAATCATCATCGTATTTTTTATAACGTCTCAATGTATCCCCCAAACACCTGTCCAAATCTCGCCAAAAGAGCTGATTAGCACTTATCTGATACTTTAAACGACACAAAATATACTATTAAAGTCGTTTAACTGCCAAAATATCATTTTCCCTGATTATTATTACCGTTAGCGAGCAAACTGGCACTTGGCGTTTACTGAAGTTATGTAAGTAAGACTACGTCACACTTAATCTTAAGATGCTTATCACATTTTATTTTTTACCAGACAGGATATAAAAAAATCTAACAACTTTTCCACTCCCAAAATAGCCTGAGAGATACTACTTTTTTCATTTACTCAGGTATGTCATTGCGACATAAATCCTCAATAGGAAAAATCATTGCAATGATCACTCCCGTTAATATTACCAAACCCAACAAAAAATTGTTTTAATGCATCAATATCCTTATATTTGTTATACACGGGATTCCTATTAGAAAAAATAAATTTCTTAAAATTCATCTCTTTTTTTCACGTAGTTTCAAGAATATAGCCTCTCAGAAAGTTAGCTTAGATAACGATTAACTATCAATATCAGCAAACATTTTTTATCTCCAATATTACTCGGAAACTATAAAAAACTGCTTAATCCATGAATTTGAATAGCAGGGAGAGCTATTGACATACTGAATGCAAGACACTCTTTTCAGTACGCACCGGCTTGCTGAAGGAATCAACTGCTTAAAGAGCTGACAACTTCAGCAGGACAGTATGTACGGGAGGAAGTGTTTCACATCCAGCATATCAATGCTGACCACAGCCATTTAAAACAATGGATCAAAGGTGTTTTTCATCATGAAGTGGCGACAAAATACCTCTCTCATTATCTTGGTTGGCATCGTATGTTATCAGAGCGTTACGAACTAACAATAGAAAGAATGTTTGCTATTTTAGAAAGCATTGGGAGCTTCAACCGTTTAGGGGAACATAGCCAATTATTCACTTACTGGGCATATAGAGTCATTTGACTTCTGGCTATTTTACTGTGGTTAACCACATAAACTTCATGGCTTAGTTTTGTACTGGATTGATTTGTTGATTCATAGAAAGAAGAATCTTGTGTATCTAATTTCACCATTTTTCCAATTGTTCTTTTTAATCTTTTATACAACTTCATATCATCCATTCTTTGTTGTTGCAGATCATGTGTCCCGAATTTTGTAGAAATATCTACCACAAAACGGCGTGTTTTAGCATTAGTATTTTCTGTTTCTTCATCAGTAACGACAGGACATTTACCTTTCTCAAACAACCAGTATCCCTGAAAGTTTTCATACCTTGTTCTTTGGTCCGCTATAGAAAAATCGATAGGGTCATTTTCAAAAACTTGTGCCTGCCGTTCTTGTTTTGATAAGCTGAATCTGATTTTTTTGGCTTCATTAGGAAAACCTCCAGGAAATATCTTATTATAGATATCATTGTGGCATGGATCTGTTCCGCACTGAGGCGTATCATTAATAAAGACAAAGATTGATTTTTCAGCTGGTGCACTATCACAGTGTCTGGTATCAAGCATTTTCACAACAATATCAAGTTGGACACCACTTGGTTCAGAAACAATATTTTCGCCTACTATTCGATGATTGATAAAAGTGTTCCTCAGATAATTTGCGTATTTTAATATATTATTTGTAATAAGAGTCGCTCCTGCACGGGTGACATCTGTTATAACCAATACATTATTTTTTAAGGGCATCAATGAGCTACCAAGCACTAATTCCAACTTTGTCGCATTCATCATACACCCTTCACATCCGATATCAGAACGATAAAATCCTAAATCCGATCTGCAAGAGATACAATTTCCGTCTTTATCCAGTTCATAACTTTCTGGACACCCCTCTTTTTTGAAACCACAACTGCACGCCGATTGTCCCACAAAACATTTATCAATAGCACAAATACAATCTGGATAAGAACACCACTCCTTATCTTGAAGGCTATTTTCTTCTTCTGTTCCGATTAGATGACTTGTTCGGCAAGGGTTAGAATCGCCATACATTTTGCTTTGACTTTTTCTCAGGCACATGTGAGAAACAGATAATTGTGATTGGTCAGAGTGCTTAATATTTCGAGTAGAAGTATACCCTTCCTCGCAAGGCACACATCTGTCCTGCCCGTTTTGGGTATGGCATAATTCAATGCCATGATCAAGACCAAAACAATTAAAAACAGGAGCGCAGTCAAATCCCGTCTCAGAATGATATATAAACACGTCATTAGGTACAAATGAAGCTTGCTCTGTTGTACTTTGATAAGTATTCACTCCCGTCAAAGCAGCGGCAAGGAACCATAATGTTCCTGTTATTACTTGAGAGACGTAAGAAACTGAAAAAATCAACATTAGCTTTCACCTTTTCTATGTTATGCAATAAGATAAATCCCTGTTTTTACACTTTTATAAGTGGAAAACACAATAAGCGAAAAACACAAGGCTCAGATAAACATTCAAAACATAGACATAGAGCCTTTATTTTAAATAATCTGTACCCGTGAAGCATGAATCACACATTCAAATCAAAAGAAATTAAAAGTATCTGCACATAAACATAACGATGTTGATAAAATACAAGTGAATATCAGACTACGATAAAACATTCAAAATACACATCGATAATTTAAATGCATTTTTAAATAAATCCAAAAACCCACTAATTCAAAGTACTGAAAATTGATCAATAGCTTAAACTCACATTATACAATGATCTTTTCGCTCTATTAACTATTTAACTGTAGCTATACATATTAACTGTAGCTATACATATTTATATTGCTTAAAATATTAAGCTATTAGAAATAAAAAAATTCACGGATATTATTTATATAGACTTAAAAAAACTTGTCCATAATTTTCACATACCTGCAATATCAGCAGTAAAGTAAAACAATTAAAAACTATTTATCGAAACCGATATACTGGATATATTCCCCTAAACGGTTGAAATGAGTAAGCTGAAGCTGTCTCTTTCTTATACTTATAGAGAGAGCCTGATAATGAAAAATAAACAGTTTCAACAAATTCTTCACGACATCAAGTCATCGTCTCCACAGCAATTTGGGATACTCTAGTAT
>NSIT01000110.1_pt1 | contig 11985 bp, 7 predicted proteins | sample 1450681 | NCBI WGS metagenome assembly NSIT01 (sample SAMN07455404, study PRJNA386592) | invertebrate metagenome | isolation source: Endozoicomonas-like sequences binned from scallop gill tissue | host: Pecten maximus | place: United Kingdom: Lyme Bay MPA | collected 2013-06-01
GTCATGGATGTAATGGTAATATTGGTTTAATAATCGGATTATACTTTGTGCATTATTTTTGAGATCTTTAATTAACAGTAAATCATTGTTTATTGTGAGTATGCCAAATAAAGTTTCCAGAAGTTGCACAGTTATTTCATCGTAAATAGATGGATTTAAAAGTATGCTCAAACATTCACTAATGCTAGATCTTAGCGTTTCTAACTCTTCATCGTTCATATTGCCTTCAAAAAATGATGAAAGATATCCTTCTTTTATGGCTTTTTCTCGCTTTCTGGTTTCTTTTTTGGACAGGGTAATGGATTTTAGTGTTTGAAATCGTTCATCGGTATAAATATGACGTGCAAAAATGTACAGCATTTCTGCATGTTCATAGGATAGTGTTCGATGCAATGATTCATGGGATAATATCTCAATGCACATGGCCAGGGGAGTTAGTTTTTGAGCGCTATATTTTTCTATTCTTTGCTGGTGATTTGCTGTTATTTTATGTCCTGAAAGTTCAAAGTTTGCATACATAAATTGTTTGATAAGATCTTGTATTAACTCTGTAACTTTACGAAACAGCTGCTCTCCTATACCCTGATGGGAAGTTTCGTTTAAGTCTTTTCCTATCTTAAATAACACGGCTGCTTCTCGAGTGGATTTATCGGATTGCTCGGAATGAATCACCAGCTCTACTTCCCAGTTCAATGGAGCCTGAGTGTGGGAGGTAACGCCTCCAATAGGGGAGGCTTTCATTGCTTCATATTTTTTTATCTGTTTTATAAATTCTGTTTCTTTAGCTGTTTCAGCGGTGCTATTGGGTGCAAGATAGATAAGATCTTCAGGAAACAAGGTTTTTGCACCTCTTCTGTAGGTCATAAGATCCAACCATGTTTCGTTGAATAGCCAGAGGTCTTGCAAGGTTTTAGCTGTCGGTTCATGGTTTGCCCTCAATGCTTCATTAATATTTAATACACTTTTTGTAATTTTTACCCTTTCATCTTTTTGGAAGCTTTTTGAGGGATTTTTTTGGTAACTTTTTTGAAAACGATGCAGTGCATGGTATTGATATAGAAGTGATGATAACGATCTCATTTTATCCAGTGCAGGGATGACAAAAAGCTGTTCCGAACTGTCAAAATAATTCGCAGAACACAAAATGTTTTTATGAGTGAAACACAGATAGGCACTGGAAAGGCCTGCTGCGTGAGTAATTTTATTATTTATGTGATGATCTCTGACTAAAAGGGAATACCCTATTGCTGACGATAAAAAAGATTTCATAGCTACAGCCACTTCATTTTTTTGCAAATGGAGCCAGCCGTTCAAGCTTGAATGAACCACCAGATTTTCCATACCTTTATAATCCTGAATTCGCGAAGTGTTATCCGCCAGCATGCCCAGAGATAAAGAATGAAGGATGTCATGATTGTACGGGTAAGCGGAAAAAAGGGTATGCCATGTATTAAAATCAGAGGGTTGATGGTTTTTATGGGCCTCCAGCATTTTTCCGATCAAGACACCCGCTTCCATACAGTAAGGGTTAGCCAGATTTTCCGGTTTAGGGGTGAATATCAAAGCAGTGAAGTTCATGCAAAGCTGTTGCTGGAGGTTATTAATGGCCTGAAGTGCTACAGTAAACGCTTCCGGGCTACCGGTACATTCAGCAAGATAATAAAGCCACATGGTGCCCTGTAAATGTCCTCGTTCGGATGACCTTTTAAAATATCCTACGGTTTCAAATGCTTTGTTTAGGGACATATGAGGAATATGTTGGATCATGTTTAAAACACCAAGAATTATCGGAGATTCCTTATGTTCAGCGTTGTCAAGAACCTGAAGAGCCGCAATAACTGTGTCTGAGCAGCGGTTGGTGTGTATTTTGTACTGCATGTTGCTGTTTCCTTTATTGATCGGCTCAGCAATCAGCGAGAGCACTTCATCAAATACTTTATTGATGAAAACAGGCATATCATCTTTGTTTGTGCTAACTGATCGTTTTAGTTCAGCCAGAGCAGACCTGAGATTGTCTTCAATCTTTTTTGCGTTGTCCTGTCCACAAGGTGAATCTATCCATAATGTGTCTTTTTGCTGTCGGGAAACGGTCACTGCAGCGATATTTTGAGGCAAGCTTTTGTGTTGAGTAGCTTGTTTTTGATCGGTACTTTCCGGCTGCGGGCTACCGGCAGATATTAAATGTTCTTCTATGGGGGGATTATCTGTGTCATCCACTGGCGGAGATATATCATTGCATTGAATAGGTGATAACTCCGCTATGGCTTTTCTGGCCTGTTCAAATAAGGCCATTTTTTTAGCTTGTTTCTTTACTGGTCGGGCGGAGTAAAAGTGATCGCTGCCGGAATGCACTAAGCTCATAAAGTGCTTTGACAGAGGCAATGGGGGATGAGGGGATACTAATTTCGCATCTTGCTGGAGACAGCGTATCAAGTCAGGCCAAACAGAATAGGCTGTGGACTTATTATAGCAACTGCCGATTAAATGATCGGCCGTCAACGCAGGGGTAAAAGCAACGAATGTTCCTCCCGTCATAAAAGACAAAGGAAATAAAAGGTTACTCCAGCCATAGTATTGTGAGGCAGAGAAATGGGGAGCGGGGTCATGTATGTAATGGTGCTTAAGTAACGATTCTATGTCAGAACTAGCCTGAGGTGATATCAATGCTTTCAGTTGCTCATACAAAGGGGTTGGTGTTTGGGAAGTAGCATTACAGGCACTGTGAAGCCAAGAATGAATGCTTTTTCTAACGTCCTGATATGTGATGACGGCTTGTGGATCAGTTCTAATCCCTAATTTGTTTACAGCGTCGTGAAATCGTTTATAAACTGTTTTATCGCTGTTTAGTAAATAAGCAATACTGCTATAAAAACAGTTTCCATCTCCCTCTATAGGGATCAGGAAAAGATATTGATTCAATAGGTAGCTCAATTGTTCAAACTGGGAGTTTTCTTTTTTGGTAACAGTAGTCTGATTGGTAACGATATGAGCCCATGACTTTTTTTTTGTCGCAACGGTATCGTTTTTAAGGTTGAATCTCATGCTCAATATTTCATCAAGCATCCAGGGTTCTAGTAATGCCTGATGTTCATGAACGACATTCAGGGTTTCATTAAAGATTTTTGATGAATTCAATAGTTTAGTGTGTAATTCCCTGTTCCTATTAGCCCAGCGTTGGTAATAATCGGCATGCTTTTTTGATTTCGATAAAGTTTGTAATGTGTGTATCAACAGGTAAATAAAATGATGGGTTATACACTTCTTTTCTGTTTTGATGCGGTGAATTGTGTTCAGTTCTTCTGACAGAGTGAGCGTATCCAATGTCATAAAGCCTGAAGGAGATAGTACTGAAACGGCGCAGTTATTGGGAGGCATGACTTTTTTTCTGGTATGGGAAGAAGAAAAATCAAGTGGTTCCATCCACGGTGTAAATACCGATATTTTAATAGTGCACCAAGGATCTCTGTCTTTAAAAATGGTGATTTGAGCACTTTCTGGTACTATAAAGCTGACATCTGTATCTTGGCCGACAGGTCGGCTGCTATAACTGAATTGATAATGATCAGTTTCTTGTTGATAAGCATAAAAGATGTATTGGAATCGGGTATTAATTGTCAGAAAAAAATTTTTGGCATGACAGGAATTATTGATCAGGAAATCAATATTGCTTTTATTGTATATATTTTTTATGTCATCAAGGGCTTCAAGACCTGATAATCCTATTATTGAACCGCTGTTTGGATGAACTGTCTCCCATTTATGAAAAGTATAAAGAGCTTCATTTTGTAGAATGGTTTTAAAATTATCCTGGGTTATGCATTTCAGACATAAAGTGTCAGGATTGCTTTTTCTTTCGACTAATTCTGTTTCTAATAAGTTAAGTGATTGTCCACAGTTAACACATGCTTCAGCATGAATGTTCATTGAACAAAACATCAAAAAAAGAAAAAACCAAACTGCACTTGGAACAGGTTTATAAACATTATTTTTATGCATTGTTGTAAGCGATCACTATGAAAATAATTCACGCAAACAACTATAGCTCAGACAGCAGTTTTTATTTTTTTGGATGTCTCATAGAGTGCAAAGAGATTATTTGCACAGTAAGCCAATGATCAGGCTATGGGCAAGGTGCATGGAACCGCTTAATGACCGAACCCCCTTGAACTGGGTTTCTTTCACATTAAGGGAAAGGTCTATCAGCCGGCTGCAGGGATGGATGCTATGATCCGTTATGCTGATTACTTTTGCTGATGTTTTATGGGCTGTTCGGATATATTCTGTGGTTTCTATGGCATGGGGATGATAAGTGACGGCTAAAAGAAGGTCTTGACTGGAAATGCGTTTGATCTGATTGTGGTTAAGCCCGCCGGGATTGTCCAGCAATACAATATTGAAATCTGCCCGCATCAATGCATAAGCAATATAAAAAGCAACAGGATAGGCACGGCGCATACCATTGATATAAATGGTATCAGCCTGCTCCATGAAATTCAGTGCCTGTTCAAATTTTTCCTGGCTGATATGGGTTGCAAAATGCCGGGTCATGTCTGTCTTTATGGCAGAAAAGTGGTTAAGTAACTCATAGCCGGTTTTTGGCTGATGGATTGTGGGGCTGTCAGTGGTCTTGTTATCTTGTATGCGAGCTCGGTACCCATCCATACGGTCTTTTAGGGCCGTATGGTAAATCTGTTGTAATTCTGAGAAACCTTTAAAGCCAAAGTAATTGGCAAACCGGATCAGCGTAGATGGGGCAACTTCTGCTTCACTGGCAATACAGACCAGATTTTCCAGTGCAATCATATCCGGATGCTGAATAAAGAAATTACCCACCTGACGCAGTCTCGCACTCATGGATTCAAACTGTTCGATAATACATTGATGAAATTCATCAAGAGTTTTCGGTGGCAGTAAAGTCTCTTTTGTCATAACAGCTCTATAGTTCCGTATTAACGCTAGTAGCGTCAGGGTAGTTACTCCGATTCAGTGAAAATCAGCGCCATAAAACAATTGCATTTGCCCCAGTGCTGCTTCCCTGACGGCAGGAATTGTATGTTCCATAAAGAATAATCGATCAAAGGCGTCAGGATATTCAGCCATAATGTGACGTAAACGATGGCCGAAAGCCATACGTAATACTGTACCAATATTAAATTTGGCGGCTTTCCCATGACACATTTTTCGGATATCTGCCTCAGGAATACCACTGGTGCCGTGAATCACCAAAGGAATGCTGACCTTTCGGGCAATGTCTTCCAGACGCTTATGGTCAATGACGGCAACGGGTTCAGTCAGCCGGTGAATATTACCGACAGATACGGCAACCGCATCAACCCCGGATTCTTCGGAAAAAATGCGGGCAATTTCAGGATCGGTTGCAATGGTCTTTATATGAGGTCGTATATCGTCGTAAGGAACAGAGCCTATTTCTCCTTCTACCGACACCCCGCAGGCGTGGGCAACGTCGACCACTTTCCGGGTTTTTTCGATATTGGCTTCCAGGGTGAGTTGTGAACCGTCAATCATTACGGAACTGAAACCGTGCCTGATACCCTGATAAACAATGCTGGCCTCATAGGTATGGTCAAGGTGAACACATACCGGTACAGATGTATTTTCTGCAAGCAGGCGTAACATTTTGGCCGCATGCTCTATGCCCATAAAATCCACCACGTGTTTATTGGCAGCCAGAATAACCGGGCGTTTTATTTGCTCGGCTGCCTCTGTTACAGCACGGGCATCTTCATAGCCAAATACGTTAAAGCAGGGAACGGCATAGTCGCTTTGTGCGGCTTCCGGCAGTAGATCATTCAGGTTAACCAGCATGGCACTTCTCTTTATTGTCTGTTCTTGAGGACGACCGAAACCCGCCGGCAATCCTGTTAATGGATTACCGGATCTTGTTTTTCTGTGGCAGTAAACAGGTGATTATTTGAATTTAGCCACCATATCCTTAATACCGGGGATGGTATTGACCTGGTCAGCATGGGCAGGTTCAAAATATTGCAGCAGGGACTGGGAAGTTTCACCCACAATAATCGTGAAGTAATACATGCGGTAACCCGGGGCGGTAACACTGGGGTGATAGCCTTTATCAATGGCGATAACGCTACCATCTTTTACCATGTAACAAGGACCGCATTGGTTTTCTTCGGTGTACAGAAATTGTGTGCCAAATCCCTGAGGTGGATCGAAACGGAACTGGTAGACTTCTTCAAACCGGGTTTCAATACCTTCACGATCTTCATCGTGCTTGTGTGGAGGAAAGCCGGACCAGCCCCCTTTGCCTACAGTAAATAATTCGCTGATCAGTAGGCGTCCTCGTTTGTCGGCATTGGCCTGTCCGAGGATATGCTTGATTTTACGGTGGGTTTTGGTTTCGTCACTGCCGTACTGGACAATATCAATATCATCCGGCCTGATGACAAAAGGTGTCAGTTTCTTTTCATACCGGCCTCCGGCAATCAGGATTTCCGCCGTTTCGGAGACGCATTCGATATGTACTTCGCTGTCCACGGGTGCATAAACGGCACTGGGATTCCCTTCCCAGATTGAAGCTCTTTCTCCAACTTCCGTAAATCGTTGATCATCTACTGTGATATGGCAGGTACCGCTTGCCAGAACAACCGATGTTTCATAATCAGAGAGGTGATACCGGTGTGTGCCGCCTTTTACCAGTTTGACATTATTGAAATAGCATAATGGTGTCGTATTATCGTTTTCAGGGATAATGGCCTCATTGCGATTGTCAAAAGGTGCAATATGTTTGCCCATTTTCGTGTCCTGATCGTTCAATAAAATAAAAGTTGTCAGTGCTTTTCTGTGTGGGTCGCTAAAAATGCATTGAGTTCTTCGGTTGTGGGCATGGCCTCAGTGCAGGTATTCCGTGAAATATTGATAGCTGCCGCTGCAGATCCTTTCCGGACAGCCTGTTTCAGGCTGTCTCCCTGAATCAGTGCCAGCAGTGCAGTTCCTGCATAGGAGTCTCCTGAACCAAAAGGCTTGATAACATCCACAGGGAAAATAGCCTGTTCAAATGTTTGCCCGTCAGCACAATAGACCTTGGAACCTTTTTCTCCGGCTTTCAGCAGGATAATTTTGGTCCGTCCTTTCAGTAACTGTTGAGCAGTGTGGTCATCGTCTGTGCAATGTTTTCCGTTCAGGTATTCCAGAACATCAAATTCTTCACGATTGCCGATGACGATATCGGATTGCCCGGCGGCTATCGTATAAATGACCGCAGACTCTTCCGGTGACTGCCATGAATAGGCTCGGTAATCCAAGTCCAGCACTACAACTGTCCCGGCAACCCTTGCGTATTGCATAGCGGCAAGAGTGGCTTCACGGGAAGGTGATTCGGACAGCGCCGTACCTGTGACCAGAAGTATTTTTGCCTGACGGATATAGTCTGGATCCATCTGTTCAGGGCGTAAGGTCAGGTCTGATGCGTGATTACGGTATAGAATCACCTCACAGCCTGAGGATTTCAGTTCTGTAACGGCAAGAGATGTGCGAGAACCGTTTTTATCGATTTTCATGCCCTGAAGGTCAACGCCAAAGCCTTCCAGGCTATGGCAGACGAAACGGCCCAGGGAATCGTCTGATACGCAGCTGATGATGCCGGCGCGCCCGCCTTGTCGGGCGATGGCTACGGCGATGTTGGCCGGAGAGCCACCGACAAATTTTTTAAAACCGGCGACGTCGATCATATCGACGTCCGGTTCTTCTGCGTACAGATCAACTCCGGCACGTCCCAGACAGATGACATCCAGTGGGCGATCTTGCCGAATGTTAATCAATCTCATAACGTTACCCACTTGCTCTCGTTATCGGCAGATTCCGCACAGGCTTCCAGGAAGCGGACGCCTTCAATGGCATCGTCAATATTGGGATAGATGATGCTGGCTTTCGTGGCTTGATCGTCGCTGTCAGCAGCTGCCATAGCTAACGCCATATTGCGGTACATATTAGCCCAGGCGTCGTACAGCCCTTCAGGATGTCCGGCACCGATACGCTCAAACCGTGCTTCTTCGTAGAGGTAAGACATAGCACGATCCAGAGGGCGGAAAGGTTCATTAATGGGGGCATACATCAGTTGGTTAGGGTGCTCATCCCACCATTGCAAGGTGCCCTTTTCCCCGATAATCTCGATGCGCTGGTTATGTACATGACCCACTGCTACGGCTGATGCCCATAATGTGCCATAGGCACCGCCTTTGTACTGAACCATGACATGTCCGTCGTCTTCCAATTCGCGGGTGCCAACAAAACTGCGACGCATGCAGCAGATTTTGTCGATTTCGAGTCCGGTGATCATGCGTGCCATTTGCAGTGGATGTGTCCCACAGTCGCCTAGCACATAAGTCGGTCCTGATGCTTTTTTAGTAACCCGCCACTGTAATCCGGGATCATTGTCTTCTACTCGGGCCGCATGAAAACCATGGGAGAACTGCATGTGGATAACACGGATTTTTCCAATATCTCCCCGTTGAACCATTTCCCGTGCCTGAGCAACCGTTGGGTAACTGCTGTAACCATAAGTGACACCAAAAACACGGTTATGCTGTTTGGCCAGCTCTTTTAATTCCAGCGATTCTTCAGCAGTGAACGTCAATGGTTTTTCACAGATGACATGAAGATTATGTTCTATTGCGCTCCTGGCAATTTCGTAGTGAGTGGAATTAGGTGTCGTGATGGAAACGACCTGAATGCCATCCTCCCGTTTGGCTTCTGTATCAAACATGGTTTTATAGTCAGGGTAGCAGCGGTCAGCATCCAGACCCAGTTCATCAACGCCAAACCGGAGGCCCCGTTCAGCATCGATATCAAAGGCACCGGCAACCAGCTTATAGTTGTCATCGCGGTGTGCGGCATCACGATGGAAACAACCCACCTGGCTTCCTTTTCCCCCACCAACCTGAGCCCAGCGTAACGGGGTTTTGAGGTTTTCCTTACGGATCATCGTCGTCATGGTTTTGCTCCGACTTTATTCATTTTTCTATGGCTCCGGTTCGGTATCAACGATATTTCCGTGAACGTCGAATCGGTAGTATGGGTGTTGTTTTTTTATTCAGGATTTCAGGTTAGAAATCTAGACCCCGGGCCGTTGGTTCCTGCGTCCCTCATCCCAGTCTGCCACGGCTTTTTCTGTCCGTTCATCACGGGTTACTTCCGGTAAGCCCACTTCCCACCAACAGTTACAGGTGGACCATACGTCGGGATTAATATCAACAACAATAACGGCTGTGCGATCAGAAGCTTTGGCTCTGGCAAAGGCCTCGTCAAACTCATCCATCCCATTGATCTTTATGGACAGTGCACCCTGAGCTTCAGCGTGCTTGGCAAAGTCAACCCGTGTCAGATCAGGAGTATTACGACGACAGTCTTTTAATAGGCAGTTAAAATGTTCGTTGCCGGTATTGGACTGAAGTTTATCGATAACAGCAAACCCTCCGTTATCACAGACAATAACAATCATCTTGTTCCCCGTGAGGACGGAGCTGTAAATATCGGAATTCATCATCATGTAGGAGCCGTCACCGACCATGACAATGACGTCATGATCCGGGTTGGCAATTTTGGCACCCCAGCCTCCGGCGATTTCATAACCCATGCAGGAATAGCCAAATTCCACATCAAACTTACCAATCTGGTCGCTTTGCCAGTTCATGGCAATTTCAGCGGGCAGACCTCCGGCAGCACTCAATACGGTGTCGCCTTTCTCATACAGCCGGTTAACCGCCCCGACCACATTAGCGTAGGACGCCATGTTACCCGGAACCGGAGTTACCCGTTTTTTCACCAGGGCTTTCCATTCTTCGGTTAATGACATGCCATGGGCGGCCCATGTATCACTAAAACGGAGGTTGCCGAGTTTTTTATCCAGCTTGGCTAATGTGTCCCTGGCATCCCCTAATATCGGGATAGAGCGGTGTTTTATGGCATCAAAAGAAGTGACGTTGATGCTGATGATTTTTAGGTCATCATTACGGAATACAGTCCAGGAACCGGTGGTAAAATCTTGCAGTCTTGTCCCAACGGCGAGGATGACGTCGGCGTCAGCGGCCATGTCATTGGCAGAATCGGATCCGGTTACGCCTACAGGCCCGCAATTGAGCAGGTTGTCCTGTAGCATGGTGTCTCGTCCGGCAATGGTTTCAATCACAGGAATGTTGTGCGATTCAGCAAATTCCCTCAATACATCCGTAGCGCCGGAATAGTGAACCCCGCCGCCACTGATGATCAGCGGTTTTTCAGCATTTTTCAGTAATTTTGCCGCGTCTTCCAGTACCGTTTCTTCTGGCTGGGGACGGCGGATACGGTGAACCGTTTCTTCAAAGAAACATTCTGGATAATCAAAAGTTTTACCCCAGATGTCTTGTGGTACGCCTAAAAATGCGGGGCCACAGGTAGCCGGGTCGAGCATGGTATCGAGAGCGTGGGGTAAAGAATGCAGTAACTGCTCAGGATAAGAAATGCGGTCCCAGTAACGGGTGACAGCCCGAAACGCATCATTAGTCGTCACACTGGGGGTACTGAAATGTTCCGGTTGCTGAAGTACCGGATCCGGTAGCCGGCTGGCATAGGCGTCACCGGAAATCAGTAATAAGGGGAGCCGGTTTGCATGAGCGACACCTGCCGCAGTAACCATATTAGCGGCACCGGGCCCGATGGAGGTGGTGGCAATACCAATGCGTCTGCGTTTGTTCGCTTTGGCATAAGCCGTGGCCGCTAAAGCCATGGACTGTTCGTTCTGTCCCCGCCATGTGGGAATTTTATCTTGTATGTTTTTCAGTTGCTGGCCAAAACAGGTCACATTCCCGTGGCCAAAAATGCCAAAGCAGCAGCCAAAAAGCTGTTCTCTTTTTCCATCGGTGATGATTTTCTGGGCAGCCAGGTATTTAGCCAGAGCCTCTGCCATTGTCAGGCGAATACGTTTCATGCCTTTTAAATCCGTACTGAATTTCGGAAACAGATGCCGTTTTAATAACGGTGCCATCAAGCTGCTGTCACCTGTCTGTGGATATTATTCAGTCAGGCAGGTGAAAGACGGCGTTAAACCTCAGAATACTGATTACAGGCGTGCCTGCTCGATGTAAGTCGTCAGGTTTTTATAGGCCATGTCAGCGTAAGTTTGCGGTTCGGCAATGGCCGGATCCTGTTCGGCTTCCACAACTATCCAGCCTTCATAATCAAATTCTTTAACGGCAGCAAAAATGTCCTGCCAGTTCAGGTCACCATCTCCGGGAATGGTAAACACGCCATCCAGAACCGATGTCAGGAACGAGTCATTATGGGCACGGGCTTTTTTCATTACATCCAGACGAATGTCTTTTGTATGCAGATGTACAATGCGATGCCCCAGTTTTCTGATCAACTGAGCGGCATCCCCACCTCCATAGGTAGCGTGGCCGGTATCAAAGGTGAGTCCTACAGATTCTCCGGTGTATTTCAGGAACAGATCAAGGTCCTGTGGGGTTTCACAAATGGTGCCTACGTGGTGATGGAATGCCAGACGAATGCCCTGTTCCAGCAGATAGTCGGCAAATGTCGTCAGTTTGTCACCGTATTCCTTCCATTCTTTTTCGGTGAGAATAACCCGGTTAGCCAGAGGAATATTGATGTCTCCATGAACGGTATTGCTGACTTCTCCGCCGACCATGACTTTGCAGCCACATCCTTTCAGAAGTGCTAAATGAGGCTGAACCGCTTTAATTTCTTCTTCTACGGAGCGGGCACATAATTCAATACTGTACCAGCCGGATGCCAGTTGCAGGCCATTAGCTTCCAGTTTTGGTTTCAGTTCCTGAACGGTTCTTGGATATTTGACACCCATTTCAGATCCTAGAAACCCTGCTTTATGCATGCCTGCCAGACAGGTTTCCAGAGAAATATTTCCACCCAGACTGGGAAGGTCATCATTACTCCAGGTAAGGGGGCTGATCGCCAGTTGAACCTTACTCATTATTATTGCTCCGTTAGTAC
>NSIT01000111.1_pt1 | contig 11801 bp, 10 predicted proteins | sample 1450681 | NCBI WGS metagenome assembly NSIT01 (sample SAMN07455404, study PRJNA386592) | invertebrate metagenome | isolation source: Endozoicomonas-like sequences binned from scallop gill tissue | host: Pecten maximus | place: United Kingdom: Lyme Bay MPA | collected 2013-06-01
CCATTTATTTAATTGTAACGGAAGATTAATGAAATAATCGGTTCATATCAATGGACTTTTCCTGCAGGTTGAGCAGAAACCTGCTTTCAAACAGAGACAATAACCTGTATATCAGCTGGGATTTGTATGAACGGTTACTGAGGATCGCTGTTGATGCATCAGTTCAAAACCCGCCTGGAGCACCACAGTATTAACACTCCTCACCACCAATCAACGATCACGTTTAGGATCCAGGTTCGTACGATAGGTGACTTGATATTGTTTCCCCGGGGCTTCTGTCTTGAAAATAATGATATGAAGTTTTTCGTCCCAAACCAGAAATGTTTACAATCCATAAGTGTGGTTATTTATCACCAGTAGCGATATCACTTTATGGGTGGAAAAGGGTTTCCGACTGCATCTGATGCAACAAGGTGCTCCTTATTTTTCGGTGATTAAGACTTTCCCCCATGATTTTCCACTGAACTAACATCTGACCATAGGAATTCCATAAAAAAAGACGATAAGAAAAAGCGCCAGACCGTTTTGTTTATTCTCATAGCTATACGCATTATCGTGGCATCATCTTCCTTCAGTGTAAGACACTTTCCCGCCTTATCATTTTGACCAATTGCGTTCATTGTTTTTGCTGTTAAGCTATAACCTCAACAGATAGGATGGATAAGCACCGTAAAGAAACATGCCTCATTTAATGACCAAACGCTGCTTTCTGCCTTTCCTTTTATGGCTGTTAACGGCACTCCCCGGCTGTGAGACCGTTAGAACCACCCATACTGGCACCACCGGCGTTCAGCGGCAACAGAAAATGTCCATGATTTTGTCTGAAAAACAAATCAATGACATGTCCCAAGAACATTACGCCCAAGTATTAACCAAAGGCCGAAAAAACAACACCCTGAATCGTGACACATTAATACTTAAGCGTTTACGCCGTATTGCAGACCGTCTGATTCAGCAGACCCCTGTATTCAGGGCCGATGCTTCCCACTGGTCATGGGAGGTCAACCTAATCCAGGACAAACAGCTCAATGCTTATTGCATGCCCGGCGGCAAAATCATTTTCTACAGTGGCATCATCGAAACACTTTCCCTTAACGATGATGAAATTGCAGCAATTATGGGTCATGAAATGGCTCATGCCTTACGGGAACACGGCCGTGAGGGGATGAGCCGGACGTTTGCCATTGAAATGGGGAAAAATCTGATTTTATTAGCTCTGGGAAACGTCGATGATTATATAAAAGATATGGCGGATACAGTGGTTGGCTATACGCTGTCCATGCCTCATAGCCGAACCATGGAATCAGAATCCGATGTTATCGGGCTGGAGCTGATGGCCAGAGCGGGTTACAACCCTCGGTCTGCCATTAACGTCTGGAAAAAAATGACCGTACAGAATAAAAACACTCCTCCGGAATTCATGAGCACACATCCTTCCCACGAAACCCGAATTACCGAGCTTGAGTCACTGATACCTAAAGTTGAACCACTCTATCAGAAAGCCGTCAACCCGATAAGTCACCATTGAATGAGATTAAAAAAGCAAGATTCCCGTTGCCTTTTCGTGTAAGTAACCTATAGAGACAGTCAGACATTTCAACTACACTAGTATCCTGTTTTTTTTATTACTTACTACAAAGGTTGCACATAACGATGGATATAATGGAACAGATAAAAGAACAAATTGCATCACATACCATACTGCTTTATATGAAGGGATCCCCCAAGTTACCCCAATGTGGTTTCTCATCCAGGGCTTCCCAGATTTTGATGGCCTGCGGTGAAAAATTCGCCTTTGTTGATGTTATTGCCAATCAGGACATTCGCGAAAACTTGCCTAAATTCGCCAACTGGCCAACCTTTCCACAATTGTGGATCAATGGCGAATTGATTGGCGGCTGCGATATCATGGTAGAAATGTACAACAGCGGTGAATTACAAACATTAATTTCCGATGCTGTGACAGCTTCACAGACCAAGGAACAACCTGAACAGGCATAATATAATTCATTGACCTCATCCAGAAAAAGTGTCGTAACATAGCACTGCAAACTTTCTGTAGTGCTTTTTTAAATAATCCCGAAAACAATAACAATACAGAAGGCCTTCACGATTAATTCCTTCTATAATCCAAAAGTAAAAATTAATCGTAATGTTTTTCTATTTGACTAGGCGAAACCGCCGTCTCTGTGTATGATTAATCCCGACTATTTATGTCAGGATATGTCAGTATCTGGCAGCTAATAAAATTTCTGGAATACGATTTACTATCGGGCCACAAAAATATTTGCAGGCTTTCCAGTTATCCAGACAGAACTGACCATATATTTATTCACTTAATGGAGAAGCTTATCCATGGGCGTATTAGTAGGAAAAAAAGCACCGGACTTTACCGTTCCAGCCGTTCTTGGTAATGGAAACATTGTCGACTCCTTTACTTTGTCTGACTCCATCAAAGGCAAATATGGCCTTTTGTTCTTTTATCCTCTGGACTTCACATTTGTTTGCCCGTCAGAGTTGATCGCACTGGATCATCGTCTGGAAGAATTCAAATCCCGCAATGTTGAAGTCATCAGTGTCTCTGTTGACTCCCAGTTCACACACAATGCATGGCGCAACACGACCGTAGAACAAGGCGGTATCGGCAAAGTCAAATTCACTATGACCGCAGACCAGAGACACGATATCGTTAAAGCCTATGATGTGGAAGCAGAAGGTGGTGTTGCCTTCCGTGGTGTATTCCTGATCGACCGTGACGGTATTGTCCGCTCTCAGATCGTCAACGACCTGCCCATCGGCCGGAACATTGATGAAGTCATTCGTCTGTTCGACGCCATCCAGTTCCATGAAGAGCACGGTGACGTATGCCCGGCCAACTGGAAAAAAGGTCAGGAAGCCATGAAAGCCTCTCCTGATGGCGTTGCAAAATATCTGGCAGATAACGCAAGCAAACTGTAAGCAATAGATTTGCACTCAATCTCTAAAAAAGACTGCTACGGCAGTCTTTTTTCTGTATAAGTCAACACAGTAATTTATAAAAAAGCAGTTTACGCATCCCCCTTTTATTAGACCCATCAGAAATAAAAAATACGCATAACCTCTTGACTCTTCGAAAAAACTCATTATCATTTGCTGCCGTTATGTTGCTTTACAGCAAGATAATTTATTCCCTGATAGCTCAGCTGGTAGAGCAAATGACTGTTAATCATTGGGTCGCAGGTTCGAGCCCTGCTCAGGGAGCCATTTAAAGTATGCTGTTATATTTTAGCAATATGGGTCGTTAGCTCAGCTGGTAGAGCAGTTGGCTTTTAACCAATTGGTCATAGGTTCGAATCCTATACGACCCACCAGTTTATTCCCTGATAGCTCAGCTGGTAGAGCAAATGACTGTTAATCATTGGGTCGCAGGTTCGAGCCCTGCTCAGGGAGCCAGTTTTAGTCTGTTCTTAATCAAAAATTTTTTTGGTTTTTGGGTCGTTAGCTCAGCTGGTAGAGCAGTTGGCTTTTAACCAATTGGTCATAGGTTCGAATCCTATACGACCCACCAGTTTTACTGCTTGATAAGACATAAGGATTCCATAAGTTACTTTGTTCTTGTCTGCTTTTATGATAAAGTGCTCAGCACTTCATCGATTGAAGGGTCGTTAGCTCAGTTGGTAGAGCAGTTGGCTTTTAACCAATTGGTCATAGGTTCGAATCCTATACGACCCACCAGTTTATTCCCTGATAGCTCAGTTGGTAGAGCAAATGACTGTTAATCATTGGGTCGCAGGTTCGAGCCCTGCTCAGGGAGCCATTTATAGTATTACTTTTAGTTAATATTTTTTCTTTTTGGGTCGTTAGCTCAGCTGGTAGAGCAGTTGGCTTTTAACCAATTGGTCATAGGTTCGAATCCTATACGACCCACCAGTTTTTCTAACAGCGCTAATAAGCGGTATCGTTAGATAGCCCTGATTACTCATCAGGGCTTTTTTATAACAATCACTCTGCTTTTTCATAGTAATCTTATATAGCGCTCTTTTTCTATTCCATTTTTTCTTTTAGTGCAATACGCATATCTTTTTCCGCATGTTTTAAACAAGCAGTAGCAAAAGCCATTAAACGCTGACCGGTCACATCAGGAGTTTCTTCCTTAAGCCAATATGACTTACCTTTATCCAGCAAAATAACAAGACGCTTCACTTTAGGAATCAATGCATTCACCGTTGTATGACTCTCCATCAAACGATGAATTGCTTTAAATACATCGTCAACGAAATGGAGTTTCGGTGAAGCCTGTGTAAATTCTAAAAAATATTTTTGCACTGCTTGCTGAAAACGATCACCGGATAAAGAAGGTATACGGGAAAATGCTACCAATTGAGGAGACTTCCTGCACAAATGATAGTAATCCTCCAAATCATCTACCATGCCATTAAGCTTATCCATTTGATGCTGAGCTTCTGATGCAGCCCGATACACTTCATTAGGTTTTGTATAAACCAGATTGGTTTTAACCGGTGCAAACCGTTCTATCCCCCCTTCCATTAGATTTTCTTTGACTTTACCGGCACAGCTATTCCATGGGTCGGCAAGACGATAGTAAGCTTTTCCCAAGGTTGTTTTTTCTTTAACTTTCTTAAGATGGCCATCCATAGCAAGCATATCTAAGCCAAAAAAGCGAAAACGCGGTTTCCCTTCTCCGTCAACCGTATCCCCCATACAGGGCATATAGACTTTCTCCGGAAGTTTCCCCCAAAATGTCTCTCCCGTATCATTGTTTGTTATTTTAACCTGATCCACATGGGGCTTAAACTGTGCATTGTATTTATCATTCAACTTTTCCTGCCCCTGAGTAATTCTGGCTCGGGCAGCTTCGCCTTCAGCTAACCGACGATGAGAACGCGGCGACAACTCATCTTCCATATCCTGAAAAATAGTACCACTACTTTCTCCTTTCCTGTGTTTTAAGGCACCGCGCTTATTAAGATCAGAACCCGATCCTTTTGCTGGCCAATAACTCAGATATTGTTGTCGTGATTGCTCCTTATCTTCCAGTAGCAAAGAGGCATGCCCCGGTTTTACAATGCCTTGCGATCCCCAAATACACACTACAGCCTGCTTGCTGTCTGTTTCTGCATTTCCCCGGCGCTCAACAAAATGACCAGGAACCTTTGCCGCATTCCGCGTGCAAATACCTTTTATAATAAAATCCTGTAATGTTTTTTGTCTGCAAGGGGTTAATTTTCTTCCATCAACTACTACGACTTTCCTAAGGAGAAAAGCTTTAACACCTTCCTTTAATGCACTTCGTATATTTTTTCCCGCTCCTGCTTCTTGATACGCAAATTGTGCGGCACGAAAATTTTGAAAACGGGCAAAAATATATTCACCATTATTGGGCTGATCCATTACAAAAGCGTCCTTGCCTTAATTAACCTATAATAACTTTCTACCAACAAAACCTGTTCAATGCAGTTTTAACTGCGGTCGAACCGTTTTTCCCAAAAAATCTCTTATTATTAATAATACCGTTTTCACTTTGCCAAAAAGTGCAAACTGATGCATTCTGTATAGACTGATATAAAATAATTTGGCTAGCCTGCCTTCGATCAGCAAGTCTCGTGATGAGCTTCCCATCAAGTTTCCCACAGCGCCAAACCGGCTGAGTGACACTAATGAACCATAATCTCTATAAATAAAAGGCAATGGCGAGTTTCCTTCCAAAACACCCGTAAGGCTTTTAGCCAACAATGACGCCTGCTGATGTGCTGCCTGAGCTCGTGGAGGAATAACAGTTTCCTTATTGTGATTGTTGATAATTTTGCAACAAGCGCAATCGCCCATGGCATAAATAGCATCGTCGGATTCCGTCTGCAAAGTAGGGCGAACCACCAGCTGATTAATACCGTTGACGACCAGCTCGTCCAGATTCGATAAAAACGCCGGAGCCTTTACTCCTGCTGCCCATATCTTCAAATCAGACGGAATCATTTCACCAGAAAGCAATATCAAGCCCTGCCCGGTTATACGACTGACACGCTGGCCCATTAATACCCGGATACCCATTTTTTCCAGCTGTTGTTTTGCACTGTTTCCAATACGGTCAGGCAAAGCAGGCAGGACCTGATCGCTGCCTTCAATAACGGTAATTTCCAGTTGTTTATGGGGAATAGCTGTTAGCCCGTAGCGTTCCAGTTCAATAGCAGCATGATGCAATTCAGCTGCTAGCTCCACCCCGGTCGCACCCGCCCCAATAATACTAATTTTCAGTGTAAGCGGTGTCTGACTTGTTTCAGCGGATAAAAAGTCAGCCTGAGCCTTCATGTAATGATTCAACAGCGCATTATGAATCCGTTCAGCCTGATGACGATTATCAATAAACAAGCAGTGATCTCTGGCTCCCTGCGTATCAAAATCATTGGCCTGACTGCCTACAGCAATCACCAGAACGGTATAGCCCACTGTTCTGACAGGGACAATTTCTTCGCCTTTTTCATTGCAAACAGGCGCCAAGGTAACCATTCTCTGCTCCCTGTCCAGATCAGACATAGTGCCGAGAATAAAGCAGAAGTGATTCCATTTCGCCTGAGCCAGATAGGACAATTCATCCTCAAAGGCATTCAGTGAACCGGCGGCCACTTCATGCAACAAAGGTTTCCACAAATGAGTGGTATTGGCATCGATCAAAGTAACCCGGGCTTTTCCTTTTTTCCCTAGCGTTTTTCCCAATCTCGTTGCCAGCTCAAGCCCTCCGGCACCACCACCGACAATAACAATATGGTGACCGGTTATAGTACTATCATCCTGTTTCGCCATAGCTGCCATTCTCTGTTGCTCATTCCAAAACGGCTATTTTTAAACAATCCATTGCCCTGTTATGAACAATCAACCGATGTCTCGATCTACTATAACACCAGTAACCCAATTAACCGGCTGATTCCCCCTAAAAAAATCACAATAACCATTAACAATACCAATAACCAGACGAGACGAAAAGACTGCCTATGCTCTGAGATGCAGTGCAGCTTTTTAGGTGAATCCGCTCTGTCTGAACCATCGTATCTATTGTTAACCCGCCATCGATTTTTATTCATATTTTTTATCACCCATAGCGCCCATACTATAGACCAGTTGACAGAAAAGACCCGCTCCTTTTAAGTAAACAATAATGAATACCATAAAGACAGAACAATCATAAAAACCTTTATGTTGCCACTAAAGCACTTTTTAAACCCACTCAGAATCTGCTGTCAGGCTTATTGGTCAGGCTGGCGGGACACGGCATCGGTGATTATCCGTTATTATCGCACTCATCCGTTTTTCGCCAGTTTTTGCTGGTTAAAACTGGCCTACATGATTGACACACCCTGGCTGGTTGCCCGTCGTTATCAGAATAAAACCGACCCATACGCTTACGGTGAAACTCCTCTGATGAGTCTGAAGACGATTATGGAAGCAGCCAACCTGACTACAGAGGATCATGTGGCTGAACTGGGATCGGGCAGTGGCTATACCGCTCTATGGCTTGGCTCGATTGCCCGGTGTAAAGTCACGGCTATTGAAAAAATCCCGCTCTTTTGCTGGCGACTGCAAAGAACGGTAAAGCGATTCCGGCTAGAAAGCGTTCATGTGCACTGCAAAGATTATTTATCGGCGGATTTATCCGGCGTCACACTGGTTTATGCCTGCGCCTGTAACCTTTCCAATGACCGGATTCAACAACTGGCCCATAAATTGATTACCCTGCCTGCAGGAACACGAGTCATCACTGTCAGTTATCCCTTACATGCTTTACATCCCCACAAAATATTTACTGCCTTCAGGCAACTTCCCATTCAATTTCATTGGGGCACCTGTCAGGTTTTCATACAAACCATTACTGAAATTCCTGCTAAGCAATGACAACATTCATCGCGCTTTCTGCATCTCCCAGTGCACAGACTATTTGAATAAATATCCAGCGTTAAAAAATTTTTCGGATAAAATAAGTGATTCACATAAGGCGATAAGCAGCATTCAGGCGATCAATAAGCTTATTTCGGTAAAACAACACAGCAGAATGAACGATTCTCTTATTTTCTGACAAAACGCCTTTGCTCAGAAAATACCATATTCTTTTACTGGTTCTAATGGCATGACGGGCATGGGGATTCAAATCCGGGTGAGCGTATAAAGTAAAAAACAATTGATTGATTTCTGTGATGCTGCCGGAAAGCTCTGTATCAACCTGAACACTTTTCTCGCAAAACACCATGGCGTGACACAGCTTATCATCAACCCAACGGGATATGTCCAGAGCTCCCTGTAATATCATCGATCTGATATCAGTATGTGGTGTCATACCTCCTGTTTTTTTATCATTTGAATGGGATATTTGCAACACTACCAGCTGATGATAAAACATCTCTATATCCAACAACCACTGATTAAAATAGGGATTGTTCGGAACTAAGATCAAGTTTTGCCACTTTTCCAGATCGACAGATTGTTCGATAGAGGCCCACTGCTGTTTCAATGAAAAAACGGTTTCAGGCAAAACCTCTGACGAGCTTCCTAACCCATCTATCCAATTCCTAAGCAAAGCAAGTGTCTGCTCGAAATCACTAACCATCATCGAATCAGTACGATCTAACAGCCACAGACGTACTTCTCCCCTGAGACGATCGACCCGTAATTTCTGCTGCACTGTTTCAAAAATATCAGGCTCAAAAACATTAAGGTTAAGCACATCAGAGGAAACAACTATTTTGGAAAACCCTAACAACGTACTCAGCCACAGTCCCAAAATAAAAGAAAACCGCCGAGCAAATCCATTCTCGCCCATAGTTTCATCCCTGAATGTCCCGATCCGTAGCCCTTAGAATTGTTATTTTATTGGCAGACTCATTCACCCGCTCATCCAGAAGCTTTTCAGACTCTTCCAACCAAGCTTTCTGGAGATATAGCATTTGTATCGGTGATTATTAACAAAAATCCATCGTATTACATCAGATCTATAACACTCACTTCTGATTTAACTGTTTTTTAAGATTATCCGGAACACCATGAATCACCAGTTTGTCCGTATCCGGATCGTAGCAGACCTGACTACCTAACAACCCTGCATCAAACGACAAGCTAATTCCTTTACCACGCCCACTGTAACGCACAAGACGGATCAATGTTCTTCGATCCGGTGACATGGGTACAGTCATATCATAATCCTGAGTATTGACGAATCGTGCAAAATCATCCTGCCCTGATTCACTTAACTGATGAGTGATTCCGGCCAGTGATACATCTTCCCCATCTTTCAGTTGCTGGCAGCAGTAATCATAAACCTGCTGCTTCACAACGATGCGGTCATCCTCTGATGAGGTCTTCTGACAATAATCCGTAACAACATCCACCAACTTATCCGCTTCTTCACGACTGCCGCCACTCTCACTGCCGCTAATAATCTCAGGAACCACCTGCTGCAACCTATGTTTTCCACCCGGGACCGAATAAGAAAGATAACGATCCGTATCGCTTCCCTGTTGCCAGATGGTCAGATTTATACGGCAGGCCATCGGCATACTGGTAAGATCCAGGTAAGCACAATCAGTAATGGATAAATCATGGGTCACTGTAACACTGACATGGTCGGTCAGTAGGCAAAACAGGAAATAACGGGTCATTCCTTCCATGTAATCAGCACACAAAAGATAACTGCTTCCCCGCAAACCTGCTTCGTTAAAAACCGTACAGACCTTTTGCAACAATGCAGACGATAGCGCCATGAAATTCTGTCGATTATTCAGATATTCTGTCAGTGAGAAAGGAAATCCCTGACCGTCATCATCAAACACCCCGTAATGTTTATTGGCCTTTTTATTATACGTTTCCAGTAAATGGTTAAGCATCGCATCCAATGAACCGCTAGTCTGTAAGCTCTGGTCAGCAGGCACAGGCACAATGCCTTCCTGTTCAGGATCATCCAGTAACTGATGCACAACAATTTGCTTAATCACCATGAGAAACTCTCTAGATCTTTTCGTGTCTGTATCAAAAGATACATTATAGTAACGCGGATTTATCAGCGACTGTATGCCTTTTCCATTTTCCTGTGCAGTCCGGGCCAAAACCAGACCCCCCACCAGACAATCAATAGTCCCCGAATACCCTCGACCAGATAAACCACCACAGACCGATCAATTCCTGTAGAAAGTCCGGAGGAAAACGACCACAACAAACACACACTGGCTATACCGGGTAACACACGGGTAACCCACAAGAACATAGAAGGTTTCTGCAAAAATTTTCCTTTGGAAAACGTCAGTCCCGTTGTCATACCTACCGTCATTCCTGACAAAAATATCAAACGCTGATACGGCTTGCTTGCGCCATTACCCTCCCCAATTTCCACCAGTTCCCGCAATGACAAAATGACCAACATGGGTATAAGCGCTACCAGAAAAGCCAGCAACAACTGAAGCACCTGCTGTTGTCGGTTAAACCACGATAAAAAGCACTTCTCACATGTCATAATACAAAAAACCAGCACTGCCCCTATTGCCAGTCCCCACACCACCTGCGATAAAAAATGAACGCCCAGATAAAGGCGGGACACCGCCAGCAGAGCGATCATAAGCAACGCAATAAGGATCACAATAGACTTTCTGATACTTGCTGCAATTATTCCCCAGAAAACGACAGCATTCTGACTATGTCCTGACGGCATACCATAACCGGACTCCTTTACACCATTGAATAATCCAGGATCCAGCCAGTAAGGCCGCTGTGCAGGAAAGAACTGCCTGCAACCGCCAAAAATCAGTGTACTGAACAACACAACGACTCCCAGCCTGGACGCCAGCGACCGATAACCGGCCCAATATAAAATTGCAGCCAACAATAAATAATGATAAGAATAAGCATGCAGAGATAACTCGCGTAGAATACTATCAATAGGCTGTAGCCAGTATTGCAGTTCAGCAATGGGAAAGCCGTCCATTTATTCCTCCAATTCAGAGCAGAAAATACCCAAAATACGGTAGCGACCTTAAATAAATACAAAACAGACCTTCAAAACACAACAACCTGATATTTTTTCTTTATTTAAGGTTGATACATTAATCAATAACAGTCTTCCCACTTTTGTTCATACATTAAATAAAAGCACGACTCCACAAACATAAGTCCATCAAACAAAAGAAAGAGATGCGTTTCACACAATTAAAATGGTACTTGCTTACACTCAAGGCAAAGAGTAGACAGTTATATAAATAAATACCATTGAAGAGGCTGTACAAATATTCCAGAGAAGAAAAAAGCCTTTTCCTTAATCAACTGAAGAAATAATAAGTGTCTGTAAATAAGGCTATGTTCCCCCAAACGATTGAAATGAGTAAGCTGAAGCTGTCTCTTTCTTATAGAGAGAGCCTGATAATGAAAAATAAACAGTTTCAACAGATTCTTCACGACATCAAGTCATCGTCTCCACAGCAATTTGGGATACTCTAGTATAGTCGGTTATTTCATGCTTCCTACAAAAACCGGATCGCTGTCATGATCTTGAAAATCAGATTGAACGCCGGTTTCCCCGTGATCCCTATTGTCCTTATTGCAAAGTGCTGAATGTCCAGCGCTACGGCATTCGGGCAGGCAGCGCTATCGCTGTAAACAATGCCACCGCATTTTTAATGCGTTCACAAAGACACCTCTTTCACGGTTGCGTCATAACCATAGTGGACGGTGGTCGCGTTACCTGAAAGAAATGACCCGCTCCACCACGCTTCGTAAGGCCGCTAAAATCTGTGAGATCACATTGAAAACCGCCTTTCTCTGGCGACATAAAA
>NSIT01000112.1_pt1 | contig 11626 bp, 9 predicted proteins | sample 1450681 | NCBI WGS metagenome assembly NSIT01 (sample SAMN07455404, study PRJNA386592) | invertebrate metagenome | isolation source: Endozoicomonas-like sequences binned from scallop gill tissue | host: Pecten maximus | place: United Kingdom: Lyme Bay MPA | collected 2013-06-01
AGTTATCAGATCACGCCAAGTAATCCTGCAACCAGCTCAATAATAATGATTGCTATTGCTTGTTTCTCGGACAGTAACAAAAAAACCGGCTGCCCTACTGTCAGCTTCATCACAAATAGAGAAACTAAACAAAAGACAGTCATCAAACTATAGCAACTTTTATACGGTGCAGCGCAACAAGAAGTGGCAATTTTACGCTTTAACCTGCTAGGTAAAACCTTCCCACTACAGCTACGGATACTTTTTATATGCCGTTATGCAATGTGCAAAACTAGGCTCACGGCAGAACTGAAATACACCGTTTAAGAACTGACATGACGAGTTCTTTACTACCAGCATTTACCCATTACAACAAACTGTTTGCAGCTTGTACAAAGGTAAAACAACCACTTTTTTCATGCAATGCCAGATATACTCATGTCAATCCGTCATATACTGACAAATCACGAAGCTTATCCCGCCAGAAACGGTAAGATAATAGCCATAACCTTATTCTCCAGTTCCATTGAAAGCGCATCCATGTGATGGATATCAGGCCAACTCCTCAACCAGGTTAACTGCCTTTTAGCCAGCTGACGGGTTGCGACAATACTTTTTTCGACCATCTCTTCGTAGGTTAGTTCCTCACTTAAATAACCCCAGGACTGCCGATACCCCACGGATTTGATAGCCGGCAAAGAAAGGCTAAGATCAGCACGCTGTTTCAACTTTCTTACTTCATTCAGAAAACCCTGCTTCATCATCTGCCGAAATCTCAGGGCGATGCGTTGATGCAACACAGCACGATTCTGGGGGCAAACAGCAAGATTCAATAAACGATAGGGCAATGACACATCCGGCTGCTCTGCATACCACTGAGTCAGCGGACGCCCTGTCAACTGAAACACTTCCAGTGCACGCTGTAGCCGTTGTGTATCGCTGGGCTTGATTCGCTGGGCGGCTAAAGGATCTATGTCACGCAACTGACGATGTAATCGATTCCATCCATCCGGCTGTGATGCCTGCTCCAGAATAGCTTTCCTTACCTTTTTATCAGCCGGCGGTAATACCGCCAGCCCATCACGCAAGGCTTTGAAGTACAGCATGGTTCCGCCGACCAAAAGGGGAATTCTTCCTTTGGCGGTAATGTCTTCCATAGCTGTCAGGGCATCCTGACGAAAATCAGACGCACTGTAAGGATCTGCAGGATCACGAATATCTACCAGCCGGTGGGGCACTTTTTCCAAAACAGCTGGCTCTGGCTTAGCGGTACCAATATCCATCCCTCGATAAACCATGGCCGAATCAACGCTGATAATGTCACAGGGCAGCAGTTGCGTTAACGCAATGGCCAGATCTGTTTTTCCGGCAGCTGTTGGCCCCATTAAAAAAATCGCCGGTGGCAACCTTTTTTTCGTTGTATCCACCACAGTGATAACCGCCATGATCTATTAAAACAGCGGATTATAGGAGACAGAAATCCTATCCACCAGTAGCGACTTATACATGACGGATACTTTTTTTAATAACCCGTTCATAACCTTCATCTGCTTCCGCGCTTTTCAAATTCACATCACAATATTATAAATGGCAGCCTTATAGCGCTGATGATATCTTACCCTGATATTATCAGTTGATGGCTGATAGTGTTTGTTCATTCATCTTGTTCTTGTCTGCTATCGACTAAAAAACTTTCGTATCATTTCACTATAACGGACTTAGATTATCATCACCTAAAATTTGTCTTTTATATAACTTTTAATGATAATTCCTGACCGTTACTATGAGAGGCATTCAAGCATTACCGGCTATATTGACTGGAGAGTAAAGCAATGCAAAACATGGTTTTTATCCTGAATGAGGCTCCCTATGGCTCAGAAAAATGTTTCAATGCATTACGTCTTGCATTAAACCTAAAGAAAAAATATGGGGACGATGTATACATCAAATTTTTTCTGATGTCAGACGCAGTATTTGCCGGCTTGTCAAATCAACGGCCAGCAGAAGGTTACAATATTCAGCGGTTGTTTACGCTACTGTTGGAGCAAGGGGCTGAGATAAAGTTATGCACTACGTGTATTGCCGATCGGGGGATTGATCCATCCAGAATGATAGAAGGATTAGAAGCGGGTTCTATGATCAACCTTGCCAGCTGGAGTATGGAAGCCGACAAAGTATTCACCTTCTAGGAAAGGTTAATATCAGATTCTGATTGATATCGTGGTCTATTAACTGACAAGAATTTTACAGCTTTCCATAATATCAACAATACCGTCGGAACTTTTTAACATCGCCCAACTAGGGAACTAGCGTTATTTTCGACCTTTGCGGTGCAGGCTCCAACCTTTGCGCCGTGGTAAGGTAGCCATCAACTGCACTGGTGATCGCAGCGGTGTGTATGGCAGCTCTGGCGTCGGCAGTTTGCCAACTAGCATTCAGGGGTGACACGCCCCGTTCGGGTTGATGCGCCTCTTGATAGCATCGGTTAAATCCATCGGCTGTACTTTTGTTGTGGCTGTCGTTGTTGTGGTCATTGTCTGTCTCTTTGGTGGTAAGTTTGAAAGTCACAAATGTGACTTTTGATTCGTCAAGGTATACTTTTCCCCCTCCCTTTTTTCGCTCATAGGGCAAAACGGCTCAAAACTTTGTATAAAGAACGACGGTCAAAGAGTAATTTAACTCTTTAACCCGATGTGTTCATTATACCCTATCCACTTATAAGGCGCCCTTTTGTTGGCGTAACGTCAGTTAATGGACCTACATTCTATATTTACAGTTCCTGCAGAACGGTTACTGTCCGCGCAAAAACAGTTTGTCCAGTTGACCTAACGTCAAGAGTGTCCAGGTAGGCCTTCCGTGATTACACTGGCCACTGCGTTCTGTCCGTTCCATATCTCGCAACAGGCCATTCATTTCATCTAACGTTAGATGACGATTTGCCCGAACAGAACCATGACAGGCCATTGTTGAAAGAATCTCATTGATGTGCACTTCCAGCTTATCGCTGACACCAAATGACATCAGATCACTTAAAACTTGCTGTACCAGTTTCTCTACATCCGCTCCCTGAAGGATGACCGGAATCTGCCGTACAACTAGAGACTCCGACCCCATACGTTCAATATTCATTCCCAGACGACTAAAATATTTCCTATGATGTTCCGCACAATCCGCCTCCCGCTCACTAACAGCCAGAGAAACCGGCACTAATAACGGCTGAGCCCGAATACCTTCAGATTGCCATGCGGTTTTCATACGCTCATAAGTAATCCGTTCATGGGCAGCGTGCATATCCACAAGTATCAACCCCTGCTCATTTTCCGCCAGAATATAAATTCTTTTTAGTTGTGCAATAGCATATCCCAGAGGAGGCACCAGCTGATCGTGATCGTCTGTACAAGTTTTCTCATTTTGTTGTTGGCTCGCTATGGTAGCCGTTGTTTCTGTTTCCGGTTCTCGAGCTAGGACAACATTATCGCCAGCAGGGATAGAATACAGTTTATGATAGGCCTGTAACTGTCCCTGAACTTGTTCTGAAGTAATCCCGGAGCGAGGTTGGTGATAACTTCTGTCCCTAGCCCCCTCAGAAAAAACAGAGGAACGGTTATTATCTTTGACAGAAAGAGCTGGAGCACTCAGCTGAATATTTTCCTGCCCTTGAAACTCTCCGGCTTCGATGCCTTCCATCACAGAATCATTGCGGGAAGATGGTGCAGCAACGGGCAGTTGATTTTCTGGCCTGACTTCTGCCAGGGCGCGGTTCAGGGTACTGAATAAAAAATTATGAACGGTTCGCCCGTCACGAAAACGCACTTCATTTTTTGTGGGATGGACATTAACATCTACCAGCTTGGGATCCAGCTCCAGATAAAGAACAAATACAGGATGACGACCACCGTACATCACGTCCTGATAAGCCTGTCGAACAGCATGAGCCACCAGACGATCACGGATAACCCGGCCATTCACAAAGAAGTATTGTAAATCCGTACTGGCACGGGAAAATGTGGGCAAGCCAACCCATCCCCATAATTTCAAGCCGGAAACTTCTGTCTCGATGGCCACAGCATTTTCTATAAACTTTGGCCCACATAGCGTCGCCACCCGGCGATCTTTTTCAACAGAGGAATCCGCAGCCCGTAACTGATAAATACTGCGCTGGTTATGACGCAAAGTAAACGCCACGTCAAAACGGGAAAGTGCCAGACGTTTTACCACCTCCTCAAGATGGGAAAACTCGGTTTTCTCTGTCCGTAAAAACTTGCGCCGTGCAGGTGTATTGAAAAACAGATCCTTTACTTCAATGGTGGTACCCACAGGGTGAGCTACGGGAGAAAGAGTTACTTCCATATCCCGCCCTTCTGTTTGTGCCTGCCAGCCAGAGTCCTGTCCTTGCGCACACGCACTTAGGGTCAGTCGGGATACAGAGCTGATACTAGCCAGCGCCTCTCCACGAAATCCCAGAGTAGACACGCCTTCCAGATCCTCCAGCTCTGAAATTTTGCTGGTCGCGTGGCGAGCCAACGCCAGAGTTAGCTCATCCTTGGGAATTCCTGATCCATTATCTCGTACTCGCACCAACCGGACGCCGCCACTTTCTGCTTCCACAGTAATTTTTGTGGCACCAGCATCGAGACTGTTTTCAAGAATTTCCTTAACGACTGAAGCGGGGCGCTCCACCACTTCACCGGCGGCAATCTGGTTAGCAAGGCGGATATCAAGCAGATGGATGGGTCTCATGATTTTCTATTCAGCGGCTTCCTGCAAAAGATGCCTTGACAGTAGCATTATGGGCAATTTTTTGCACTTAAGTGAGAGGGAAACAATAAAAAAAACGGCTATCCTACAGGGGAAAGGATAGCCGTTCAGGGGTACAGTATAGAAAACTGACCAACTGCAATTTACTAACACACGCAAAACAACTCGCACAGAAGAAGAGAAAAAACAGCAGGTAACAAACGGACTGTTATATGCTACTTCTTATTAATTTCGACTGTTCTTTTTCCAAAAAGTTCCCTGAAAAAGAAAAATATACACTTTATTTACAAACGACCATCAAAACACAGCTTAGTGCGCCTGATCCCAGTTATCTCCTACGCCCACACCCACCAGTAAAGGAACGGTCAGATCCGCTGCACTGGACATGACAGCCTCAATTCCTGAGGACACAGCCGGCACATCTTTTTCCGCGACTTCCATGACCAGTTCATCATGAACCTGCAGGGTTATACGAGCATCAAACTGTTTTTCCCTAAGCCAGTTATCCACAGAAACCATAGCACGCTTGATAATATCTGCTGCTGTACCCTGCATAGGCGCATTAATCGCCGTACGCTCCGCTCCCTGACGACGGTTACCATTACGAGAGTGAATTTCCGGTAAATATAAACGACGGCCAAACAATGTTTCCACATACCCGTGCTCATGGGCAAAAGAACGAATACTGTCCATGTAATGCAACACCCCTGGATAACGCTCAAAATACACATCAATGTATTCCTGCGCAGAAGCACGTGATATACCCAGTTGCTTACTCAGGCCAAAAGCCGACATACCATAAATCAAGCCAAAATTGATGGCCTTAGCACTACGGCGCTCCTGTGTTGTCACGTTTTCTAACGCAACCCCAAATACTTCCGCTGCGGTTGCCCGATGAATATCCTGACCTCCGGCAAAGGCATCCAGAAGTCCTTTATCTTTTGAAAGGTGCGCCATAATTCGCAGCTCAATCTGTGAATAGTCCGCTGCCACCAACTGATACCCTTCAGGCGCAATAAAAGCCTGGCGAATTCTGCGACCTTCTTCGGTTCTTATAGGAATATTTTGCAAATTCGGATCAGAAGACGACAGCCGGCCTGTTGCGGTTACCGCCTGATGGTACGACGTATGAATACGTCCGGTGAACGGGTTCACCATTTTCGGTAATTTGTCGGTATAGGTGGTTTTCAGTTTGTTCAGGCTGCGATATTCCATTAATAATTTTGGCAGAGGATAGTCCAGCGCCAGTTTCTGAAGTACTTCTTCTGCCGTAGAAGGCTGTCCCTTAGGTGTTTTTTTAATCACTGGAATCTGCATTTGATCGTACAGAATTTCCTGTAATTGCTTAGGCGAACTCAGGTTAAACTGAACTCCTGCCATCTCCCATACTTTTTCCTGTAATTCCGTCAGGCGTTCCGTCAGTTCACGACTCTGCACCCCCAATTGCTTAACATCCACTAATGCGCCATTGCGCTCAATCGTAGAAATAACCGGAAGGAGTGGCATTTCAATGGCCTCAAACACATTACATAATAACGGCTCTTTTTTTAACTGAGGCCATAATGTCTGGTGGAGCTGTAACGTAATATCAGCATCTTCCGCCGCATAAGGTGCAGCCTTTTCCAGCTCTACCTGATTAAACGTCAGTTGCTTTACTCCCTTTCCGGCAACATCTTCATAATGGATAGTCGTATGACCGAGATAAGCCTGTGCCAGAGAGTCCATATCATGGCGGGTACCTACCGACTTCAGGACATAAGATTCCAGCATGGTGTCAAAAACAATGCCCTGCAAATCAATGTCATAACGAGCTAGCACCCCTTTATCATATTTCAGGTTCTGACCGACTTTTTTCAGGGAAGCGTTTTCCAGAATGGGTTTCAGTGCCTGTAATACAGCACCACGATCCAGCTGTTCCGGTACGCCTACATAATCATGACCTACCGGCACGTAAGCGGCCTCCCCCGGTTCCACTGAAAAGGACAGCCCCACCAGCTCTGCCACCATATAATCCACACTGGTGGTTTCGGTATCGAAGGCAAATAGTTCAGCGTTTTTCAGTTTTTTCAGCCAGTACGTCAATCGTTCCTGGGTAGTCACTGTTTCATAAACGGCGTCTGGCTTCTTTTCAGTACTGGATTCACTATTTTCTTCTGTACGAACAAGATCGTTTTTTTCCAGGTCCTTAATTAACGCGTGCAATTCATACTGTTGATAAATGGCAATCAGTGCCTCTTTATCTACAGGGTGTCGTGTTATTTTATCCACATCCATAGGCAATTTTACATCAGTTTTGATCGTTGCCAGTTCTTTAGACAGCAAGACCATATCCCGGTGTTCTGCGAATTTTTTGGCAAAAGCCTTACTGCCCCGAAAGGTTAAATCGGCTACTTTATCGAGATGCTGCTCGATATTTTTCAGACTGCCTAATCCTTGCAACAAAGCTACAGCCGTTTTTTCTCCCACCCCAGGCATACCGGGAATGTTATCACTGGAGTCTCCCATGAGAGCGAGAAAGTCAATGATCTGACCGGCTGCCACACCAAATTTTTGTTCTACCTCCGCTGGCCCCATATGCGTGTTTTTCATCGTATCGATTAAACTCACATAACTGTTCACCAGCTGGGCAATATCTTTATCTCCTGTGGATATAACCGTAGCGATCTGCCTTTCTGTTGCCTGTTGGGCCAATGTTCCCAACACATCATCTGCCTCAACACCTTCTACCATAAATAACGGTAAGCCCATCGCCTGGACGATGGCATGAATAGGCTCTACCTGACAGCGCAGGTCATCCGGCATGGGTTTACGGGTTGCTTTATAATCACTGTACAGCTCATGGCGAAAATTCTTCCCTTTAGCATCAAAGACAATCACCACACAACTTTGGTCGTATTCACGTACCAGACTGTTCAACATACGGGCAATAACGTTAATAGCTCCTGTAGGATGCCCAGAGGAAGTTTGCAGATTCGCCCGCTCCGAGGCATGATAAGCCCTGTAAAGGTAAGAAGAGCCGTCCACAAGGACGAGCGGTGCACTGGGTTGTTCTGATGACATAAGCAATACGTCTACCGACCTGGGAGGCTAATGGAAACAGCCTCAGAAAGTAAAAAAATAGTCTATTCTAATGAATTTTGAGGTGCGCCATGAAATACCTCACCTTGACAGCCTTAATGATCACCCTGTCCGGCTGCACAAGCTTTTACCCGAAACCAGACAATCATCAGACCTCTGGCCCTGCTGATACAAGCAGTTCGGCAATATCCGACACAAAACCCTCGGAACCCCTTCCCCGAAACTTAAGTCCGCAAGAACTGGAACGAAGGGACGACACCTCTGTCCATCTCCACTATGGCAAAGAATACACCTATAAGGAATACAAAGTCGGCGGAATCTTATATGGCATTCAAGTCATACCCAAGGTAGGACCGCCTTACTTTCTGGTTTATGCGGACAATCCTGATTACTTTATGCGAACAGACCGCCCAGGGATGCTGATTCCTTCCTGGAAAATCCTGCAATGGAAATAATCCATCCTGCACAGGTCAAAAAACAAAACAGGCAACAATAAAAACAGGATAGAAATATGGCTGTATACACGCCAGTTGACCGACAAACCATTGAGCATCTACTGACCCGCTACGATATAGGCACACTGGTTGGTTTTCAGGGTATTGAAAGCGGAGTTGAAAATACCAACTACTTTCTGAATGTCCACTCTCCCACAACCGAACAACAAAAAACCTATGTGCTCACACTGTTTGAATACCTGCCTATGCCTGCACTGGATTTTTATATTTCCGTGATGGAAACCTTATCAAAACAGGCATTACCGGTTCCCAAAGTAATTTGGGATCAACAGGGAACAGCCCTGCATTCTATACACGACAAACCAGCGTTGATTGTCACTGCTTTACCTGGAAACCATACACCGGACATATCCACAACACACTGTGAACAAGTCGGTTTTTTACTAGCTAAAATGCACCGTACTTCCCGACACCATCCATTGAAACAAAAAAGCATACGAGGACTACCCTGGATAAAAGCACAACAAGAACGGTTATCCCAACTTATTTCTAAAAACGACGAAAGCCTTATGAAAAAAGGATGGCAACTTATCCACAAAGAACTCCCACCTGTGGATAAACTGCCTTGCGGCATTATTCACGGTGATCTTTTTTTCGACAACGTACTTTTTCAGGGAAATACCATTACAGGAGTCATTGACTTTTATAACGCGGGCTATGACTGGCTAGCTTATGACGTGGCCATCACCGTTAATGACTGGTGTATTAATCCGGATCTTACAATACACCCAGAAAAATATGAGGCATTGATATCAGCCTATAACAAGGTTCGTCCTTTTACAGCTAAAGAAAAACAATACTGGGTAACCTTATTGCAACTGGCTGCATTTCGTTTCTGGCTATCACGACTAGTGACGTTTTTTTTCCCGGAATCCAATTCCTGTGGAAATACCACTCATCCACCGATGGTGAAAAGCAAAGACCCTGATGAATTCAAGAAAATGTTTGTACTTAGGTACCAAGAAAAAATTCCTGAAATGAGATAATCCGCATAAGCAGTATTCAGAATAGCCTGAAGAAAAACAGCACCGAGCTTTATGTAATGTTATAATATAACAATTTAACCTGTTGTCATTATTCTACCATGCTATGCACTGAATCAGACATTTGTCATCCCCATAACCACGACCTTTGTATTCATAAAGCAATGGCTGACGCCCGTAAACACTGTACTGACCGGAAACTTCGTCTGACACCATTGCGAGAAAAAGTGCTCCACACCATATGGCAAAGCCATAAGCCCGCAGGAGCCTATGATATCCTGGCCGCCTTGAATACAGAAAAAGACTGCCGGTTACAGGCGCCAACAGTCTATAGGGCGCTAGATTTTCTTATGGAGCAGAAGCTGATTCATCGGCTGACATCTATTAATGCGTATATTGGCTGTACGACACCGGATAGACATGCGGGGGATTATCCCGACAATTGCTGTTTTTTTATCTGTAAAACCTGTCATATCGCCATTGAAATACATGACGATGCGGTTTATCAGGCTTTAGCGGATAGCATTTCTTCCAACCATTTTAAAGTTACTCATACAGCCATTGAGCTCACCGGTGTATGTGAAAACTGTCAATCCTGATCCTGGGCTGTTTATGTCATCTGAATCATTAATTTGTCTTGACCGAATTTCCATGGTTTTTCATGGTAGGGAAGTATTGAGCAATATTTCCCTGACCGTTGATACCGGAAAAATCGTCACCCTTGTAGGCCCTAATGGAGCCGGAAAAACAACACTGGTTCGCATTATCTTGGGTTTACAGCAATCTTCATCAGGCTATCGTCGCCTGAAAAAGAACCTACAAATCGGTTACATGCCACAAAAATTGCAGGTCAACCCCAGTATGCCCCTGACGGTTAACCGCTTTCTTCATTTGACGGGCTCATCACAACCTGCCGTTATTGCCGCCCTGGAAAAAACCGGTATTCCTCATGTAGCAAAGCAACCTGTCCAATCCCTTTCTGGAGGAGAATTACAACGGACACTGCTTGCCCGGGCGTTATTACAACAGCCGGATCTGCTGGTTCTGGATGAGCCGGTACAGGGAGTTGACGTTAACGGCCAGAAGGAACTATATCGCCTGATTACAACCATTCGGGATGAACAACAGTGTGGCGTTTTAATGGTTTCCCATGATCTTCATCTGGTGATGGCGTCTACAGATACGGTTTACTGCATTAATCGCCATGTATGCTGTTCCGGTCACCCTCAAAATGTGCGCCAGCATCCGGCCTATATGCGCTTGTTTGGTGGGGAATCTGGAGACCTTGCTGTTTATACCCACCACCACAATCATGAACACGATATAAACGGCAATATTCTTGCTGCACCTGAAAATTCTGACACTCAAGAGTCCTGATCAATGCCTGAACTAATTACGTTTGCCTTACTTTCTGGAATAGGTGTTGCCATTGTGACAGGCCCTCTCGGCTGTTTCGTGGTATGGCGCCGGATGGCCTATTTTGGCGACACCCTTTCCCATTCTGCCCTGCTTGGTATTTCTCTGGGACTACTGTTTGACCTGAACCTGAATCTTTCTGTTATTCTCTGTTCTGTTTTTCTTGCACTGATCTTAATTAGCTTACAAGAGCGTCGTCGCATGTCGTCTGATACTCTGCTGGGTATTCTTGCACACAGCAGTCTTTCTTTAGGATTGGTGGCTATCAGCCTGGCCGACAATATTCGGGTTGATATGATGTCTTACCTGTTTGGGGATATTCTTGCCACTGACCTGAACGACCTGTACTGGATATACGGCGGAGGTATTCTGGTTCTTGGCTTGATTGTTACCCTTTGGCGTCCGTTGCTGTCCATATCCATTCACGAGGAGCTGGCACAAGTCGAAGGCACACCAGTTCGCCATATTAAATTGATTCTCACACTAATCATGGCACTAGTTATTGCTGTTGCCATGAAAATTGTAGGGGTTCTACTGATTACTGCCATGCTCATCATTCCTGCTGCTACTGCACAGAGGTTATCCAAAACTCCGGAGCAAATGGCGGTATTTGCCGGAATCATCGGAAGCATTGGGGTTTTCGGAGGTATTTCTGCTTCATGGTTTTACGACACACCCACAGGACCGTCCATTGTCGCCTGTTGTTTTGTCTTGTTTTTGCTGAGCCAATTGAAAAAATACCACTAAAAAAATACCACTAACTAATATACTTTAAAGCTATAATATTACGCATTGACCACTCTCTATCACATCCCTGCTCTTTGAAATAGAAAAGATGAGCGGGGAATTCTAGATCTTCACCCAACCCTAAATTTTTGACATGCCTTCCTATTAAAC
>NSIT01000113.1_pt1 | contig 11595 bp, 9 predicted proteins | sample 1450681 | NCBI WGS metagenome assembly NSIT01 (sample SAMN07455404, study PRJNA386592) | invertebrate metagenome | isolation source: Endozoicomonas-like sequences binned from scallop gill tissue | host: Pecten maximus | place: United Kingdom: Lyme Bay MPA | collected 2013-06-01
CAGTGCCTCGGAAGGACGCCGATGGAGACATTAGAAGAGGGAAAACGTATCTGGAAGGAAAAGTTTATTAACGTAGCTTGACCTGACAGACACCTTCTTAAAAATCGGTAACTGTCAGATTAGGTCTAAATTACTACAGATACCAACCTTTTCTTTTCTGACGCTTCTTTACGGATTGCGGGAGAAGCTTTGGCTTTTCTCGGCTTACGAATCGCTCCACGTCCTGTAGCCAGCATGGGAATACCCTTGCCAACCAACTCCGTTCCAGAGTCTAGAAATAAATGAATTGCTCGTTTCTTGATTACCAGACTGGCATTCCTGTCAGCATTATCAACGTGTCCACATTTACCACAAACAAACAAATCTTGTTTCTTGCGGTTGTCGGGATGAGTGTGACCACAATCAGCACACTCTTGACTGGTATAGGGTGCAGGTATTTTGAAGACGGCTTTTCCTGCCTTTGCCGCTTTGTAATAGGTATAGGTTTCCAGATAGTGCCAACCTACGTTCAGGATAGTTTTGTTCAGCCCCGCTTTTGCCTTGGCTTGATTAGGAATGAACTTTCCGTTCCTGTCTTTTTGAGCTTTGGGTTTTTTAGTCATTTTCGAGGTTTTCAGATTCTCGAAAATAATAACCTTGGCATCACTGTCCACCATCTTACGACTGGTTTTGTGACAGAAGTCTTGCCGGATATTAGCCACTTTACTGTGCTGTCGGGCTATCCGGTTCTTGGTTTTCTGCCTACGATTCGAGCCTTTATTCTGTCTGGACAAACGACGTTGCAGCTTTTTAATATACCGCTTGCGCTTATCCCTGTTTTTTTGCTGATTACAGGTGAAGTCATATGTCTTTTCTCCTGTATGCACAGGAATAGCTACACCACGATCTACACCAATAACATTCTCATCCAACCATTTTTTTGTCGCTCCCTTGAGCCATAACAGATGCTCTTTATCTGTTGTGGGTGCTTGAGAACCATTGTCATAGCAAAACGATACATAGTATCTGCCAGCTTCTTTCCTGATATAAAGCGATTTTGGCTCAGAGTAGGAACGATGCGACTTGAAAGACAGATAACCAATATTGTTTTTCTTCGAACCAATGAACAGACGAGTTACACCATCAGGACATACATCAAACCGGAACAATTCTCTGGTTACATGAATGCTACCCTTGTCGGTCTTTGGTTTACGATGTGGTCTGCCACAAATACCCTTCATAAACTTCTGGTATGTCTGATACCAATTAACCGCAGAGTTCCTGATTATCTGACTGGGACAATCCGATAAAAATGGTGTGAGTTCTTTGCTTTTGAAGTGCGATGTTTTTTGGTCAACCGGAGCATAAGTACCAATCGAACAGTACTTTCTGGCATAGGTTCGGAAATATCTATCCTCATCACACTTGGCATTCCAGATAAGCCGAGCGCAACCCATCCACTGAGACAAAACCCGCTTTTGCTGATCTGTTGGATGGGCTTTGAGTCGGATACCTTGGAGCATATTTCACCTTACAAAAGTAATAACTTAATGGTATCTTGTATAGAAATTACCATCAAGTCTGAGGTTTAAATGTACGAGTGGCGTACTGGTAGATCATGTGTATTTAAAAATAATGTTCATCTTGTATTTGTAACAAAATACCGAAGGGACGTGTTCACAAAAGAGATGCTGGACAGGCTTCGGGAGATATTTCAGGAAACCTGTGAACAGATGGATTGCGAGTTATTGGAATACAATGGAGAACATGATCACATACATATGATGGTTAGCGTTCACCCCAAACTGGCGGTTTCTAATCTGGTCAGCAAGCTAAAAGGAAAATCATCCTATTTCCTGAGAAAAGAATACTGGTCACAGATTAAAAACAAGTTATGGGGAAAACACTTCTGGAGTCCTAGCTACTGCGTAGTTTCTGTAGGCGGAGCTAGTATGGAAGTGGTGAAAAGATACATCGAAAATCAGAGGACACCACCCTCAGAAAAAGCGGTAAAAACTTCTAAACGACTGTCACAGCAAGGCTAACGCCTTGTCGGGCTTGACTCGCCTCTAAAGAAGCGAGATTGCGCCCGTTTTCGTTCAAATCAAAAAGACAAGAATAAGTAACAGTAAACGTCTTCATGTTTTTTATAATTGGAGAAAATGAATGGATGGCTATCACAAGCGCGTCAGGCACTTCCATGGATCGAAAACGCCGTTTGATTAAAAACACCAACAGGACGACCATCATTCTACCATTGGATTTTGATCCATCGTCTTTTCTGTGACAATTTTATCCTCTGATAATTTACCGTGTCTCAGAGACATAGCAAAGGTAGATACTTATAAGCTCTGTATTTTTTTGAACTCCTCAGGACTGTACTTTTTCTCAGTGCTTCGGGTTAGATCCGTCATGATATCAGCACGCAGTTTAACGGCCTTGTCATAGTTGCTTTGCAAAAGCCCATTGGAATAATCACTGGCAAATGCAATAGCTGCTTTCTGGTCTTTCTGGTAAAGCTGTTTCAACATGGTGTTCAGATAAGACTGAGACTGTTCAAGGTTAGCCTCGGTTGTTGCCAGTAACCGACTGACAGCCGGTTGGTATTTACTTTTATTCACAGACTTGCTGCTTAAAGTACCCAACTCGCGGAAGACCCACCAGGCAGATGACGCATCGTACTGATCAGTACCTTTCGTATAAGCAGCCGGTACGGTTTTCATCACATTAAAGAGCGGAATGAACGGACTGTATTTAACATTGGATGGGGTCTGCCAGATCAATGCGGCCAGCTCTTTTGGCATATCAGGGTACATTTCAATAATATGCGCCTCTGAATTACGGTCTACACCGTTAGGCCGTTCAGCTTTTCCATTCAACTCCGTTCCCCGATAATCAGCGCGTAGCACAGAAGCAATATCCGTCATCCGGATTTTATGGTCCGGTTTCAGAAACAGTGGGTACTGTTGTTGACGCGGACGCTGTTTCAGAGAGGGTGTCAGCATTTTCTGGCTCAACCATTCGCGATCGGTATTATAGACATCGCCGGTTTTTCCAAAAGCCATGGCAAAATTGAAATTGCCCGTATCTGGATTTTTCAGCAGTTTATTAGTTTTGACAAAATCCCACAGACCTTTGGAATGCATCACATTATCGGTGTCATTCAGATCAACGCCATGAATCCTGAGGCCATTAGCCACAACAACATATTGATCATCCGGCACCCGGACAGCCATCCAGTGATGCCCTGAACCGATTTCCATATACCAGGCTTCTTTGGTGTCGGCAAACTGGACGCCAGTCGTTTCGCCGGAACCGTATTTAGTGACATAGTCTCCCAAACGCTGTACCGCATCCCGGGCACTGGTGGCCTGAGATAAAATCAGCCCAGTCATGTTTTCTTCAATAATACCCATACCCACTAAAGGGTCGGCTTTATTGGCACGAGGATCAATTTCGGCACTGTTCGTTGCAGACATGGCCACATTCAGCTCATTGACGCCACGCTCTTCAAATACTTTACCGTCATTAGAAACCGTCATGGCATTCCAGTCTTGGACTGCGGTATAACGCAAAGACTTAGCAGGAGCAGGAACTTTCAAACCATTAGAGAGCGTCAGCATATCACCTGCTTTATATTGGACAGCTGGATAGATAGCTAAATGCTTGGCCCAGTTATTGCTGGAGAAGTCTTCATTACGGGACAACACCAGTGCACCGGAAGCAGACGCATCTTTACCGGCAATCACTGACGTACACGCCTCAGCCAGCAGCGGCGTAAACAGCGTAACGGAAATACACAGTGAAAGTGCACTTTTTTGGAAAGGAGACATTGCAATACACCTTTTAAAAGGAGCGAGGAAAAACCGAACAATAACGAAAAAGATAGCCGGAAAATACTTTACTCTGCTCATTCTCAGAGTTCAATTATCACGCAACCACTTATATCCAGGAGCTATAATAACGGAATACACGTGAAAAAGAGATATATCGCCATGGATCGGCTTAATAATCAATTTCTCAGAATCTGCTCCGTTGTTACCCTATGTTTTATCAGCATAAAAGGACAGGCTATAACAGATATTTCTGATGATGAAACTGTTTCATTTCCTGATGTTTCTGTTGAGGAAGCTCTTCGGGAAGACCAGCGTATTGTGGCCCAGGAGCAAAAATCTACCCGACTTCACCCGGGCCTTCATCCTTCACGCATCGACACCATTGCCCGATTTGCCGTTATGGCCTATTCCTCTGTCCGGACATTTGAAGCCTTTCTTCCTTATGCCGAAGCCGGTTGGCGATTTGATTTTTTTATGGGAAGCAGTGGCATACGGGAAATTGGGCAGGAAACGGATCACCTTTCCGGTTTTGTAGCCTTTCGCAAAAAAAAGCCGGAACAAACAGATTCTGAGACAGATCTTTCTTACCCTAAAGAACCTATAGATACAGCAACTACCCATGAAATGGTGATTGCCTTCCATGGTACGGAATCGTTCAGCGATAGCCTGACTGATGCTCATATTACAAAGGTTTCAGCCGATGAGATTGGCCTGCCCGGTAAAGTGCATCATGGCTTTCTACGGTCAGGTCTTGCTACTGTGGACGAACTGGATACGATTGTTGAGCATTTTTTAAATAAAGCCCGCATTACTAAAGAGTCCGTTGACTTTATCTTTACCGGACATAGCCTGGGTGGAGCACTGCCTAATATCACCGCTCCCGCCTTGGCTCACCTCTGGGGTTGGTCCAGAGAACTGGAAAGTGAAGCTGATGCACAAGATCCGCTTATCGATAATGTATTTATTGTATCCATGGGGGCGCCCCGGGTATTTAATGCATTGGCAGCCCACTATGCCGAACGGTTAATCGGTAAACAAAACATCATCCGGCTTGTGGCCTATCCGGATATTGTGTCATCCATTCCTTACGGTTGGATGGGTTTTAAACACGCTGGCACTTATATTGAAATTCCATCCACAGAACAAATACGGAATAACAAAACACAAACCGGTTTTTTTGCCAAGCTGGGTCATGGTTTCGGGAGCATGATAAAACTTCTGGCCAATTCCAGTGAAACACTTTCTTACCTGATCAATAATAGCCTGCTTGACCTGCCCGGAATGCTGGAACTGTTGTTTGATCCAAAGCAAAGTCTGTTGCTGACTCTTCATAATTCAACGTTTTATCAGGAAAATGCACCACAAGCTTATACACGATTTTATAATAACTCCGGCTCTTCCTCATTGCGTGATTGCTTCCATGCGTTAAAAAAGAGCTCTGTTGATTACTCGCGACCGGATCAAGCCTGCCAATGAGAACCCGATGATATCCATCCACAACATCACTCATAGCATTCAGGTGATACGGTAGTAATGTCAAAATTTCTTTGTAGGGTAACAAAATAACAGGCAGGTACCGGAGATTTAAACATCAGGTAAATTTAAACATCAGGTAAAAAGGTTAGATAATCAGAGCCCATTATCAGGCAAATTCAAAGTTTTCAGGCATATAGACGGCTATGTACCCCTAAACGGTTGGAAGGAGTAACCTGAAGCTGTCTCTTTCTTATAGAGGGAGCCTAATCATGAAGAATAAACAGTTCCAACAGCTTCTCTACAACATCAGCTCATTGTCCCCTCAACAATTCGGGAGACTCCAGTAGGTTATTTCATGCTTCCTACAAAAACCGGATCGCTGTCATGATCTTGAGAATCAGATTGAACGTTGTTTTTCCCATCATCCCTGTTGCCCTTATTGCAAGGCGCTGGACATCCAACGCTACGGCATTCGGGCAGGCAGACAGCGTTATCATTGCAAACGATGCCACCGTATTTTTAATGCTTTCACAAAGACACCTCTTTCACGATTGCGTCATAACCATAGCAGACATTAGGAGCTTCAACCGTTTAGGGGAACATAGCCTATCCTATATAGACCATCTTCACTGAAGGTTAGAAAAACCTTGTCTATACTGCAATCAACCGATGACTGATAACACTCCGGAATATTGACCATGGGAAAACGACTGACCGGAAAAGCTCTGAAGCCTTTTGAAGAGCTACTCGCCTTTATTGATCAAGCCTCTGAACAAAAAGACACGGCAGCCATGATGAGCTGTTTTGTTTCAGAAAACGACATTATCAGCTTTGGGCATACTGCTTCACTGAACAGTCGGTCTGAACTGGAACAGCACTGGAAAAACTACTTTAAAGACCATACGCCGGATTATTCCAGAAAACGTACTGTCGTGGTTTATCAATCCGGAAGTGCTGCCTGTATGTGCATTACCCAATACTTTGAAGAAACACAAAGTAAAACAGAACGAATTACATTGTTTCTTGAAAACCACCACGGACAATGGCTAATTCGACACCGTCACCATTCTCCTTGCCCATGAACATCTAAAAAATAAAATCAATAGACAATGTTTTATGAACTAATAAACTTCTAATCAAAATTGAATGATTTAATGGCTAATTTAATAACACATTATAATATTTCTTCGTATTTTTTTAACATAAGAATTCTATTGGCTTTAACTATTATTTATTATTTTACAAACCATCATGTCTTTGCAGTAGAGTTTATTATCTATGACGCTCATGGCACAGAAATTGATACCATTACTACAGAAAGTTGTGATCCTGATATTGAAAAATACGCAGAAAGTGATGAATATTACAAGCTGGGCTATCCCATTATTATAGAGCCACAATTATACAGCACTCCTAGAAAAATGTTATTTTATGATATGAAGGATGAAAAAGGAAAATGCAATATCGCTACTTTTGTTGGAAAGCTCATTCTATCCGGTACGGAAGCAATTACTAACGCTCATGATACACCCATCCAGATAAGATTGCCGGCAAGCCCTCAATATAAAGGTATAACCCTTGAAAAAGGAATGCCAATAAGAAAAAACTCTCAGATTAATAATATTACCCTTGAAGATCATTTTGTTCGTCATATACAAATAGAAATAAACCCAACAACTTTCGTCGATTTTTTATTTCTATGTGACGATCATATCGGGGGGAAAGCGTTAGTTGGACTACAACTCAAAGCAACCGAATACTGCTATTGGGGATGCACTTTTGGCCTGTTTCAATGGAACTCTAAAATAATCTCAGCAATTTTTGAAAGATCCGAAGATTCTGTTAAATGCGTCATACTTGAACGACAACAACAAACAATATCACAGGAAACTGCTCATCAGCCATTAAAAGAGGATTATGTACCGTCATATGATCTGATGATTCCTGCAAATGAGCCTCCAGCTATACCCGTAGTAGCCAATGAGTGGGCACTTAATGAAGACGAAGCACAAGAACAGCTACAAATAGCGCTGGCACTCAGTATGCAGGAGATGAACCTCTCCAGCATCGACTCCGGTTACTCAAGCCACCCACCAGCAGAATCATCCTTTACAATACAAGAAACAAATAACCCACTGGAAAACTGGTTCAGTGTGTTAGGGGGAAAAACACTAACCACTCCTACTGACCCTAACCTCCTTTCTTATACCTGTTTAGCTCAAGCAGAAGAAAGCCTTGATTCTTTATGGGTATGGTTTTTTTCACTGCCTGATATACACCAGACAACTTGTAACTTTAGTTATGATGAATTACATGACGTATTGGTTACTGATCATCTTCCTGAAAAAGAAATCTTCTTCATGATCTGTGATCATGTTATTAAGCCTGAAACAAATACAACCTGCTTTTTTATTGTGCATCCAGATATTCAGGGAAAATGGAACATTATCTCGTGCCACCTAAATGAAAACCGGGAAAATATCAGATATTCCAGTACGTTTGAATCGCCAGAAAGTATGCTCTTACATTTAAGTGTTCTTTATCAATATATTACTCAAGGTAAGACAGATAGCCAGCAAAAATATCTGACTATTTATGCCAGTCACTATAACGGGAATTACCTGGAAAAAGTAACACCTGATCAACAGGAGAGTCTTTTCACTCTATCACAAACCTACGATTATTTTTTTCAATCACACCGCTTCCCGGCAATCACTGACAGACTTTTTAGCCAGTTCATCATTGACGCGCTAAGAGGTGAAATGCTTCAAGCTACACACCATGGATACGCTGAACTTCCTCTTGTTTTTTCTCACTTCATGCTCACAGAAGGTGCACAAGCTACACCTACACTCGTTGAAATTCAACAGGATATGATAGCTGAAGATTATTTGATGAAAGAATCTCTGTGCGCAAAAAAAGATTGGCACTTTTTATCAGACAATGATTTTTTAACACAAATAACAAATGAATTAGCAGAACATTATACAACAATAAAAAATTCTGTAGAGGGAACACTTTCAATCATTCTCTTATATTCTCCAGCATCAGGAAATCGTAATGCCCTAACTCTTTATATAACACCGAAAGAAAATGCCGTTTATATTTCTGTATCTCTTTTTGGAACCTTTAAAATAAGCAAAACAAGCCCTTTCCCTTTTTATTTACAGTTCCTATGCAAGTATTATGATATCGATGCGTATCGTCACCGGCTGTTTATAAAAGAAAAACCTGATAAAAACACAGTGGCTCCCTTGTCAACAAAATCAAGGGATACCATGGGTGATTAATCTAATACAACAGATGTTTTATTCCATTATATTCAACACTGAATAAAATGCTCTCGATAGTATCGAAGCTCTTCAATGGACTCACGGATATCATCTAATGCCAGATGCGCTGCTTTTTTCTCGTGTTTTTCCAGTAATTCAGGCTTCCAGCGTTTCGCCAGTTCTTTAAGTGTACTGACATCAATATTTCTGTAATGAAACATCTTTTGTAAATCAGGCATATAACGATACAGGAATCGCCTGTCCTGTCCAATACTATTTCCGCACATAGGTGATTGGCCGGGGTTCACATATTGCTTTAAAAAAGTAAGGGTCTGCTGTTCTGCAGCCCGTTCACTGATTGTGCTCTGTCGTACCCGCTCGGTCAGCCCATTGGCGCCATGAGTTTTGACACACCATTCATTCATGCCAGCCAATACATCATCGGTTTGATAGATAGCCAGTACCGGCCCAGTTGCCAGTTCATTCAGATCTTTATCAGTAACAATAGTGGCTATTTCAATAATACGATCCTGATCAGGGTTCAGCCCCGTCATTTCAAGATCAACCCAGATCAGGTTGTCAGGTTTTTTCATAATGCCTACGGTGACGTGATATTAGGAAGATATCCTCTATTATCCGCTATTGAACAGAAAAACACACATCTGCTCTAAAGTGGAAGCATTACAATAGACCAATGAAACAAGATGTTTCTTTCCTGTCAGGTCAGGTACAGTAGCGGTATTATTCAGTCACGATTTTTGCCGAACTTTATGAGCAAACGAAAACTGACGATCCAGCAAGGCTGGCGAGTCAAGAAAATTCAGGAAGAACGCATTGCACGGGCCAATAAACGGGAATCCCATATTGCCCAAATGCTGGAAGACGATGCACTGGGACCGGAGCAGCCCGGGCTTGTCATCGCCCATTACGGTACTCAGCTGGATATTGAACCCATCGGACAGCCGGACAAAGTATGCCGTTGTTACTTTCGCACTAATCTGCCCACACTGGTAACCGGTGATAAAGTTATCTGGCGGGCTTCAGAGAAAGAGCAACACAGTGGCATAGTAGTTGCCCATCAACTACGACAAAGCCTGTTAAGTCGCCCCAATAAACAAGGTGTATTAAAACCGGTTGCCGCTAATATCCATTATATCGTGATTGTTCTGGCTCCGGTTCCCACCCCTTTTGCCAACCTGATAGATCGTTATCTGGTAGCCGCGGAAACCATAGGTATTGAACCGGTTATTCTGTTAAATAAAACAGACCTGATCAATGCTAAAAACCGTGCCGAACTGGATGCTATGATGACGATTTATGAAAAAATCGGCTATAAAGTTCTCAAGGCATCCTCCTACCAGGAAGAAGGCTTAGCTCTTCTTAAACAGTTGCTGAACCAACACACCAGTGTTTTTGTCGGTCAAAGCGGTGTGGGGAAATCATCGCTGATCAATGCACTTTTACCAGAAGAAAATCTAAGAATCGGAGAACTATCAGAAGCAAGAGGAAAAGGAACCCATACGACCACTGCCGCTCGACTGTTTCGCTTTCCATCAGGCGGCTGCCTGATCGATTCTCCCGGAATTCGGGAATTCGGTCTTTGGCATATGGATCGACAAGAGGTCATTCAGGGCTTTCGTGACATTCGCCCGTTTATAGGCCACTGCCGTTTCCGTGACTGCAAACACGAAAATGAACCGGGCTGTGCAATCCATCAAGCCGAACAGCAGGGCGAGATATCTTCACAACGAATCACCAGTTACCGACAAATTATTGATTCTTTATAATTAAAACGACACATGCACCAACATTCTCTATCAGGAATATTGGTGCTGATTATTACTATCTGCTTTTGGCAAAACAGAACCGGTGCGTTCTTTTACAAAACACAACACCTCCAGCAATAACTATGCCACAAGCCAATACAACGGTAGTGACAATAGCTGCTGGATAGTGGTGTTCAATAACTGTAGTCTCACATTCTGGCATAGACGTGGGCATCGATGTTGGCAGAGCCGTAGACATATTCATCACAGGAACATCTTGAACATTACAACTGTAATCCATCATATAGCTAAGCCCCTGACAAAAAGGTTTGATCGTTATGTTAGGTCTGGTTGCCATGAAATTCGTCAGACCGTCCGTAAGGTTAGCTGCACAACAAAGCGATGTATTAAACATACTCATTGCTTTCATACATGCCATATTCGATCCAGCCTGCATCAGCCCTAAAAGCTTAGTCACATTGTCACAGGGGTGCATCATGACGGCAGGTTGAGGTGTACTAGTATCAAACATATATGATTTCATTTGGCTAAATATAAGACCACCTGCTAACCATTTTTTTGCCGCGCTACCTATATCTCCAAATCCCCATCGTCCTGTTGATGACGAGCTTGCAGCATTTTCTTCTTCCGCGTCTGACTTTATAGCCCGGGTTATGAAAAAATCAGTTTTTTTAAACTTTGCTTTAGCCCCTATTTTATAACAGACAAACGTTGTTTTTAATTGATCCGATGAAAACGCAGCAGAACAATTTTTCTTATCTTCACCATGGTATTTTACATCCGAATGAATCAATGGACTGGAATCAGTTTCAGTCGGTAATACGGCTACTTTTCCATAAAAATTATTGAATGCAAGTGAATAATTCCGCAGCTCGTCCTGAGATATTCTCAGAACCATAAAATGCCCCTGTTTTAAATTTCTTTCTAATAAAAATTCATCAAGACCTGACTGTTCTACAGAAGTTAATACCTGATCAAGAGGTAATATCTTATATTCATAATTATCGCCCATTTTTATTTCTACATAGTTTGGAAGAGTTTCTCTCTTTACTCCTGCCAAAGCGATTTGACCAATCAATAAAAGGGAAAATAGGAAGAGTAAATAAAAGGAAGCAACCACAGAATAATGTCGAAAGTCATTCATAGAAATAATCCTACAACCATAGACTCATCAGAAAAAATAAAAAGCCAGATGAAAAATAACCAACATACAACCAACAATTTAGTATAAAACCATCATTATAT
>NSIT01000114.1_pt1 | contig 11540 bp, 10 predicted proteins | sample 1450681 | NCBI WGS metagenome assembly NSIT01 (sample SAMN07455404, study PRJNA386592) | invertebrate metagenome | isolation source: Endozoicomonas-like sequences binned from scallop gill tissue | host: Pecten maximus | place: United Kingdom: Lyme Bay MPA | collected 2013-06-01
AAACAGTACATCATTAAAGATATTAATGATTATTTTTCAGTGCAGTAAAAACTGCTGCACTTTTGGGCTGTATGTTTCGCCATAAGAAGAATTGCTCTGCCGCCTGCTCTATCAGCATACCTAATCCGTCCAGTGTTGTTTTAGCGTGTTGTTGTTTTGCCCACTGGTTAAATGCAGTGTCTTTTTTTAAATCGTACATCATGTCATAACAGATTGTATTACTGTTGATAGCCGTTGCCGGAATGTCTGGCGTTTGTCCCTGTAAACTGGCAGATGTGGCATTAATAACCATATCAAAATCGCCGTTAACTTCTTGTAGACTACAGGAGGATAGGTTATTTTTTGTGTGAAACAGGTTTACCAGCTTGTCAGCTTTTGATGCTGTCCGGTTAGCAATAATCAGTTGTTTGGGCTTTTCATCCAGGAGTGGTTGAAGAACGCCCTGGGCAGCCCCGCCAGCACCGATAATAAGAACAGCTTTATTTTTAAGGGATATTTGGTGGTTAAGGGTGATGTCTCTGATAAGTCCAACACCGTCTGTATTATCAGCAATTAGTTGATTGTCTGCCATCCATAAAGTATTTGCTGCCCCTGCTTTTTGGGCTCGAGGTGTCCTTATATCTGCTATCAGCCACGCTTCTTTTTTGAAAGGGACGGTAACACTCAGCCCTTTTCCTCCGTTAGTAAAAAACTGTAGTACCGCTTCTTTAAAGTTTTCAGCGGGTATTTGCAGAGTTGTATATTGTATGGGCTGTCTGGTTTCTTGTGCAAACAACGTGTGTATTTGAGGTGAGAGGCTATGGGATACCGGATTACCGGCGACGGCATAACGATCAATGAGAGTTGTTTTTTTTAACATCTAATTCACGACCTTGTTAATGACAGGGAAGCCTATCGCCTTTTTTGATACAGCTACTTAAAATCCTTTAAGGATAGTAACCAATCCTGAGGGGGCAAAAAATCCGTATAAAGTTTTTCTTCTGCTGATCCAGAGGTCGGTTGCCAGTTATAATCCCATCGGGTTACAGGCGGCAGGGACATCAAGATGGATTCCGTACGGCCTCCTGACTGCAGACCAAACAGGGTTCCACGATCATATACCAAGTTAAATTCGGCATAACGACCTCGTCGATATTGCTGGAATTTTTTGTGGTGAGCATCAAAGGGCGTTTCTTTTCGTTTCGCCACGATAGGCTGGTAAGCAGGCAGGAAAGAGTTTCCAACGGCCTGAAGAAAGGCAAAACATTGTTCAAAAGGCCATTCGTTCAGGTCATCAAAAAAAAGTCCGCCAATGCCTCGTGCCTCATTGCGATGTTTAATGAAAAAATAGTCATCACACCATTTTTTATAGCGGGGGTAAACTTCGTTACCAAACGGCTGACAAGCTTTTTGGGCGATATTATGCCAATGGATGCAATCTTCTTTGAATCCATAGAAAGGCGTCAGGTCATAGCCGCCACCAAACCACCAGATGGTTTTATCTCCGGGTTTTTCCGCCACTATAAGGCGGACATTGGCATGACTGGTGGGAACAAACGGATTATCCGGGTGCAATACCAGAGACACACCCATAGCCTGAAAACTTCGGCCTTTCAGTTCCGGCCTTTTTACCGTTGCGCTGGGGGGAAGCTGGTGGCCGATGACATGAGAAAAGTTAACCCCACCTTTTTCGAATACAGCCCCGTTTTCGATGACTCTTGCCTTTCCGCCTCCGCCTTGCGGATAATCCCAGTGATCTTCACGAAACTGTGCTTTCCCGTCTTCCTGCTCCAGTCCCCGGCAAATAGACGTCTGGAGGGACAGCAGATAATTTCGTACTTCAGTGACGGACTGTTTGCTGATCGTCATAAGTTCATCCCCTGAATCCATAATTTAACTCACTCATCCTGCTTGAATCCTTCAATAGGAGACGGTTGTTTTTTTAACTACCGGCCCGGATAACTTTTCCTGTGCGAAGATCCCTGATTTCAGAGGGTGTCATCCTTCCTCCTGTAGCACCTGGCATAATACCATCCAGTCGGGTTGAAAAATGTTGGCTGACAGCATCCATCGTCATCAGAGACGGTTCGCCGCTTAGGTTAGCGGAGGTAGAAACCAGTGGATGTCCCACTGCTTCGCATAATTGACAAACGACAGGGTGGCCTGTTACCCGGATGGCAATGGTATTAAATTGTCCGCGAACCCAGTTAGGGGTCCATTGGGTAGGATCAGGAATAATCCATGTGTAGGGGCCGGGCCATGTGTCATTCAGTTGTTGTTTCTGATGGTCAGATAACGACTCTATTAACGGGGAAAACTGCGACTGGCTGTTGCCAATCAGGATCATGCCTTTTTCCACAGGCCGGTGCTTTATAGATAGGACTTTCATTACAGCATCATGGTTCCATGGGTCGCACCCAATTCCCCAAACGCCTTCTGTGGGATAAGCAATAACACCACCCTTTTGGATGGTGTCAACCAGTGTTTCAAGAATATTTTGGTCGTTCATTAACTGTAATTTACTACTTATTCACTTAATTGCTGCTGGAGTTCTGCATCTTTTTGCAAAACAGCTTCAGCGTTGGTTTTCCGGTCATTTTTAAGACGGTTGGTGAGATCAGGATCGGACAGGGCGATGATCTGTGCTGCCAGATAACCGGCATTTTTAGCACCGGCCTTACCAATAGCAACCGTGGCAACCGGTACGCCTCCCGGCATTTGTACGGTAGACAACAAGGCGTCCAGACCATCCAGTGGGCCGGCATCAATGGGAACACCGATCACCGGTTTTATGGTCAGGGCAGCTACGGCACCTGCCAGGTGTGCAGCCATTCCTGCACAGCAGATAAATGCTGCTGCCCCTCGTTTTTCTGCTTCGATAATATAATTATGGGTTACATCAGGGGTTCGATGGGCAGAAAGTACACGGGCCTCTACAAGGACGTCGAGTTTTTTCAATACATCAATCGCTGCCTTAACCTTAGGCAGATCTGAGTCGGATCCCATCAGAATGGCAACAAAAGGCTGGCTCATGGTTTTCCTCACTTCCGATTTTTGTAAGAGTCAGTAGTTTAACAGGTTTTATCCCATATTCACCCCGGCGTACTCTCTACTGCATCATCCAATATTTACTGAATATTTTGTATTTGTTCCCGCATCTGCTCGATCAATACCTTAAGGCTCACCGCATACTGGGTCAGGCGGAAATCCAGTGATTTGGACGCCAGAGTGTTGGCTTCCCGGTTCATTTCCTGCATCAGAAAATCCAGCCGGCGACCGATAGGACTATTTTGTTCAAAGGTGTGCCTGACTTCACTGACATGAGTGTCCAGCCGATCCATTTCTTCAGCCACATCCTGTTTTTGTGCTGCCAACACCATTTCCTGCTCCAGTCGCTCTTCGTTCAGTTCTACACGGGCCTCTTCAAAACGGTCAAGAAGCTTTTTCCTTTGTGCAGCGAGAAGCTCTGGCATCAGTTGACGGGCTGCGCGGACTTCTTCAGATACCTTATCCAATTTTTTCCCAATAACTTTTTCCAGTTCACTGCCTTCTCTCTGGCGCATTTGAACCAGTTTTTCCACCGCCTGCTGGAAAGCGTCGACTGCAGCGGTATTGATTACCTGCGCGTCCAGTTCCTGAGATTGAAGAACTCCAGGCCACCTCAGGATATCCATTGGGCTGATGGTGGTTGTGTGGGAAACCACGGATTCTGCTTGTTCTATGGCTTGTAGCAAGCGCTCAATGGCCGATTTGTCCACAATCGTTGCCTGTTGTTCTTTGGCCGGTTGCAGTTTTAGGAAGCATTCTATTTTGCCGCGATGAATATTTTTACGAAGAATATCCCGGACTGCTGGTTCGATTTCACGCATCTGTTCGGGTAAACGGAGGTGTGGTTCAAGGTAGCGGTGATTGACTGAACGTATTTCCCAGACCAGGGAGCCCCATTCTGCCTGAATTTGTGATCGGGCAAAGGCAGTCATACTACAAGTCATAATTATCTCGTTTTTTTGAAGGGTGATGGATCATCAGGGTGATAAAATTGTCTGTATTGTAGCGTTAAAGCAGGGCAAGAGAATATATACGGATAAAATTATCGTTATAGCCGGTTCAGCAATTTTTTCCTGAGAGTATAATCAGTCTTTTTTTCAGGCGAGAGCAAAAGGTAGATCGTATGCGACCAAGCAGAAGAACAGCGGATCAGATGAGAGATGTTAAAATCACCCGCCATTATACCAAGCATGCCGAAGGATCCGTACTGGTAGAAGTTGGTGATACCAAGGTTCTCTGTAATGCTTCTGTAGAAAGATCGGTTCCCCGGTTTCTTAAAGGCAAAGGAGAAGGCTGGATAACCGCAGAGTATGGCATGTTGCCCCGTTCTACCACCGAGCGCATGGGGCGGGAAGCAGCCCGGGGCCGACAGGGAGGAAGAACCTTGGAAATTCAGCGATTGATTGGCCGTTCCCTGAGAGCAGCGGTAGATCTGAAAAAACTGGGAGAACACACTATTACTGTGGATTGCGATGTTATCCAGGCTGATGGTGGCACCCGTACAGCTTCCATTACGGGTGCCTGTGTTGCCATGGTGGATGCCATTCGTCATCTGCAGTATCGCAAGCAGCTGAAAACAGATCCGTTCAAACATTTGATTGCTGCGACTTCAGTGGGCATTTATCAAGGTATTCCGGTTTTGGATTTAGACTACCCTGAAGACTCCCATGCTGAAACCGATATGAATGTTGTCATGACAGAAGACGGTAATTTCGTTGAAATTCAGGGAACCGCAGAAGGTGAACCTTTTAACGAGAATGAAATGACAGCGCTACTGGTTCTGGCTCGCCATGGTATTCAGGGTCTGATCAAACTGCAAAAAGAAGCTTTGGCTGAAGGATAGGATCAGCGGTTTTTATTGATTTTTCGTCTTTTTCATGGGCTATCTCCTACTATAAAGTGAGTTATTCATACAATAATACACAGGGGATAACCTATGATTATTGCATTTGCTGCATCCCATGGCACCGGTAAAACAACGATAGCAAAAGCGTTACATAAACAACTGGGATCTCCGTGGGTATATTATGAAGAATATTATCGGCGAATAGCTTCATCTTTGGGGTATCAAACCCCGCGTTTTATTATCGAAGAAGATCTTTCTGTTGTGGCACAATCCTCTGCGGCATTGACGGCTTCAGCACTATCTGCCCAACTGGAGTATCTCAGTTATCTCAGTTATCTCAGTTATCTCAGTTATCTCAGTTATCTCAGTTATCTCAGTTATCTCAGAGACGATACTCTGATTATTCTGGACATGGGAGCCCCGGCATTATTGTCCTACTACAGCTATTGGATGGATCGTATTTCAGCGCCGCAAATTCCCTTTTTAAAAAAACTGGGTCAATCGTTATCAGATTATGTGGATTATTATATCTAGCTGCCTATGGATACAATTCCTTTGGTGGCAGATGATATGCGGAGTTCGGACCTCCTATTTCAGAAAGGTATTGATCATTGGGCTGGGTATTGGTACAGCACTTTTCGTGTCCCTCCTGAAAAAATCTTGCGACCGGAAGCGGTTTCTGTAGACGGGCGGGTTCAGGAAATCTGCCACTGCATCGAATATGTAAGCTAAATTTTCTGCCTTTTATGGCGATGTATAGTCTATTACCAGTTCTTCAGGGAAGACTTCATCGTGGCTCGAAAAAGATCACTCAAAAAAAGTGTAAAAACAATAAAACCTTCTGATTCAGATAAGTCATTTAATCATTCTCCTGTGGTTGCATCCCCTGTTGAAAAAACAAAAGGCCTGACATTATCGTCTGAGGGTAAAATAAAAAAAGCGGGGAAAAAACTCAGCCGATTCAGTGCCCGGACAAAAGAAACCAGTGAAGGATGGTTACAGAAAGAAAAAGAGCGGGCAAAGCATATAAAAGCTTTACTGGAGGCATTGCACCCGGGATGTATTGTGCCGCAAGAGTCTGCCTTTAATGGTCTGGTGCTGTCTAAAAAAGCTCTGGAACGCTGCCAGTTTGTTAATAATTTCTTTATAAATACCAAGTTTCGTAACTGCCGGCTCAGAAGTGCTGTTTTCAGAAACTGTGATCTTTCTGGTGCTGATTTTCGTTATGCTGATATGCCTAACTGTATTTTTGATCGTTGTAACCTTCAGGGAACGGATTTAAGACACTGTAATTTGAGCAATACCCGTATAGTGGATTGTAATTTGTACGCAGCTAATCTGGATAACAGCCAGTTGAATAACGCAATAATTGACCATTGTGATATGGGGGCCCAGAGTTTTTATAATGCGGTATGCAGAGGGTTGAAATTGTTTAATAGCCCGGTCTATCAGGGTTTTCTGGAAAGTGCTGATTTTTCTCAGGCACAGTTTCTCAATGTCCAGTTCAGGGACTGTACACTATCCAACACCTGTTTTGACCACGCGTTGCTGGATGAATGCCGTTTTCGGGCCTGTGAGAGCAGTCAGCAGGGGCCGGTGTTTTCAGGATGTAAAATGACCAACAGTATTATGGAAGATTGTGAGCTGGACGACCTTCAGTTTATTGGTTCTCAGATAATGAACTCTCGTATTGATCGGGTGCAGATGGTATCTGGATTGCTGGAAAATACCTTATTCAGCCATGTAGTCTTTACCGATGATACCTTAAAAGATTGTTATAGCCTGGAAGGTGGGGTGGCGTTTCATAACTGTCAACTGGATCATCTGGTATTGGATCAGACCGAGCTGTGTCAGGCGAGATTTGACCACAGTAAGTTTATATCGACGGAAATCCGTGGGTGTGACTTTAACAGCTGGGAGATGACGGATACAGAAATTGACAGCAAAACAACGGTAGATTCCTGTTTTTTTCACGAAAGTTAATCCGTGTGGTTATTTTTGTTGATGGATTCTCCCATGGCTGATGGATAACGGGTGTGCTCTCTGACTGAAAGTAAGTTCCAACGTGTATTGGCTGTTATCCTGGCAGGTAAGAGAAATACACTCACGCAGGTTTTCTCCTGTCTCACAGGGAGTGAGGGCCGGTTGTGCGATATCTGCGGTATAGGTCCAGTTTCCTGTCCCATCAATAATCAGTGAACCAAACATGCCATAAAAGTTGCCGGCGTTAATGGTGGTATCATTCATAACTTGGTTTGCTAATATCAGGGAGCCTGAGGCAACCAGCTCCTTATCGGTACATGCGCTGACATCAACGGTAACCGAGCCGGTAACGGGCTGAATCACTTCAGGTGTAGGTGAACCGGAACGATCTGATGTTTCTTTATCTGCCTCTATATTATTGACCCGTGCTGTCTCTGGGGTAAAAGTATCCGGTTTGTGATAGACGCTGCTTGTTTTTTGATGTTGTTCTGTATTGATGGTAGGTGTCGGGTCGTCCAGTTTTTCTATGGCACCCACCAGTTCCATCAGGTCATCTTCTGCTGAAACTATTTTTTCCTGTTCAGGTTCTTGCTCCATTCTATTATTCAGTAATTCTTGAGATGAATTGTTTTCCGGAATTGAGGAAGAAAGCACGATAGGCTCTTCATTGATTGCTTCTGATAAACTCTGCGTTACGTCAGAGTTTAGTGTTTCATTGGGATCATCAGGCGCATGCGGCTCTTCGTTATTGTCAGAAGAGATATCCGGGATGTTGGTCAGCAGATTTATAATGACTGATTCTTTTTCAGGATCATCAGAGTCTTCACGTAAAACCGCTTCTGATATACAAGGGGTATCGGTTGTTCCTATGATAACAATAATCGCTGTATGTTCTGTGTAGTGGCCTTGCAAATAATTGATACGATACGAATAGGTTAGTGTTTCCTGGGCTCCGTCATTTAAAAAACGATACGTATCCAGATTGATGGACAGTTCACAACCGTTGGTATGAACAGAAACGCCTGTCTCGTTACCCGATAATCGCTTCAGGCGTGTGACCTGACTGTTTTGTGTGTCTGGACACTGTAGAGCTGGCGTCAGCAGTTGGATGGTGACATGACCAGCAGATTGATCGTATTTGTGATTTGCTTGTGTAATAACCATAGCCATAATTACTAAAGCACTGTAAGTATTACTATATCAATAACCCGATGGCTCGTTTTCAGCAAGTGATAAATAGAGGTGTTTAATGGAAAACGGATTTTTAATAGTGTTTGTGTTATTGGAAATTCTATCAGTTTTTTAATATTTGGAAACAGCATTCTTATTGATTTTTAAGTTATTTAATGGTTGTAAAGGTATTGTTATATTTTGATCATTAAAGGATAGTGGGGCTTGACATAAATAATAGGAAAGAGAATCGATAAACTTTACATACTCTAATTAACAAGTCTCATTTGGCAAATTTTGATTTTTTATGATGTTTCCGTATAGAAAATAAGTTAATTAGGTGATTGTATATAGGTTCCAGAAATAAAACATAATTTTCCCATGCTTTCTTCATTTATTTTAATCGTTAAGTCTATTTCTATAGCTGGATAGATAATAGATATTGAATGCATGGTGGATAATATCAAACAATGAATAACTATTTGTTCCATGTTCTAAATTAATGAATAGTAATAGTAGATGTTCAGAGTAGATTAAATACAATGATTATCAATTTTTATATAGGGGACGTTTAAAACAATCCTACAGGAAATCTCTAAAAGCTTTCCTGTAGAATTTGGATTAGCGTTCTGTCAAAGCATTTTGGCGAGCTTTCAGGATGGGTTTCATTAGGTAGTCCATTAACGTTTTTTCTCCGGTAATAATATCCACATTGGTTTGCATACCGGGAATGATCATGAGTTTTTTGGTATCGGTTCCTACGTAGTTTTTATTGGTACGCACACGGACGATATAAAAGCTTTCACCTTTGTCATTTTTGATGGTATCTGCGCTGATGTGTTCCACTTTACCCTCAAGTCCACCATAAATAGCAAAGTCGTAGGCAGTCAGTTTAACAACAGCTCGCATTCCCTGCTGCAGGAAGCCGATGTCCTTGGGGTTAACTTGCGTTTCTACTAGCAACGTATCTTCAAGGGGTACGATTTCCATCATGTCCATGCCCGGTTGGACGATGCCACCAATGGTGGTGATATGGATTTTTTTTACGATACCATCCATGGGGGATCGAACCTGTGTCCTTTCGACCTGATCCTGTACCCCCGCCTGAGCTTCTGTAAGCTGATTCAGGCCTACCGCTACTTCCCTTAGTTCCTCAGCAACTTTTTCCCTGAACTTAATAATAACCTCTTCTTTACGGGCTACTGTTTCAGCATAAGCATCTTCCAGTCGCGGTAAGGATAGTTCCGTCATCCTTTTTTCCGATGCGAGATCATTCACACGTTGGCGCAGCTGAATTAATTCAACTTGAGAAACTACGCCTTGTTTTGCCAATGGCTCAGTTAACTCCAGCTCTTTTTTACCCAGTTCATAACTGGTGGATAAAAATTCAACTTGTGTGCGGGCAGAGGACAACTCATGGTTTGACTGGGAAATTTGTTTATCAGCAATATCCAGTTCGGCATTTAATGACTGGGTCCGTTGGTAATAAAGAGATTGCTCACGATTCACATAGTCTCGGTGCTCTTTTAACTTGTGTGGGAAAATCAGAGATTCTCCGGACAATTCAGCTTTCAGGCGTGCTGCTTTTGCCAGATCACTGTAATACTCCACCGAGCCTTCCCGCAGAGTAGATGTATATTGAGTATCATCCAGCCTTAATAAGGGTTGGCCTGCCTTAACATGCTGTCCTTCCTGTACGAATAAGTCTTTAAGAATACCGCCTTCAAGGTTCTGGATGACTTGCAGTCGAGAAGAAGGGACAACACTTCCTATACCTCGTGTGATTTCATCCAGCTTCGCCAGGTTTGCCCAGAAAATAGCGGAACCCAATGCCAACAGCATCGCATAAATGAGCAATCGCCCTCCTCTGGGGCTTTTCATTAAAATAGCAGCACTGGTATCGGAGATATACTCTATATCTTCTTTATCGACGGATTCCAGCACTTCATCTAAGCCAGATGGGTCTGTTTTATCGTCATCAGCAACAGGTTGTGGAGGGGTCGGTCCTTTTTGAGGTTCCGGTACACTCGTATCCTTGTGGTCACTCATAATCCTTTTTATCCCGATTGATGTTGAACTGATCGTGTTGACTTAAAATTACCGGCTAGGACAGCTTTAACTTGCCTTGTTTTAATGCCTCATGAACTTGTTCTTTAGGCCCGTCTGCCACTATTTGACCGTCGTTTACGACAATTAAACGGTCTACCAGATCCAGCATGGACGCTTTATGGGTGACCAGGACCAGTGTTTTATTAATGCAATGTTCCCGAATTTGCTGTTTCATGCGCAGTTCGGTGGTGTTGTCCATAGAGCTGGATGGTTCATCCAACAGAAGAATGGACGGTTTCATCAAAAGGGCCCTAGCTAATGCAATGCTTTGGCGTTGACCTCCAGACAGATTTTGTCCTCGTTCACCCACATTCATGTCCAGTCCCTGGGGGTGTCTGTCCGCAAATTCGGTGACACCGGCAATGGTTGCGGCATGAAGCAGGTCGTTATCGTCCACAAAACTGGCACCCATAGTGATATTGTCCTTAATGCTGCCGTAAAACAGGTGGATGTCCTGAGGGACACACCCGATACTGCTGCGAAGATCGGAAGGATTGATCTGACGAAGGTCAATACCATCTATGCGAATAGCACCGGCTTCTGGTTCATATAATCCCAGAATCAGTTTTTCAATGGTGGTTTTACCGGAACCGATACGACCAATAATAGCGATTCTTTCTCCGGCCTTGATGTTGAAATTAATGCCTCTGAGTGCATGAATTTCTTCACCGGGATAGGTGAAGTCGACGCCATCAAATTCGATGGTACCTGTTAGGTCGGGTCGGTGGACATAATCTTTGTCGTCCTGTCGTTCACTGGGCATTTCCATAATCTGGTTGAGCCCACCTAAGGCAGAAACCGTCTGGTTATAACGGGTTGATAACCCAGCCAGTTGTGACATAGGAGCCATACAGCGGCCAGACAGCATAACAGAGGCAATTAATCCCCCCATACTCAGGTCTCCGGCAGCAATAAGATAAACACCGGTAATCACCAGTGCAGCATTGGCTACCTGTTGTACGTAAGCACTGAAGCTGGTGGCAGAGGTTGTCAGCAGTTTTGTCTTTACCCCCCAGTTAGCGATATGGCCGACATTTTTTTCCCATCGGGACTGAATATCACTTTCTGCCTGAGCAATCTTAAGGGCTTCCATTCCTGAAAGCGTTTCGATCAAGGTAGCGCTTTTCTGGGCACTGGAACGTAGGGTTTTTTCCACAGAGCGGCGCAAAGGACCTTGAATGATGAAACTGTAAGAAGCAATTAACAGCATAGCGACAATAGGAACCACCACTACCGGGCCTCCCAGCATGAATATTACAAAAAGAATAATGATGGTAAACGGTAGGTCAACCAAGGTGGTTATGGTAGATGAGGTAATAAAGTCCCGGATGCTTTCAAAATCCTGCAGGTTTTTGGCAAAAGCACCCACAGAAGGCGGACGGGCTGCCATATTAAGCCCTAATAC
>NSIT01000115.1_pt1 | contig 11414 bp, 12 predicted proteins | sample 1450681 | NCBI WGS metagenome assembly NSIT01 (sample SAMN07455404, study PRJNA386592) | invertebrate metagenome | isolation source: Endozoicomonas-like sequences binned from scallop gill tissue | host: Pecten maximus | place: United Kingdom: Lyme Bay MPA | collected 2013-06-01
GGCAGGAAGTTGCTTTCTTCCTACCTTATTGGTATTCATCTGTTACTCATTGATATCCTTATCGAAATCACCTTCCTGGAATTCATACCACATTACGTTAATAATGCCGAATGAACAGGCAAGCAAAACACCAAGAATCCACGAAAAATACCACATAGTGCTGCCTCCTCAGTAAAGTGAATGGCTGTTATCTGTGATGTGTTCAGCCGTAATGCGCCCCCACATCTTATAGAAACACCACAAAGTATAACCCAAGACCACGGGGACAATAATCGCGGCGGCAATAGTCATAATGCCTAACGTCAAATGACTGGAAGTAGCATCCCATAATGTCAGACTGGCATTGGGCTGGATATTGGATGGCAAAATAAAGGGGAATAGACCAAGCCCTGCTGTAGAAATAATCCCTGCTTGGGTCAATGAAGAGCTGATAAACGTCAACCCATAAAAACGGGTTTTCGCTAACAGCACAACACCGATAGCGCCTAAAAACGCCAGTGCAGGAGCAATCATCATCAAAGGATACTCACTAAAATTAGTCAGCCACATTCCTGCCTCATTGGTCATGGCAACAGTCTTTAATAACGGATTAGAAACTCCGTTAGGATCAATCTGACTCGTAATTTCAAAGCCTGGCAATTGATTTACCCAGAAACCGGCTGCAATAAATAAAACGATAATAACTATGGCGCAAATACGGGCTGTTGATGCGGCTCGTTTCTGAATGGGATCGCCAGAACGTAAAGATTGCCAGACAGCCCCCTGCATCGTCAGCATGATAATGCTAATAGCACCACACAATAAGGCAAACGGGTTCAGGAGTCCCCAGAAAGATCCGGAAAAATGGGACCGCATCATACCATCAAGCTCAAACTCATAGCCTTGGAAAAGGTTGCCAAATGCTACACCGAATACCAGAGAAGGTATGATACCACTAACAAACAGCGCCCAATCCCAGCCATTCCGCCAGCTAGGGTCTTCAAGTTTTGAACGGTAATCCAGTGCTGCAGGACGAATTAATAAAGCAAACAGCACCAGAATCATTGCCCAGTAAAAACCAGAAAATGCCGTAGCATAAACCAGAGGCCATGCAGCAAAAATGGCTCCACCGGCAGTAATAAACCATACCTGATTGCCATCCCAGTGCGGCGCGATGGCATTAATCATAATGCGGCGATCAGAATCATTCTTTCCCATAAAAGGCAGCAAATTGGCAGTGCCAATGTCATAACCGTCCATGATGGCGAAACCGATCAGCAAAACACCAATCAGCACCCACCATATCAGTTTCAGTACTTCGTAATCCACCATCACTGACTCCTTTAATGCTGTGGCTGGGTCAACTGTTCAAAATGATAGCGCCCTGTATGCAGACTGCTCGGACCTTTTCTGGCAAACTTCACCATCAGATACACCTCTATTAATGCAAAGATTCCATAAAAAAGTGTGAATCCTGCAAGACTAAGATACAAATCAGTCGTCGTTAATGAAGAAGCAGACATATAGGTTGGCAGTACACCGGAAATACTCCATGGCTGACGACCGTATTCCGCAACAAACCATCCGGTCTCAATAGCAATCCAGGGAAGTGGCAATGCAAAGAGGCACAGCTTGAGGAATCGGGTGCTTTTGTATTCAGTACGGCGTGCTGTTTTGTAGAAAGCCACAACCAACAACAATAACATCAGAACACCGCAACCCACCATGATCCGGAAAGCAAAAAAGATTGGCAGAACATTAGGCATACTGTCAATAGCAGCCTGCTTAATCTGGGCTTCCGTTGCCTGAGTGATGTTTTCGGTATAACGCGTCAGCAAATACCCGTAGCCAAGATCATCCACTACATCCTGAAATGCTGCACGATTTTTCGGCGTATCCTCACCATTTTTCAGTTTGTCCAATAGTGCAAAAGCTATCATTCCATTACGGATGCGCACTTCATTATTGGCAACCAAATCCTTGATGCCTGTTACTTCTTTATCAAGGGAACGTGTAGCAATGATACCCATAGCCCATGGAATCTTAATGGCATAATCAGTCCGCATCTCATCCTGATTAGGAATACCAAATGCAGTGAAAGCGGCCGGGGGCTCTTCCGTATTCCATTCGGCTTCAATAGCGGCAAGTTTTGCCTGCTGCACATCGCCTAACTCATAACCGGATTCATCGCCCAGCATAATGGTGGACAGTATAGCTGCCAGCCCAAAACCTGTGGCAACAGCAAAAGACCGACGGGCAAAAGGAATATCACGCTTTTTCAACAAATAAAACGCACTGACCGCCATCACAAAAATAGCAGAACACGTATATCCCGCTGCCACCGTATGAATAAACTTCACTTGGGCAACCGGATTGAAGAAGACCTCTGCGAAACTGCTCATTTCCATTCGCATGGTTTCAAAGTTGAAATACCCACCTACAGGATTTTGCATCCATGCGTTGCCTATCAAGATCCACATGGCAGACATGTTGGTTCCCAAAGCCATCAACCAGGTACATCCCAAATGCTGGACTTTGCTTAAACGATCCCAGCCAAAGAAAAACATACCGACGAAGGTGGACTCCAAAAAGAAAGCCATCAATGCTTCCATCGCCAGAGGGGCACCAAAGATATCGCCTACATAGTAAGAATAAAAAGACCAGTTGGTTCCGAATTCAAACTCCATGGTTAAACCAGTAGCAACCCCGATAGCAAAGTTAATGCCAAACAACTTGCCCCAGAAACGTACCATGTCCTTGTAGACCTGCTTGCCGGTCATCACATAAACCGACTCCATTATGGCCAGGATAAACGTCATTCCCAAGGTTAAGGGAACAAATAAAAAGTGATAGAGCGCTGTTACAGCGAACTGAAAGCGCGAGAGATCGATGACTTCTTCCAGAATCATTTTACTGCTCGATGCGGGTTAGTGTGCTGATAGTATAGTGGATGACTTTTGGCAGGAACGCCTATATACCTTACATGAACCAAAAGACACCATATACAAAAGGCACCTATAGTATCTGGCCCCTATGGCAACAACCACTCTTGCTCAGAAAAAAGAGTATTTTAGCATTCTTGTCGGATTGCCACGACCATACCGACGGATATAAAAAAATAGTGCACCATTTTATGCTGTTTTTCACAAAAACAAAACGCGAATTGCCGAACCCATGACAATAAAACAACCATTTTCTCATGGTTACTTTTTCAGTCGTTGACTGAGCTGATGCATTTGAAAAATTAAAATCGGGGGAAAATCCGAAAGTTCTGACAAAAACACTACTCCGGAATCTTGTACATCATCCGGCACCCAGACAGGATCATACAAAATATAAGCCTCAGATGCAGCTGTTAAAACAGATGAGAATTTCAAGTCCCACTGACCCGTTTTTCAATTATGGCTTGCTCTTTTCAGAGGAATCGGGCATCTCATTATGTAACCCTCCCCAAAAACAGAGACATTTCAAATCAGGGTTCTCCGACTACACTGACAGCAACAGAGAATAATGATGAAAAAATCACGTTATAGCGAAACCCAGATTGTCAAAATCCTGAAAGAGGTCGAAGCAGGTCGTTTGGTTAAAGAGGTTTGTCGGGAATACGGCATTTCTGATGCTACCTATTACAACTGAACAGCTAAATATGATGGTATGGAGGCTTCTGATATTAAACGGCTAAAAGACCTTGAAGAAGAGAACCGGCGGCTCAAAAAGAGGTTTGTCGACCTCAGCCTGGACCACCGAATTATCAAGGATATTGTTGAAAAAAAGCGGTAAAACCGACGGTTCGCCGTGAGTGGGTTGATTATGTCATCCGCACTCACGTTATAAGCCTGGGTCGGGCTTGTCGACTCGCTGGTCTCAGTGATTCAGTTTACTGTTACCGATCGGTAAAGAATAGCCACCCAGTTATTCAGCAACTACAGGCGGCACTGGAGCGCTATCCGGCTTATGGTTTTGGCAAATTGTTTAAGATACTGAGGCGTTGGGGGTATCGGTGGAATCACAAGTGTGTCCACAGGATTTACTGTGCTTTAAGACTGAATAAGAGAAGGCGAAATAAAAAGCGTTTATCCAGCCGAAATCCCAAGCCGTTGTGTCAGCCGAGGATGATCAATCAATGTGGATCTATGGACTTTGTCAGCGACTCTTTAAAATGGGCCAGACGATTCAGGACGCTCAATTGTAGTGGATGATTTCAACCGTGAGGCGCTGGCTACAGAGATTGACCTTGGCTTGCCAGTCGCACGGATAATTTGTGTATTGGAGCGAATTATCGGTCAGCGTGGTTATCCAATAAAACTTCGGATGGATAATGGCCCTGAGTTTGTCTCTATAGCTTTAGGGGCTGTTGAGGTTTTTTTGTAGGCTTGAGAAAGGCTCACAGGTTCGTATTATTGCAGTTCCTACACAACAAATAAGAACCTTTTATACCCACCTCATGCTCAGTGATGAGCACTGGTTAAAGCTCCAGCCCATTCTCAAGCAAGCCCGTATAAATCTAATCTCAAGATCTCCGTGGAAGGTATGCTTTATCGCATCCGTACTGGAATTCCATGGCGAGACCTCCCTTCTAAATTTGGCAAATGGAATACCGTCTTCCAGAAATTTAACGACGGGTCAGCTAAGGGAAAAGGGCTCAAGGTGTTTAATGCCTTGGTTCAAGACCCTGATCTTGAGTGGATGTTTATAGAGGGCAGTTATACCAAGGCCCACCAACACAGCAGTGGAGCGGCAACCAAAAACCCAGAAGCCAGAAGGTATTGGCAAAAGCCGGGAAGGTCTGACCAGTAAAATTCATAAGGCTGTTGATGCGATGGGGTTCCCTATAAATTTTAATATTACGGGAGGCGAAGTAAATGGTTGCACGGCTGCACCAGACTTGCTTGACCAACGACCAGGCACTGAAAATGTTATAGCAGACAAGGGTTATGACAGCAAAAAAGTTAGGAGAAAAATCACAGAAGGGGGTTTCAATCCAATAATCCCCAGAAGGAAGGGTTCCAAGGCCGGAAACAAGGATATGGATTGGGTGTTATGCAAATACCGCCATCTGGTTGAGAATATATTTGCCAGAATTAAGTACTTTCGAGCTGTAGCGACAGGGTATGACAAACTAAAGCGTAACTATGCCCGTGTCGTCGCTATGGCAAGCTGTATCATTTGGCTTCCTATATAAAAACCTCAACAGCCCCTAGGGAGTCTGTTGCACTTGTTGCTTGAATCCAGCCATAGCATTTAAAAACCGAATTCACAGGTAGGCATATAAAAAACCATAAAAAATCACGGGATTACACCTTTTATCAAAGAAACTAATGCTTGGTATTTTGTTCAGGTTATCTATTACTTATTATCAGCTTATTTGTGTATAATCTTTTCCATCGTTTAGCGTGGTTTCTAGATAGATTTACATTGGGATAATCGAATATCTCGTGTGTTTGCTTTCTATCCAATTTTGCAACAGGACAACGATTATGCCTAAGAAGATCTTTGATGCGGTTAAGCCTGGGGTTATTTTTGGTGATGATGTTCAAAAAGTCTTTGACATCGCTAAAGAAAACGGGTTTGCCTTGCCGGCAGTTAACTGCGTCAATACAGATTCTGTTAATGCTGTTATGGAAGCGGCCGTTAAAACAAGAGCTCCGGTTATTATTCAGTTTTCTAACGGTGGAGCTGCGTTTTTCGCCGGTAAGGGACTAAAAATGGAAGGACAGGAGGCTCAGGTTGCAGGAGCTGTAGCCGGTGCGGAATATGTGCATACAATGGCTGAGCTTTATGGGATTCCTGTTATCCTGCATACGGACCATGCGGCTAAAAAATTGTTGCCCTGGATTGATGGATTATTGACGGCAGGTGAACGCCACTTTGAGGAAACCGGTAAGCCTCTGTTTAGCTCTCATATGATTGATCTTTCAGAAGAAAGTCTGGAAGAAAACATTGAGATTTGTACGAGCTATCTCAAGCGTATGGCAAAAATCCAGATGACTCTGGAAATTGAATTGGGTTGTACGGGTGGGGAAGAAGACGGTGTTGATAATAGCCATATGGATTCTTCTGCATTATATACCCAGCCAGAAGATGTAGCTTACGCTTATGAAAAATTGAGAGCTGTCAGTCATCGTTTTACCATAGCTGCCTCTTTCGGTAATGTTCATGGGGTTTACAAGCCCGGTAATGTGGTGTTGACGCCTAAAATACTGGACAATTCACAAAGATATGTCTCCGAAAAATTCGGATTGCCCGAGAAATCACTGAATTTTGTTTTCCATGGTGGTTCAGGTTCCACATTGGAAGAGATCCGCGAAGCTATCGGTTATGGCGTAATCAAGATGAATATCGATACGGATACCCAGTGGGCAACTTGGAGCGGTGTTAAAGATTATTATCAGGAGAATCAGGCGTATCTGCAGGGACAGATCGGTAATCCGAAAGGAGAAGAGCAGCCTAATAAGAAATTTTATGATCCCCGTAGTTGGTTGCGTGCCGGCCAGATGACCATGATTGCCCGTATTGAGAAAGCTTTTTCTGATTTAAAGGCTATTGACGTGTTGTAACGTCAGGGTGGTATTTTTGTTGTGTATTTGTGCCGGCGACCTGAATAGTTTCGCCGGTATTTTTGTGCGTTTTATGGTATGAGAGTGTAAATTGTCGCTCTCTGCATTATAAGGTATTATTTTATGCGTGTATTAGTTGCAGGAGGTGCCGGCTATATTGGTACCCATACTTGTCTTGAGCTGCTGAAACAGGATGATGACGTTGTTGTTGTAGATAATTTATGCAACAGCAAGATGACAGGTCTTCGTCGGGTTGAAGAAATGGCGGGCAAAAAAGTCAGCTTTTATCCTGTGGATGTACGAGATACAGCAGGGCTGCGCGATGTATTTTCAGCTGCTTCCGTTGATGCGGTCATTAATTTTGCAGGATTGAAAGCAGTAGGAGAATCTACAGAGATTCCTCTGGAATATTACGATAATAATGTGTCTGGCACCCTTAATTTACTCAAGGTCATGGATGAGTTTGAAGTGCGTACTTTTGTGTTCAGTTCTTCTGCTACCGTGTATGGTGATCCGGCAGAAGTGCCGATTAAAGAGAGTTTTCCGACAGGGGAAGTCACTAACCCCTATGGTCGGGCCAAGCTGATTATTGAAGATGTTGCCCAGGACTTGGCTAAGGCCAATCCTGCCTGGAATATGTGTTTATTGCGTTATTTTAATCCGGTGGGTGCTCATGAGTCCGGTTGCATCGGGGAAGATCCTAATGGTATTCCTAATAATCTGGTGCCTTATATTTCTCAGGTGGCAGTGGGTAAATTGGAATGCCTGAATGTCTTTGGGGATGACTATCCAACCTGTGACGGGACAGGAGTCCGTGATTATATCCATGTGGTTGATTTGGCTAAAGGGCATTTGGCTGCACTGAAATCTCACACTAACGATACTGGAGTACACATTTATAATTTGGGAACGGGCAAAGGTTATAGTGTTCTGCAAATGCTGCATGCTTTTGAAAAATCCTGTGGAAAAACCTTGCCCTATAAAATTGTTCCTCGTCGAGCGGGGGATATTGCTGAGTGCTGGGCTGATCCGGCTCTAGCAGCCGAAAAACTAGGTTGGAAAACGGAAAGAAATCTGGAAATGATGATGGCAGATACTTGGCGCTGGCAATCCGAAAACCCTCATGGCTATGAGGATTAACAGGCTTATTGTCTTTTAGATAGGAAGCGTCTTGTATTACTGCTTGTTTGAGTAGTGCATAAAAAAAGAACCGGTATATTCCGGTTCTTTTTTTATGCAAACGGATAACACCTCTATTGTTAGTACCGATAGGTGAAGTTAACGTTCATGCCGTCTTCCAGAATATCAATATGTGTATTATAACCCTTAACCGGATTTTCCGAGCCTGATAGATCATTGGTCAGGACTGATGCAGGATTGCTAGTAGACAGTAATTTCGATGATATATTGCTGATGTTATCGGGTAGTTTTTTGTCTGAATGGATAAAAAAACCCACGCTGTCGGGTAAGAAATCATCCAGATAGAGAAAAGGCTCAATGCCATCATGATTGAGCAAGGAACGAGGTTCAGTCGGTTCAGTATTTTCTGTGGCCTGAGTTTGCAGTATGGCCAGTGATGAAATGACCAGCAGGCTGGGTAAATGCATAGTAGTTGTTCTTCCCTGATAATGCGTTTGTATAATGTTTGGATACCTACTGTTCATTAAAGGTAATAAGCTGCTTTTGTCAATACAAACAGCTTATTAACGATCACATCGACAATTATTTGGCGAAAGTGGGTATTTTAGGGATAGATAGGGGAAGATGGTCGTATCAGGGCCGTGCATATGATGTTGTCCATGAGGTGTAAGCCTATCGTTTCTGCCACGATTCTATTGCTTTGATCAACTCTTCCTGGGAAAAATCAGGCCATAGGCACGGTGTAAAATACAGTTCGCTTTCGCTGCATTGCCAGAGTAAAAAGTTGCTGATGCGTTGTTCACCACTGCTGCGGATAAGCAGGTCAACGGCTGGAAGGTTTTGGGTGCAAAGATGCTGTTCCAGTAATGCTTCAGAGATGTCTGATGTGTTTAGCGTGCCTTCAGCCATTTGTATGAGTAGTTTTTGACAGGCTTGGGTAATGTCCCATCGTCCCCCATAGTTCATAGCGACATTAAGATGCATACTGTGACAGTGAGCCGTTCTTTTCTCGGTCTTTGAGATAGCTGTCTGAATATCAGGTGTCAGGCGTGATCGTTCACCAATAATATGCAGACAGATATCATGCTTTAGAAGGGTATTCGTATAGTGTTTCAGTGAGTGAAGAAACAACTTCATCAATCCCTTAACTTCTTCCGGAGGACGATTCCAGTTTTCGCTGGAAAAAGCAAATAGGGTTAGGTGGTTGATCCCTAGCTCCCTGCAGCTGCGAATACTCTGTTTTACCGCTTTAACGGCAGCTCGGTGACCAGACAGGCGAGGAAGTAATCGTTTTTTTGCCCAACGGTTATTTCCGTCCATAATAACGGCAATATGATGAGGCAGATGAGTTTTATTCAGGTGTGTGAATTCGGGCGTCTCTGGCATATGGAGCTGGCTGGCTTAATGGTAAATTTATAAAAGTAAAGGGAAATATTGTGTGCACTCGTTAGGAATTAATCAAGAAAAAGCACAGTAATAAGTGGTAAATGCGGAATTGGTTAAGATCATGACATTATATGAGCAAGGCAGTAAAATACTTGATCGAATGGTGGTTGTCTACTTAATATCTGTTATAGAGCGCTGTAACCTAGCGGATGATCGCCCTGTTTTCAATAGTTTTATTGTTTTGTGAGAAGAATGATGATCAGGAAATGCCTCTTTCCGGCAGCCGGTTATGGAACCCGTTTTTTGCCCGCAACCAAAAGCATGCCAAAGGAAATGATGCCTGTTGTTAATAAACCATTAATTGAATACGGTGTGGAGGAAGCGCTGGAAGCGGGGATGAGTGATATCTGCATGGTGACCGGGCGGGGAAAACGGTCATTGGAAGATTTTTTTGATACTAATTTTGAACTGGAACACCAGATTAATGGTTCCGGTAAAGAAGAAATGTTGCACGAAGTGCGGCATATTATGAACGCTTGTACTTTTTCCTATACCCGACAAAAAGAAATGAAAGGGTTAGGGCATGCTATCCTGACCGGAGAAACTCTGGTCGGGGATCAGCCATTTGGAGTGGTTTTGGCGGATGATCTCTGTGTTAACCTTGATGGACCTGGTGTTTTGACTCAGATGGCTATGCTGTATCGTCAGTTTCGCTGCTCTATTGTAGCTGTTCAGGAAGTGCCTAAAGATGAAGTCTCCCGTTATGGTGTGATTGCCGGGACAGAAATTCGTGATGATATTCTTCGCGTGACGGATATGGTGGAAAAACCGGATGCCGATAAAGCACCCAGTAATTTAGCGATCATCGGGCGTTATATTTTGACGCCAGATATTTTTCGATTAATTACTGATACAGAACCTGGTAAGGGAGGAGAAATACAGATTACAGATGCTTTGTTGAAACAGGCTAATGATGGATGTGTTTTGGCTTATAAATTTAAAGGTCATCGTTTTGACTGTGGTAATATTCAGGGCTTTGTTGATGCCACGAATTATTGTTATGACCATCTTTATCAGGCGGGTAAATAACCAATAATTTTATAAAAATATTTTGCAAATGGTTTGAGAGCGTTCAGGCCATTTTTCAAAAACATGTCGTTATTTTGTATCGGGGGAAAACATTAAGTCTTGACGGTGTCGTGTTTACGGAATACCATACGTAACCCTTAATACACGGGGTATAGCGCAGTCTGGTAGCGCGCCTGCTTTGGGAGCAGGATGTCGGGAGTTCGAATCTCTCTACCCCGACCATTATTTGTGTTGAGTAGTTTGTGTATTAAAATGACGGGGTATAGCGCAGTCTGGTAGCGCGCCTGCTTTGGGAGCAGGATGTCGGGAGTTCGAATCTCTCTACCCCGACCAATACGTATCTAAACTTATCTTTCTGTTTGTAATGCTTTCCCACTTTCCCAATCTGTTTGTTATATTTTCATAAAATGAACTTATAGCTCATTAAAGAATAGAAGAGGAATACAGTATTTCAGTAACTTTGTTGATTTATTGTCTTTTGTTTCTGTCATATAGCTTGTCCAGGGCTTTATAGTTTCTTCTTCATGTTTCATGATAATTAATTTGTATAGGGCATATTGACTTTCTATTGAATATGCTTCTTCTGTTGGTTCTTGTTCTAGTTGTGCTAAAAGATAATCGTATTGATTATTGATGTTTTCTATGGAATCAAGTTGTTGTATGAATTCTTCAGACCATAATGAGATAAAGTTGTTATAAATGTTAGAAGCTGATAATAATATTTCTTTTATTTGATCGTTGATTATCTCATGAGAATTTGCATTCCACGTTGTAAAGGGAAGCAAAGGAAAAGTATGTATAAACCGTAAGATGACAGGCCAGCAGTGTTCGCTTTTATTAAGAGAATAAATAGCTTCAGAACAAATAGAGTAAGATTCAATAGATTCTACAAACAAAGTTGCAATGCTGTCGCTATTTTGTTGGGTAAGTATTCTACTGCTTTTTAAGCAGTAACAAAGGAGATGGGGCTGGTCATCCATCCATAAGTCCAGTATTTGTATATGTTGTATGGATGGTTCTGTGTCTTCAAGCCGAGATAATGTATTTACAAGTGTCCCTAATTCGGATAGCCATGGTGCAGGATCGATTTTTTCGTAATTTTGTGCCAGATAAAGATGTAATTTTTCCCGTAATAAAGAATTATTAAATTCGTAGACAAGCCCTGCATATGTGAACAATGAGAAGAACAAAGATAACAAGAGATAACAATATTTCACTTTATAAAAAACCTATCTCATTATTAGAGATTGTTTAGACCTAACT
>NSIT01000116.1_pt1 | contig 11320 bp, 6 predicted proteins | sample 1450681 | NCBI WGS metagenome assembly NSIT01 (sample SAMN07455404, study PRJNA386592) | invertebrate metagenome | isolation source: Endozoicomonas-like sequences binned from scallop gill tissue | host: Pecten maximus | place: United Kingdom: Lyme Bay MPA | collected 2013-06-01
CCATTGGTCATTACGAAGCAAGGTACGAGGCATACTCAAGTAACATTCGATAAATGATATATTATTGTAGATTATTGAGAACGCCCCCTAGTACACAGAAAAATTAAAAAGTGTAACGGGTGTTGAGTTAAGGTGTTCTTAAACGCCCCGCCCGATTATTCTTAAATATCCAAATAGTCCAGTATTCCCTGAGCGGCCTGACGACCTTCCCATATTGCAGTAACCACCAGATCAGCTCCCCGCACCATGTCACCACCGGCAAAAACCGAGGGATTACTGGTCTGAAACAAGAACTGTTCTTTTTCTTCTGAAAGCCCTTTAACCCCCAAATCTTTTCCCTGAGAAGTCTCTCCTGTGACAACAACCCGCCCGGTTTCATCGACGGTAATATCATGTTGTTCAAACCACGTGGCAGGACTCGGACGAAAGCCAAAAGCAATCAGTACCGCATCAGCAGCAATAACCTCTTCCGTGCCGGATACTACCTCCGGACATCTCCGCCCATCACTATCAGCCTCACCCAGACGTGTGGTCACGAAGCGCACTCCCTCTACTTTTTTCTCCCCTATGATTTCAACGGGTTGCCGGTTAAACGTAAACCGCACACCTTCCTGCCGTGCATTGGCTACTTCTCGACGGGAGCCGGGCATATTTTCTTCATCTCTCCTATAGGCACAAATTACCGATTTTGCCCCCTGGCGGACAGCGGTCCGATTACAATCCATGGCCGTATCGCCACCGCCTAAAACAATGACTCGTTGACCCGACAGATCAATCCAGTCATCATTTATACTTTCAGGCAGGCTCCCTTCCATACTGTTTTCTGTCTGTACCTGATGATGTATATTGGCAATCAGGTATTTCAGTGCAGGATACACACCATTGATATTCTCTCCGGGAAGGCTGCCTTTTATGGCACGATACGTCCCCATTCCCAAAAAAACCGCATCAAAGCCGGACAACAACTCTTCCATAGCAATGTCTTTGCCAACTTCATGGCTCAATCTGAATTCAATTCCCATATCCGTTAATATTTCACGACGCAGGGCAATCACTCGTTTTTCAAGTTTAAAAGCAGGTATGCCAAACGTCAGCAGCCCACCAATTTCAGGATAACGATCAAAGACGACTGGCTTCACCCCATTACGAACTAAAACATCAGCACACGCCAACCCGGCAGGACCTGCCCCGACGATAGCCACTGTTTTATCCGTCCACTCCACCTGAGACATATCCGGACGCCATCCCAGAGCAAAGGCAGTATCTGTAATATACTTTTCAGCAGCACCGATCGTTACCGCACCAAAACCATCATTGAGTGTGCACGCCCCCTCACACAATCGATCCTGAGGACAAACACGGCCACAAATTTCCGGCAGTGTGTTCGTCTGATGGCACAATTCCGCCGCTTCAAACAAACGCCCTTCTGCAATCAATTTCAACCAGTCCGGAATATAGTTATGAACCGGACACTTCCATTCGCAATACGGATTACCACAAGCAAGACAGCGATGGGATTGAGCAACGGCATCTTTCTGTGAAAAGTCGTCGTAAATTTCCGTAAACGTTTGTTGACGCATTTTCAGCGATTTTTTCTGAGGATCATGACGCGGCACATCAAGAAACTGAAACGGATTGTTTACGGGTTTTTTAGGGATATGTGCCATTATTTCCACTCCGTGAATCATTAAACTCTAAACGTCAGCTGCATCACGCCTGGCTCGTTATTTAAAAAAGAATAAAAAACCAGTTAACTTATTCGGGACACCCCCGTGTTTGGGCAAGCAATGAATCCAAACTGGCAGCCTTGGGCTTTATCAGCCAGAAGTAACTGCGGTAGTCGTAAAACTCCTCGAGAATTTCTGTGGCCCAATCACTTTCTGTGGCCTCGATATGTTCTTCCAGAAGACTGATCAAATGAGACTGATAAGATTCCATATCATCCAGATCAATACGGTGAATATCCACCAGCTCATGATTATATCGATCCACAAACCGACGGTCCTGATCCAGAACATAAGCAAAGCCACCGGTCATACCTGCGCCAAAATTGATGCCTGTTTTCCCTAAAACGACCACCTGCCCACCGGTCATATATTCACAGCAATGATCTCCGACGCCCTCAACAACAGTAACGGCTCCTGAATTACGCACAGCCAGCCGCTCCCCAGCCATGCCGGCAGCAAACAGTTTTCCACCTGTCGCGCCATAAAGGCAGGTGTTCCCGATAATGACCGTTTTATGAGCAACAAACGCGCTCCTTTCAGGCGGATAAATAACCAACTGCCCGCCAGTCATTCCTTTACCTACATAATCGTTGGCATCCCCCTCCAAAATAATGTCCAACCCCCCGGCATTCCATGCTCCCAGACTTTGGCCTGCTGAGCCCCGTAAATGCAAACACACCGGATGGTCGTTCATTCCAAGATTGCCATAACGCCGTGCAATCTCACCCGACAGACCTGCCCCTAAAGACCGGTCACAATTACTGACCGGATAACTAAACTTTCCTCCCTGCCAGGTTTCAATACAGGGAAGACAATCAGCCAGCATTTGACGAGACAATGTGCCTTCATCAAAGGGTTTATTACGGGCTAACTGACATGTATGGGGAAGGCTTTTATCTTTCAGGTCATCGGATAACAGGGAAGAAAAATCCAGACCCTGTTGCTTTGTGGTTTCACCAGGCAGTTTTTTAAGCAGTTCAGTCCGTCCGATAATGTCATCCAGACAAGCCGCACCCAACTGGGACAAATATTCCCGAACTTCATTGGCAATACAGGTAAAAAAGTAAATAACCCGCTCTACCGTTCCTTTGAAATGATTTTTCCTTAAATATTGCTGCTGAGTTGCAACGCCTGTTGCGCAATTATTCAGATGACAAATACGCAGATATTTGCAGCCCATAGCAATCATAGGTGCTGTGCCGAATCCAAAACTCTCAGCCCCTAAAATAGCCGCTTTAATAACATCCAGACCTGTTTTCAACCCACCATCTGCCTGTAAACGGACGCGGCCACGCAATCCATTTTCCCTTAATGTCTGATGGACCTCCCGCAAACCTAACTCCCAAGGAGAACCGGCATACCTAATAGACGTCAACGGACTTGCTGCTGTTCCACCATCGTAGCCGGATATCGTAATCAGGTCGGCATACGCTTTTACGACACCGGCAGCAATGGTTCCAATACCAGGCTCTGAAACCAGTTTAACTGATACCAAGGCATCAGGATTCACCTGTTTCAGGTCATAAATAAGTTGGGCTAAGTCCTCTATAGAATAAATATCGTGATGGGGCGGAGGAGATATCAAAGTGACACCCGGTACAGAAAAACGCAGCCGGGCAATCAGCTGATTCACCTTACCACCGGGCAACTGGCCGCCTTCCCCGGGTTTTGCTCCCTGAGCTATTTTTATTTGGATGACATCGGCATTAACCAGATAATGAGGCGTTACACCAAAACGACCGGAAGCTACTTGCTTAATACGGGACACCTTATCCGTGCCAAAACGTGCAGGATCTTCTCCTCCTTCACCGGAATTGGATCGTCCTCCCAGCGTATTCATCGCCTGAGCCAGTGTTTCATGAGCTTCCGGCGATAATGCCCCAAGGCTCATGGCCGCGGTGTCAAACCGCCGAACAATCTGAGAGACCGACTCTACCTGATTCAGAGGCAACGGATGATCTGAAGGCTTCAATCCCAACAAATCCCGCAATGCCATAACAGGTCGCTCATTTACAAAACGGGCATAGCGCTGATAATCCTCAAATCGCCCCGTTTGTACGGTTTTTTGCAACTGTTGTACCACCTCCGGATTTACTCCGTGGTACTCACCGTTAGCCACATACTTGAGTAATCCCCCTTGCTCTACAGCATAACGGGTCTTCCAGGCTTTACGCGCCAACAACTTCTGGTCTTGCTCAAGATCCTGAAATGTTGCCCCGCCAATACGTGTCAACATACCAGTAAAACACTTATCAACTACCGTTTTAGCCAGACCTACTGCTTCAAAAAGCTGCCCGCCCCGATAAGAAGCAATGGTGGAGATCCCCATCTTGGATAAAATTTTAAGCAACCCTTTATTAATGCCATTACGATAGGATTTACAGGCATCTGCTGGGCTGGCAATAATCTCACCGGTCCGTATCTGGTCATGGATAATCTCATAGGCCAAATAAGGATAAACGGCGGTTGCTCCACAACCGATTAACACTGCAAGCTGATGGGGATCCCTTGCACTACCGGTTTCTACCAGAATATTCGCTTCCGGTCGCAAACCACATTGAATAAGGTGATGATGAATCGCTCCGGTGCCCAAAACAGCAGGAATAACCAACTTATCCGACGATATATCCCGGTCTGTGATATGAAGTAAGACTTTTCCACTTTTCGCCGCTCTTTCTGCATGACGACAAAGGCAGTCAACCGCCTCAGACAAACTAACCGACGGCAAATAATTGAGAGATATCTGCTCTACATCCAAATCAGGATATCGATGGTGTGCATTTACCAGATTAAGAAACTTGATACTGGAAAGAACGGGAGATTTCAGGATCACCCGGGAAGCATGATCTTCGTTTTCTTCGAAAGGATTTTTTTCCCGCCCCAAACACGTTTCAAGGGACATAACAATAGACTCACGCAACGGATCAATAGGCGGGTTTGTTACCTGTGCAAATTGTTGGCGAAAATACTCATACACCGAGCGAGTTTGACGGGATAAAACAGCAATGGGCGTATCGTCCCCCATTGATCCTACCGCTTCCTGACCGGTTTCTACTAAAGGGCGAAGGATCTGATCTCTCTCTTCGAAGCTTACCTGAAACAGTTTTTGATGAGTTGCCAACAGATCAGGAGTTAACAAATCCAGCCCGTGATCATCTTCAATGAAGCGGGTTCGTATTCGGTAAGCCCTCTTTTTCAGCCATTTTTTATAAGGCTTTCGTTGTTTTAATAACCGGTCGATGTCTTTGGAACCAAGAACCTCTCCGGTTGTCGTATTAACGGACAACACCTCCCCGGGTCCTAAACGGCCTTTAGCAATAACATCTTCCGGACGATAATCCGACACACCTGTTTCCGACGCCACTGTCAGGTAGCCGTTTTTTGTCGTCACCCATCGGGAAGGACGCAAACCGTTTCTATCTAGTGCACAAACCGCACGCTCACCGTCTGTTATGACTAATCCGGCAGGACCGTCCCAGGGTTCCATATGCATCGAACTGTATTCATAAAAAGCCCGCAAATCCGCATCCATGGTTTCCCTGTTTTGCCAGGCCGGAGGAATCAGCATACGAATAGCCCGATAAAGGCCAATGCCTCCGGTTACCAGCAATTCCAGCATACTGTCCAACGTTGCGGAATCAGAACCGGACATATTGATCAGCGGTTGAAAACTGCTCAATTCCGGTAACAGTTCTGTCTTGAATTTATGACGGCGAGCCTCTGCCCAGTTTCGGTTACCGCTGATGGTATTGATTTCACCGTTATGCGCCAGCAACCGGAAAGGCTGCGCTAAACGCCATTTTGGTAATGTATTGGTAGAAAATCGTTGATGAAAGACACAAATAGCTGTTTTGAACAAGGGATCGTTCAGATCTGGATAAAACACCGGTAAATCTGCCGGCATCATTAGCCCTTTATAACAAATCACCCGACCGGACAATGAACACATATAAAAATCCGGCTCATCCGCCAATATCACGGCTGCTTTTCTACGAGCCATGTACAATCTTGCCTGAAATTCCTGCTCTTCCAGTGATATGCTGCCACTGACAAAAAATTGTTCGACACACGGCATCTGATCCAGGGCTATAGGCCCGAGACAATCAGGATTGACCGGTACTTTTCGCCATTCAAGAACTGACAACGATTGCGCATCAAAACAGGTCATTATAGCTTGCTTAACCCGCTGTTGATGAGAGGCATCTTGCCCTAGAAAAATCATACCGACGGCGTATTGTTCCGGCAATGATTTACCGAATAAGGCTGAAAATTGTTCGCGAAAAAAAGAATCAGGCAATTGTAACAAAAGACCACAACCATCACCGGTCTGCCCATCGGCAGCAATACCTCCCCGGTGCGTCATACAGGTGAGTGAATGAATAGCTGTCTGCAGCAATTCATGACTCTGTTCGCCCTCTATGTGCGCTATCAGGCCAAAACCGCAATTGTCTTTAAAAGCTGTTGGATCATATAAACCGGACATCATAGGCATATACTCTTCGCCAGTTATTTTTTTATCCTTATAACGATCAGTCTCCAAAAATCATTATTACACTACACACATTGATACCTGCTGGCAAAAAATCACGGCAAACAAAACAGGTTTTAAATACCAAAAAATACTTATTCAAACAAACACCTGAAAAAAAGCGCTTTATAATACGAGCTCTTGTCAATGCACTTTGTTCTATCAACTCTTCCACACTCCCCGCACATTAACTTTTCTATTGTTCCTTTCGCTTATTAAATGGCCATAACATGTTATTTATATTTATTTCCCATTAATAATTAATAACAAGAATTAAAGGGTAGCCAAAAAAACGTCAATACCAATAATAATTAACTATAAGCATATAAAAATGGTTTTACTTTCCGATGGATAAACTATCAACAACCCTTGTTATAGCAATACATTACTCAATAAGATTGTTATTTCAGTGATAGATACCATCACTCTTAATTAATGATCAGTAAAACTCATTAATTAAGAGGATAAAAAAAATAATATCAATGGGTTAAATAGCTTTTTAAGACATTGTGTAATGCCGCATGATCAAAATCAGAAGTCACATAAGCTGAACCAATGTCTTTTAACAAAACCAGCCGCAAAGCACCATCTATCACTTTTTTATCAACTCGCATTTTATCCATCAATTCATCAGGCGCCAGTTCTTCCGGAGGCAACACCGGTAAACCGGCTTTTTTCAATAGGGCACAACATGCCGTCAGTTGATCTTTTGAAACCATTCCCATACGCTCTGATAACGTAAAAGCCATAACCATTCCTGCCGCAACGGCCTCACCGTGCAACCAGCGACCGTACCCCATACAGTTTTCTATGGCATGCCCAAACGTATGTCCAAAGTTCAGAATGGCCCTGAGGCCTGCCTCTTTTTCATCCTCTGCAACCACACGGGCTTTATCTTCACAGGAGCGATGGATAGCATAGGCTAATAAGTCAGCGTCTCTGTTCATCAGACCATCAATATTTTTCTGAAGCCACGCATAAAACTTGGCATCGCAAATCAGGCCATACTTTATGATTTCAGCCAACCCCGCTGAAAACTCCCGATCCGGTAATGTTGTGAGCGAATCCGTATCAATAATAACTACTTTAGGCTGATAGAACGCACCAATCATATTCTTACCTAACGCATGATTAACACCTGTCTTACCCCCTACAGAAGAATCAACCTGTGCCAGCAAAGTTGTAGGTACCTGTATAAAATTAACGCCCCGCTGATAACATGCAGCAGAAAATCCGGTAATATCACCAATCACTCCACCACCTAAAGCGATCAGCGTCGTTTTTCGGGTATGATGCGCTTTCAGTAATGCATCAAATACGATATTCGTCACGGTAAGGTTTTTAAATTTCTCTCCATCCGGCAACTGAACCGTCACCAAATCGTAGCCTTCTAATAAAGCTTCCAGCTGGCTTAAATACAATGGCGCTATGGTTTCATTTGTTACAACAGCTACCTGTTTCCCTTCAATATAGGGTTGAAGAAGATCTTTTTGTCGAGAAGCACCGGAACCAATAAATATGGGATAACTACGCTCTCCCAAATCCACCTGTAATGTCTGCATTAAGTACACTCCTTATCTATAGCACCCATTATCTCTGCAATAATACCGCGAGGTGACAACTTCTGAGAATCGACGACAATATCAGCGATATCCTGATAAACCGGGTCGCGGTCCTGAAAAAGATCGGTTAAAATCTGTTCACGGTTCTTGCTCTGCAAAAGAGGACGCTTTCTGTCTTTTATCGTTCGTTCCAGCTGTGTTATCACTGGTGCATAAAGATAAATGACCATACCACTTTTTCTTAATTGCTGACGATTTTCAGGACAGCCGATCGCTCCACCTCCTGTAGCCACTACAACGCTTTTTTGGCTGCATAAATCAGCAATAATCTGTCGTTCGCGCAACCGGAAACCTTCTTCACCCTCAACATCAAAAATCCAAGGAATATCAGCACCAGTTCTTTTTTCAATTTCCTGATCCGAGTCGTAAAAGGGGATACTTAACTCCCGGGCCAGCATTTTACCAATGGTTGTCTTTCCCGCCCCCATAGGACCAACCAAATAAATATTCTGTTTTACCATATCGTTTCCGGTAATTCTGACTCGGCTCTTGTTATGCCAGATTTTCAGATTTAAAAGATATAAAAAGAATACTTCATCATAACCTATAATGCGCCAATATGCTGTTGTATCGGTATCCTTTTGGATTGCCTTTGAGCGTAGAAGTACCAGTAAAAAGCTCAGCCCTATCATGACCCAAAAACCTGGAAAATCCATGATTTTCCGTAAAAATTCTGCCATTAAGAAGGGAACAGGAATCGAAGAAACAAAGGACAGTGCCTGTGGTATAGGTGGGCGGGGAGACCCACTGTCGAGCTGGGTGAGCCTGAGTTACACATACGAATCGTGCTATTTAGATGCAGAGACAGAGCCGTTCCCCTATCCTATGCACAATGAGCTTTCGCAGCTGTCTCAAAGTGGTTGCGGCACAGTTAAAAGTATAACTGGTCAACAATGATCCGATGGTCGGGACTTCTGTCGATTTCTATACGAATCACAACAGGTTATGTTGTAGTTTGCTTATTCTGAATGCCATCTCAAGGACAATATCACACCCTATTCTACAAGCCTTAAAATACAATTATGCATACAAGAAAAATTATATCCGAAAAGAAAAACCAGGGATAAAACAAACATCAGAAGCTTTGATCTGGATGACTACAACTCAGGGAGGGTCAAACAATTATGCTCAGCGCATGACTGTCCTTTGATCAAGAATTCTTGGGGTTATAAATACCATCAGCTCTTCTTTGTCATCGGAATTGGTACGCTGTTTAAACAGATTTCCCACAATAGGAATATCCCCTAACAGAGGAACCTTAGAAACACTTTTCTTTTGGGTCTGTTTAAAAACCCCCCCCAACACAACAGTTTCACCATCCTTAACCAGCACTTGGGTCTTAATCTCATTCTTGGACAAAATAGGCGTACCATCAACAGCGTCAGCCGTCGTATCATCATTATTTACCTCAATATCCATGACGATACTGCCTTCCGGTGTAATCTGTGGTGTCACTTTCAATGATAACGTCGCTTCCTTAAACTCTATGGTTGTACCACCTCCTTCTGCCTGAGTCGCATAAGGAATTTCTTTACCGGATTTAATAATAGCTTCCTGCTTATCAGCGGTAATGACCTTCGGTTGTGAAACCACCTCCCCGCCACCATCGGTTAATAACGCCGAAAGCTCAAGATTTAAAATAGTGCTGTTCGTTGCAAAACCCACAGCAAGATTTGCTGCTGCACCGGTCGCTCCTAAATCCGTAAAGACATTATCTCCCAAGTTAAACAATGGTTTCCCATCTTTAATACTTGCAGTACTTCCGGTTCCGCCCAAACCGAACCCTTTATTATCACTATCCTTGGCTATTTTCTTACTACCACTCCACTTAACACCCAGCTCTTTTTTATAATTACTGTTCAAAGTCACAATCCGAGCTTCTATCATGACCTGTTTAACCGGTATATCCAACATCTTGACCAATGCACGAATTTCATCCAGCTTTTTCTGTGTGTCTTTAATCAGGAGACTATTAGTACGTTTAACCACTTGCACCGAACCCTGTTCCGTCAAGAGTGACCCACCTTCTTCCTCTCCGCCAGCCAGAACAGCAGCAATATTTTCAGCATTGGCATAACTGACTGCTATCAGGTCGGTATAGACAGGAGCCAATTCCCGCAACTGTTTTTCATTTTCCATTTGCAGCTTTTCTCGGGCTGCCATTTCCTCTGCAGGAGCTACTGTCAAAACATTTCCCGATAAACGCTTATCCAGTCCTTTTGCCTTTAAAATAATATCCAACACCTGATCCCAAGGTACGTTTTTCAAACGTAACGTCACATTTCCCTTGACCGTATCCGAGGCAACCAGGTTCATTTGAGTAAAATCTGCAATCAGCTGTAAGACAGAGCGAACATCAATATCCTGAAAATTCAGCGATAACTTGTCGCCTTTATAGGTTATTCCCTGAGCCCGCCCCGAAAGATAACCATCATTCAGAGGTTTCACACTAACGGTCAACACATGATCAGCCTGATAGGCTAAATGCTCATATTTACCACTGGTTTCAATCAGGACAATCGTATTTCCTGATTCTATAAAGGCATCGATGTATTTTACCGGTGTACCGAAATCAATAACCTCTAATTTATTTCTCAGGTGCTCAGGTAAAATTTCTCCCTGAAACTGAAGCCGGATTTTTCCTGACAGTTCATCCACATCCATAGGAATATCCGATGAACCCAATGTAATAACAATATTTCCTTCGCCATTTTCTCCCCGCTGAAAATCAATATTTCTGATTTCTGAAGAATTTTCCTGTATTAACGAAGAAGGATTCACATGATTTGAAACATCACCGGTCACAAGCTTATCTTGTGATGATCCTAAATAAACAAATAAGGTATTTCCGTCCTGTTTACTCGAAAATGAGGTGGCATCCGCCTGACTGACCACAAGACGAGTTCGGTTATTAGTTTCCAGCACTGTCACATTCTGAGCATTCTTAAACCCGATTTCGTTATATTTAGGTAATTTACTTCGGGTATAGGGCAAATCGATCGACAGTCGTGGCGGCTGATCAATAGAATAACCTTGAGCCTTTGGCGGCACACCATCAAAAGCCAACCGAAGTTCAACCACATCTCCGGGCAGTAAGGCTGCTTCAATTTTTTCCAGTATTTTTGCCGGAACTGATGCTGAACAGGCAGTCAATAGCAGTACTAATGCCACCCGACCCAACTCATCCTTAAGGTCCTGCTTATTGTCCATTCCATTGATCCATTAGCATTTCAGTACTTTGTTCTCATCGGCAATAGATGCGAAAGATCAAGTACCAGTTCAGTTAAAATCTTCCGTACCACAGTTTTTTTCAGGCATAAAAAAAGCCCGACAGCAATGCTGTCGGGCTCTTCCTTTATACAAAGCCTGGCGATGACCTACTCTCACATGGGGAAACCCCACACTACCATCGGCGAGGAACCGTTTCACTACTGAGTTCGGGA
>NSIT01000117.1_pt1 | contig 11241 bp, 7 predicted proteins | sample 1450681 | NCBI WGS metagenome assembly NSIT01 (sample SAMN07455404, study PRJNA386592) | invertebrate metagenome | isolation source: Endozoicomonas-like sequences binned from scallop gill tissue | host: Pecten maximus | place: United Kingdom: Lyme Bay MPA | collected 2013-06-01
AAATAGGTTTTCAGATGTTTTTTATAATGTATCAAAAAGAAATCCTTAAAATTTCTAAAAAAATAACTACATCCTATGACAGAAAACATATGCCTTTTATGGCAACATTATTTATAAATATATCTCTTTCTGTTTTATGCTATTCTTTTTCTCTTAATATGTATGCTGGTTGCAATAGTAGCCATATGTCATCAGGCCATGAAGAGCCTCTCCCCCAAAAAAAATATCTTTTTAGATCTCCTAAAAATCTGAAAATACCATCGCAAACAGAACTTTATCCCTTTTCCCCGCCCGATACAGATACCAGCTCAACGAATAATATATGTTATGAATTAATAACACTGTTTAATTCATCCATTCCAAATATTTACTTAGAAAGAAAATATTCAATGAGCCCTCACCATCAACAGTCCTGTTTTTGTTTAACACAAGCTTTTAAACAAGAATGGAATCCCATTAGCAGTAACTTTTCTTTCGCAAAAATAAATAAGGAGGACCATCATAAAGAACTCAACTCATATCTTGGTAAGTATTGGATTTCACTAGGTGATAATCTTAATCATATTTTCTATCGTCTGATAGCAAATGGCCTTTATTACTTTATTCATGACCCAGAAAATTTGCTAACGAATCACAACTTTACTACGGATGACACAAGTGTTGTCCATATAAACATAGGCTCGCTCCCTATTGACGAAGCATCCTGGACAAATCTTATCCGGATCATTAAGCAAATACAGAAAGGACCTATACGTATAGGTTTTATTGATGCTGTTGACTGGGATTATAATAATACCATTACAGCACAGTTACTCATACTTCCCAGTAAACCAGCGAGTTGGAATCCATGGTTTAATCAGTTGATTACACTATATACATCTAAAGAGTCTCAATCTTCAAAACATTCTGTTGATGAAATAGAACCATTAATAGAAACCCCAGCCGTCACTATACCTCAAGATTTATGGGAATTTCCAACAGCTCTTTATTTAAAAATCAATTCCAACAATCAATTAGTTTGTCACCGTATTCGTGGATTAAACCGAGGTAAAAACAACCCATTTGAACTTGTAATTGACTCTATGCCATTTAACATGGAGCAACAAGAAAACCATACATACACTAGTTTCCCTAAATTTTATACAGAGAAATAACCTACAGAGAAAAAATCTGGGAACAACAGCACATTAAAATAAGCCATTCAATACTTAACTCGATCAAGTGTTGCTATCCCATTACTACATCTTTCGAAAAACCATCTAAAAAAAACATATTCGCCCACCGGATTATCAGTTCATCCCCGTGTATACGGGGAACACGACGGGTGCAGGATCAGCAGAATAAATTTTGCGTGTTCCCCACATACGTGGGGATGAACCGTGAAAAAATGGATTTTACCGCCGGTCTGATATGTGTTCCCCACATACGTGGGGATATAGACTGCGGCACAGAAAATAAATAAGATCAAAAGTAGACCTACTGCTAATTTAAACCTTCTATTAAATCTTCTATAGATCAAACGCCCTAACGATCAGTCGTATGCTGCACTTTGATCAGTTTATTCGTATCAAATCCGAACTGTCGGGCCTCTCTTAAAAACCGCTCATAAACCACAGGGCTTACCTGAGGCTGACGGGCAAGCAACCAGAGATAATCATGGTTAGGGCCAGCAACAAACGCGTAGTTATAATGACCTTTATCCAACCCGAACACCGCATAAGTGCCATAAAAAGGGCCAAAGAACGACACTTTTAAATGACCTACCGAGGCTTTCCCTACAAATTTTGCTTTTCCTGTCACGGATTTCCAACGGTTTTTATCCGCGGAAAAACCTTGATTGATGACCCGAATCGAACCGTCATCATTCAGCGAATAATCCGCAGTAACATTGTCCATCCCCCGCTCAAAAGAATGATCCAGCCGGGCTATTTCGTACCATTTTCCCTGATACCGTGTTACATCGAAATCCTGAACAGGATGAACCCCCCGTGGCAACCCTGTGCACCCGGCCATCAAGAGATTCATCATAAACAATCCTGCCCACAAGCCTAAAGATTTAAAAAAACAGCACTTGCCTTTTATTTTGCTCATCTTGTGATACCTGCCCATCACCGGTTTTATCTGAGCTACACTTTCTTAGTTATGATAACAACAGGCACGTTCCATGATAATAAAAACGGCTCATTTGGCACGGTGTCTGGGTGCGATTTTTTTAGCCGCAGTTATTCACTCCGGCTACGGTAATGCCACGCAAACCGTAACGTCTCATCAACAGATTACCGTATCCCATGGTATTGCCCGCTTTGATGACCTAAAGTATCCGGAAAACTTTAGTCATTTTGATTACGTTAATCCCAATGCGCCTAAAGGTGGCCACCTACAGTTATTTGCCCATGGTACCTTTGACTCCCTGAATCCCTACGCCATTACTGGCATCACACCTTCAGGACTGGATACCTACAGTTACATGCGCTTCGGGTTTTCTGAAATTAATGAACCGTTGATGGTTGGAACCGGCTTTTATGCGCCTTCCGGCGATGAACCCATGTCCGCTTATGGGCTGATTGCCCAGTCTGTAGAATATCCACCGGAGAACCAATGGATTATTTTTCACCTTCGACCGGAAGCACGTTTTCATGACGGCCATCCCATCACCGCCTCCGACGTCGCTTTTTCATTTCATACATTAAAAACAAAAGGACATCCCCGTTACAAAATGCAGCTCGAACCCATATCGGATGTCAACGTACTGAATACCCATTCGGTGAAATTTATTTTTAAAAAGCCGGGCTCACGAACCCAGCTGTTTCGGGCAGCTGAATTGCCGGTAATTCCTGATCATTACTGGAAAACCCGGCATCTTGAAAAATCATCCCTGACACCGCCTGTAAATAGCGGCCCCTATCAGATCACACAGGTTAACCCCGGTAAATCCATTGTTTTTGAACGGCGAAAAGACTATTGGGGAAAACATTTACCCGTCTCTCAGGGATTCAATAATTTCGACAAAATTACCCTGTTTTTTTATCGGGACTTAAGCGTGGCATTCGAGTCCTTTAAAGCCGGAGGGCACGACCTTCATGTGGAGATTATGGCTAAAAACTGGAAAACAGCCTACGATTTTCCTGCTGTCCTGCGAGGAGATATAAAACAACAGGAATTAAAACGCCGTATGGTATACGGCAGTAGTTTTCTCTATTTTAATACCCGCCTTGCTGTGTTCAGCGACCGACGGGTACGGGAAGCCCTTGGCTATCTTTTCAATTATGAATGGACAAATCACGCTATCTTCCATGATATGTACAATCGTGCTTCCAGCTATTTTCCGAATACACTATTGGCGTCCTCAGGGCTACCCTCTGAAAAAGAACAGGCTGTCTTGCAGCCGTGGAAAACAACACTTTCCCCCGACATTTTTAATAAACCCTTTTCAGTGCCTCAACACAGTACGTCAGAAGGCATGACCCAAAATAACAAACGAAAAGCACTGGCATTACTTCGGTCGGCAGGATGGGATGTTCACCGTGGCCAAATGCGGCACAAAATTACGCAAAACCCTTTACGTTTCGATATGATTCATCATTCTCAGGCTGCTACCCGTTATCTATTGCCTTTTAAAAATAATCTGGCTGCCCTGGGCATTGATATGTCCATACACATCATGGATGCCAGTCAGTATTACCGGCGACTGAGAAAATTTGACTTTGGCATGATTGAGAAAGTGCTGCCTCATATGCATTATCCTGACCTGGAACCGGAACGGTATTTTCATTCACAACAGGCGGATCTTGAAGGCTCTTATAATTTTTCCGGCATTCGTCATCCTGCCATTGACGCCCTTGTAGAAAAAATCCCCCAAACAACCAACAAAACCGAATTGATCACACTCACCCGTAGCCTTGACCGAATTTTACTGTCCGAACATTACGGGATACCCAAGTGGTATTCTCATACCATACGCGTAGCCCATAAAAATAAGTTTGCATGGCCTGCCCATCCACCGGATTACATTACCGGATTTAATACCTGGTGGATAAAACCCACAGCAGAAAGTGAATAAGAAAAAGAAAATACTGCCACAAAAAAACAGCAGGCCATCGGATAAATCCCATGAGCATGCTGTATTGAATGTAACGACCCTTTATATCGCTCTCGTTATTAAACGGCTACGGCTACGCCTGAGCCAGTTTATTGGCTTTGGGTGACGGTTTTTCTTCACGAACAAACCGAACCAACGAGGCCATGCTCAGGAACAATACAAAAATAAAGGGAAACGCTGCTGCCAGAGAAATGGTTTGCAGCAGATCCAGTCCATTAGCGCTGCCTAACAACAATACTAATGCAAGAGCCGACTGCAGGATGGCCCAGGTCACTTTCATCCGTGCTGGCGGCTCTGCCATACCGTTGGTAGAAAGCGTGCCCAGAACATAGGTGGCACCATTGGCAGAAGTGATAAAGAAAGTGAACAATACCAATATGGTTAATGTAGAGATAATCTTACCTAAGGGATAATGCCCCACTACCACAAACAGAGCCGTTGATGTAGATTGAACCGCTTCTTTAATCACGCTGATATCAAGGCTGAGCCCCATTTTTCCAAAAACAGAGAACCAGAAGAAAGAAGCAATAGACGGCGCAATCAATACACCCAAAACAAATTCACGGATCGTACGACCTTTGGAAATTTTAGCCACAAACGGCGCGACAAAAGGTGTCCAGGCGATCCACCAGGCCCAGTAGAAAATCGTCCAGCTGCTGTACCAACTTTCTGTACTGAAATCACCAATAGCCAAACTATCAGAGAACCACTGGGTGACGTATTGTCCCATGGTATTGGTAAAGGTATTAAGAATATCCACCGTAGGACCGACAATAAACGCCAGCAACAACATGGTACCAGCAATCACTACGTTAATATTAGACAGGTGTTTTACACCTTTTTTCATACCGGACAATGTTGAAAAAATAACAATGACGGTAATAAGTACTACCAATGCTATTTTAACCGTTGCTGTATCAGGCACGCCATAAACGTAAGACAGTCCGCTGTTAATCTGTTGTATTCCTAAACCGAGAGAAGTGGCGATACCTCCGGTAGTAGCGAATAAAGCCAGAATATTGATCAATTTTCCCCAGCCCGTACTGCTGCATTTATCTCCCATAAAGGGCAGCAGAAGGTTACTGATCAGGCCGGCTTTTTTACGGCTGAACTGAATATAGGCGAGGGTCATTCCCAACACACTATAACCGGCCCATGGCTGCAAACCCCAGTGAAGAAAAGATTTGCGCATGGCAAAATGAGCAGCCTCAACGCTCCCACCTTCAATAGTAGTGACCGGATGCAAAAAATGGTTAAGGGGTTCAGCAACACCCCAAAAGACCAATCCAATCCCCATACCGGCAGAAAACAACATAGCAAACCAGGTGACTCGGGAATAATCCGGTGCCTCATCACCCAACTTGATCGAGCCGTAACGACTGAAAGCAATCCACAGACAAAACAGGACAAAAATAAATGTACTGACGTTATACAGCCAGCCGAAATCGCCGGTAGCGTAAGACATCAGGGAATTGCCGATATACTGGAGCGTATCCGGTACAGCTATTCCCATGACAACGATGACGGCAACAATGAATAACCCCACAATAAAAACAGTGCGGTCCTTATGCTCACACTCCATAATTCATTCCTTCTTTTCTCATAAAGCAGAATAGCAATCCCAGCTGTTAGTTTTGTTAGTACTGTATAGCTATGCAGATAAAGGCAAAACACGGATATTTGTTACACAATGAACAAATCAGAAAGACAGGAAAAAAAGAGGCGTTTATCACGCCTCTTTCTTAATGCTGTTTACAATTTTACCTTAAATACCGTCTGTTCGCTAACGGACGTGGCAAGAGCCTGAATTGCCGTGTCCACACGGTGGTAACGCATCTTATATTCCTCGTCTTTCGTCAGCTCCGGATTTCCCAGCGGATAAGGAATGGCAAACCCCGGGACAATGCGGTTAGAACCCGTCGTAGTAGCAACAGGCAGCAGGTTGGCAATCTGAACAATAGGCATACCGGTTTTCTCGATTTCCTTGACGATCGTTGCACCGCAACGAGTACAAGTTCCTCAGGTGGAGACCAGCAATACACCGTCTACATTCGCTTCCTGAATCGGGGGGATCATCTCCTGCGCCATTCGGGCCGCTTCTTTTTGCGTGGTACCGGTTCCAACGGTGGAATAGAAAAATTCGTGAAGTTTTCCGATTTTTCCTTCTTTCTCCATCTGACGCAATACATCAATCGGTGTGATAACGTTCGGATTGCTGTCTGCCATCATCGGATCGAAACCCGCATGAATGGTCTTGAACACACCACTTTCCAGACGATCCATTCCAGTGATGTCGTACCGACCCCACCGGGTCGCAGAAGCAGACTGAATACGGTCTGGGTTATCCACCGGCACGATACCGCCTGTGGTAATCACAGCAATCGTGGCTTTGGACAGGTCTTTAATCGGCTCGGCAATAGCCACACGATCCACTTTAGGGATCGGCAGTTCCGTGGTGAAAGGTTTACCCGTCAGTTTACTGATCAGCATATCCACCGCACGGTCTGCTGCTGGCGCCAATTCGGGATCGTACACCTGATGCCGTACGCCCCGGGCGTAATACCCTTCTTCTTCTGCACCACCTAAAGTGTCGCCGGCCATCAGACGGCTCGCATATCCAGCTATGGCTCCGGCATCCGCGCGCATGGCCGCAGCACTTTTCCCGCCCCTGAAGATGATCATGTCTTTGCGGAACATATCCACGCCGGGGTTTTCATCGTTCATGGATGTCAGAACCGGCACACCAAATTCTTTCTGTACAGCATCGCAGACAGCACCGCAGGCTACGCCATAACGACCGGCACGGAAAGCAGGCCCAGCTATGAACAGATCAAATTCCTTGTCTTTCAGAAAGCCCAGAATAATGGCAATGGCATCATCCCTGTGGCTGCCCATAAAGTTATCACCGCAGACGATGGTATGGGTAATTTCAATGCCTTTAACCGCTGCATTTAGTGCCATCACAGCACCGGAAACACCTTCGCGGAGTTCGGGTTCAAAATCAGCCTTGTCTTCCCCACCAATGCCGGCGAAGAACTGGTTGATATAGCAAATCGCTTTTTTCATAGTAATTTCCTGCTTAGAATTCCCTGACCGTTTTACGTGCCCAGCCAATCACCTGGTCACCGCAGAACATGGCATTGTTTTCCATAATGACGGAACCGTCTTCGCGCACAGAAGGCCCGAGAATTTCATCACCTTCCCAGCCCCCGGACAATCCGTCACGCTTCAGGGAGTCCAGCTCACCGATCACTTCTTTCATGGGAAGCAATTCAATTAACTCGGAAACGTTACCGCAGGAAACAATGGCATCGGTTTTTTCATCCATGGAAACCAAAGGCTGTGAGCGGCCGTCACGCCCCGTACATTCATTCGTCAGGCCCACGGTTTTCACACCGGCATTTTCCAGAGCAACAATGCAGGCCGTAAAGTCAGCATCCGGATTCCCGTAACCCTGTTCCGCCAGAATTGCACCGTCCGCTCCCAGATTTTTAGCAATCTGAGCAACAAACAGGGCTGAACGGTCTTTTTGTTGCAGCGCCACATTCAGGTTGGAGGTGATAACACCCAGGAAATTCAGGGTTTTTCCGTGCTGCTCATAAAGAGAGCGGATGACCGGACAATTCTGATAATCGTAAGTGGACCATTTGGATGACGTGGGCATGAAGGAACCACCAATCAATGCGCCATCCAGTATTTCATTAGGGTGCATGAAGGTCGGCAGGGTTTTGTTCAGATCCCACCCGTATGCCAGATCGTTATACCCTTCTGCTTCCATCTGGGTCATGGTCTGGATGACATACACGACAGAAGGCAAATTACTAGTATCGGCATCACGTTTTGCAACAGAAGGCAGATCGAACGTATCCACATCTTCCGGTTCAGCATCTTTTACACACCGTCCCAGATACTCAGCCAAACGATGGGCAGCCCAGCGCAAGGCGTGGTTCTTTTTCTGCTGTTCATGGCGCTCAAATGCTTCATCGGTATCCGCTACGAGGCAGAGATTGGTCAGAGTGGAATAATAACTGTATTCCGCGCCTTTACCGGACATATCCACCAGCCCGTCACCAAAACTTCCCCAGTGCTTACCTACAGCCAGAACGCTAACACCTTTCAGTGCATGGGAACGCCCGTTACCCGTCTGATACAAATCACTTCCTGTCACCCCGGGAAAATAATTATCGTACGGACTGTCTACCCGACACCGAGGCTCAACGGCTTCCTTCACGGGAACAATCCGTTTTTCTTCACCCGGACGGGCAATCACCAGATCAGCTTCAGTGATGTGTTCATCTTCACGAACTACAGCCAAAGCTTCTTCTTTGTTAATGGTCAGGCACCCGTCTTTATAGGCAGTAATGTCACCAAAAGTGACCTCCCTGACATGAAAATTACCTATTTCGAGTTTCATACACTCTCCTTATCAAACAAAATATCCGCAATGACTTTACGACGAATAAAAAAACTCATTTCAGACACTAACGTTCACGTATCAGATATCTGGTCCATCTGATAAAATTACGCCCCAACCCACCAGGTCAGCACATAAACAATGGAGATAAAAAGGCATCTGAAAACAGCTTTCAGACAGAAAAAAGAGGATAAACTACTGCGGTTAACGCGGCCTATACGGTCCGCAAAGGGAAAAAGTAACAACTGATGCTCATGAACCGCATCTTGTCTTTTACAAATACCATTCAAGACGACCGCCCTGTAAGAGCTGCATCATCTATAGGGTTGACAAAAATACATTGTTACCATAGTGAAAAACATCAATATGAGAAATTACTGATAACATCAGCATACATTGAACCCACATCAGTATTTATTGCTATAGGTCAAGTTTTGAAATACATTCATGGCTGGCTGACAACTTGTTGATCTTCATCAAATAAATCTATTCCCGATATAAAATACAAGGTCAACAACAGCGCTCTGGTGAAAACACGATGTCCAAAATAACACTATTAACAATAAGGTGTTTCCATGGCTGAAGCTGCTGCCCATCATCCTATCGATATTTATCCGGTAAAACCTCATGTCAAGACTTCTGCCCATATCAATAATGAGCAGTATCAGGACATGTACCAACAGTCTGTTCTCAATCCTGAGGGTTTCTGGCGTCAACATGGCCGGTGCATTGACTGGATTACACCCTATACCAAAATCCGCGATGTATCCTTTGATGAGCATCATGTGAGTATTCGCTGGTTTTATGACGGTGCCACCAATGCAGCTTATAACTGCCTGGACCGCCACCTTGCCACCCGTGGCGATCAAACAGCCATCATCTGGGAACCGGATGATCCTGAAAAGCCCTCAAAAACCATCACTTATAAAACCCTCCATGAACAGGTTTGCCGATTTGCCAACGCCTTGAAAAGTCAGGGTATACGTACGGGCGACGTAGTGGTCATTTATATGCCTATGGTAATTGAATCGGTGGTAGCCATGTTAGCCTGTAGCAGAATCGGAGCCATTCATTCCGTGGTATTTGGCGGATTTTCTGCTGAAGCCTTAGCCGGCCGGATTCATGATTGCCATGCAAAAATAGTAGTCACCGCAGATGAAGGCCTCCGTGGGGGAAAGTCCGTCCCTTTGAAAAACAACGTGGATGAAGCACTCACACATCCTGATATTTCATCGGTGGAAAAAGTCATCGTCTATCGACACACCGAAGCAAAAATCCCATGGCATCCACACCGGGATGTGGATTGGGAAGCACTCGTAGAATTAGCTTCTCCCTACTGTGAAGCCCGTCCCATGAATGCAGAAGACCCTCTTTTTATTCTCTATACTTCAGGCTCCACAGGAAAACCAAAAGGCATTCTGCACACTACCGGTGGCTATCTGGTGTATGCAGCCATGACATTTCGATATGTATTTGACTATAAGGACTCTGATATTTTCTGGTGCAACGCTGACGTGGGCTGGATCACCGGACACTCTTACGTTACTTACGGCCCCTTGCTGAATGGTGCTTCCATCGTTATTCATGAAGGAACGCCTAATTATCCGGACAGCAGCCGCATGGCTCAAATCATCGATAAACACCATGTAAACATACTTTACACAGCACCTACAGCCATACGGGCGTTGATGGCCGAAGGTAAAAGCGCCATAAAGGGAACCCGGCGAAGTAGCTTAAAACTGTTAGGCAGCGTAGGAGAACCTATTAATCCGGAAGCATGGAATTGGTATTACCGGGCTATTGGCAATGCCAAAACACCTATTGTGGATACCTGGTGGCAAACCGAAACCGGTGGCATTATGATCACGCCACTACCTGGTGCCACAGATTTAAAACCCGGATCAGCCACACGACCATTCTTTGGCATACAACCAGCCCTGGTTGATAATACGGGCCGCTTGTTAGAAGGAGAGGCAGAAGGCAATCTTGTTATTATTGACAGCTGGCCTGGTCAGGCACGAACCCTGCACAATAATCATGAACGTTTTATTCAAACCTATTTTGCTACTTTTAAAGGCCTGTATTTTTCCGGTGACGGTGCCCGGCGGGATCAAAACGGCTATTACTGGATTACCGGACGGGTGGATGATGTGCTGAATGTCTCAGGTCACCGTATGGGAACCGCGGAAATAGAATCTGCCATGGTAGCCCATGAGCATGTCGCAGAAGCCGCTGTAGTCGGTGTACCCCATAAGATAAAGGGTCAAGGTATTTATGCTTACGTCACTCTAAATCAGGATACAGAATACAATGATGCCTTAAAGGAAGAGCTGCGCCAGTGGGTTCGCCATGAAATCGGGCCTATTGCCACACCCGATACCATTCAATGGGCGCTAGGATTGCCTAAAACCCGCTCCGGAAAAATCATGCGAAGAATACTGCGCAAGATTGCTGTGGGTGACAATTCTGATTTGGGTGATACGTCAACACTGGCAGATCCTGATGTTGTTAATCAACTTATTCAGGAACAGGCTCATACCCATTAAGGTTTTATAACATTAATAGAGTGTTATCCATTTTATGTGTTTTTGTCATGGCGATGGTTATTTTCCTGATGGGGAAATAACCATCGTTTTTATAAAAACAATTATTCTGTGATAGTGATCATATTTTACTTTATATGATTGGATATTATATTTTTTATTATAAGTCATATGCCGTTTACTGG
>NSIT01000118.1_pt1 | contig 11064 bp, 16 predicted proteins | sample 1450681 | NCBI WGS metagenome assembly NSIT01 (sample SAMN07455404, study PRJNA386592) | invertebrate metagenome | isolation source: Endozoicomonas-like sequences binned from scallop gill tissue | host: Pecten maximus | place: United Kingdom: Lyme Bay MPA | collected 2013-06-01
TGCTATAGGTCTGTTGTCGGTATTGATGGCACATGATGTGGTTTTTAGAATACTTATGGAGTATGGAGTTAAATCATTTCTTAAAGAAGAGGATCTTATTTTTAGCTAAGAAGAACCTTTCCTTTTTCCTAGAGAGGATAAGATAATAGACGGGGTTTTGTCTTCTGTTATGACTGACGAGACATGCGTAAAGTTTCTTTATGGCACTTGGGTTCTATAAGGGAAAAAGATAAAGAAAACCAAAAAATAATGTTAAGAAGATTTTATTGTAAGACGAGAGAAGGGCTGGCAGATGGTCTGAAGATTTATTTAAATTCTAAAGAATGGAATTTTCTAAGTGATAAGACAAGAATACCTGTCATTTTTGATTATGCTAAGTATAAAATGAAAAAATAATCAAAAGATTATAACATGAAAACTATTAATGGTAGTGCTAAAATAAAAACCTTTAATAAAATTGGAAGGTCGGCTTGCTTATCTGAAATTATAACAAATGAATCTGTTGATGTATCTACGAAAACCGATGAATATGTTGGTTTGAAAGACTATATTGATAGTATGTTTGATAAATTTAAAGATAATATTTTTGAAAAAATAGAAGGTTTAGAGAATAATCTTAGTAAGAAGTCAGAAGCTAATGAGAGTCGTTATTTGAAATTAAAAAACACGGAAGAAACTCGAAGAGTAATGACAAGTTTCAATGAGTTTAATGAAAATTTAGAACATAGTTATAAACCAGATACAAGAACTCCAAGAACTCCAAGAACTCCCAAAATACCAATTCCTAAAAAAACAGGTGTGTCACCAGAGGCGGTCCGTCCGTGTTGTTCCTTCAATGATGGCCTATCCCGGAAATGCTTCAACATATAAGTCATCTGGTTATATGCGTCCCGTACCTTCTGTAGTAAACAGTAATCTTGTTGGAAGTTTAATCAACCCATTGGTATTTGGTATTTGGTATTTTGTATGGGCTCTCCCTGTACTGAAAAGAATCATATTAGTTATGCTGATACAGTTTCTAGAGGAGCGTCTGTTTTTTTAGATAAAAATACAGACGCTAATATTTGGCTTGGTAAAGATAATAGAAGTAATGGCACGGCTATGGATTTATCGAAAGCGAATAAAGATCAAAGCAGAGAGCAAGCAGAAACTTTTTATCCGCATTTTTTTTCTGTAAATAAATATCCAATGTCTCCATATTTTAATACTATGATGCCTGTTCCTTCTTATAAATCAATAGGAAGCAAACTTGATAATTGATAACTTTAAACAATATAGATAAGGCTCTGAATGTTGATCATATCCTTAATAAAGATTACTGATTTTTATGATGATAGAAATAATAGGCTTTTATTACCCTAAGATAGAGTGATGTGTTTTTTGATAGCTGAAGCTGTAAAGGGATTTTTTTTAAATCAGGTACTGTGTTTTTTAAAGTGTTTTTATTAATGGATTTAGGGAGATGGCGATTTTTTTGAACGGCTTTTTCTTGGATAAACATAGTTGTCCTCCTCAAATAATAGAATATATTAAAGTTTTTTTTTGTTAATTGGTAAAGGGCTATTAATACGGTTTTTTATAGGATAATTAACTAATTGATAAGAATGTGGTAAAGATTGCTAGAGATAGAGTCTGTTATTATTCTCTTATTAAAAGTGTTTTTCTATTAAATAATGTGCCCATTACCTATAATGGGCTGTTATTTCTCTGTCTGCTAGTTGTTGGAATAATCTTAATTGGAATTCAAGGAATATTTTGGATCGTCTTTTGGTTGTTCTTTAATTCTCCGACATAACTTAAGAGATAACCGAGTAAAATTCCGCTAAACCGACCCAGAATGCCAAAATAGCGGCCTAAGCAAGAGGCTGTAGAAAAAGTCAGCAATAAAAAAGCAATGACCCATATAGCAGATATTTTGTTTGGGTATAAAAGCGATCCATCATGTGATGGAAGATAAATGAAACCTATTATGATGCTGATAACATTTAGCAGTGTGAATGATAAATGGGTCAGATAATAGTCTGTACTAATAAAAAGACTTATGACGTAGCAGACAGACAACATCTGAATAAAACAGTCTGATATCTTGTTTTTCATTATTTGCGTCTTATTAGTTATTTATGAGAAGGTCTTTTTACAGAAACTGTATGAAAATAATACGAGTATTTATTATTACAACGATTTTCGGAAATAGTATATCGCTCCGGAATTTCCTGACGCAAGAGAATGGTGGAATAAATAGGCCATTTCTAATGGATGTTTGTTCCGAATGTTTGAGGGTAACATTCGGAACCTGTATCCCTGCTTTTTTGTATTATAAGGAATAATGGCGATTATGCTGCTATACGTTCATTTCTTGGTGGTAGAACGGTCGTTAATTGATGGGCAACATCGGTAACACTGCCGAAATTGTTCCAGTCAAATGACAATAAAGGTGTATCCATTTCACGACAGATTTGCGGCAGGCAGGCTTCGTGGAATCGGTGAATGTCCTGAATATATTCCAACGGTGTTCCGTCTTCAGCACTGCGACTGCGACCTACCAGTCGTTCATAGGCGATTTCCGGCTGGGTTTTAAGATAAACAACGGCACTGATATGAGGATAGTCTACCAGTCGGCGTTTAATGTCGTAGTAATAGTCCATATAAGAGGCATCGGGTTGTTCCATGCCCAGAAAGTTTGCCTGACTGAAAATCAGGTCACTATACAGTGAGCGTTCTATTAAATAGTTTTTACTCTGATCCAGTCCCTGGACAAGAACAGCTCGACGTTCAGTGATGTATTTCTGAAAACGTATTCTTCGGTTCGGGTCATGGGGATGAGTAGTGAAATCGGTTAATAATTCTGTAAAACGTTCATCATCTACGGGCTCCAGAATGTGCGTCCAGCCTAGCTCTTTAGCGAGTTTAGGTACCATTGTAGATTTTCCTGAGGCAATATTGCCTTCAATGGCGACAAAGTGATTTCTTTGGGTAATTTGCATGAGTAATCCTGTGGAAAGGATAAACAGATCGTAGTGATTGATGGCCGTAATTAGGGAGAGGTAGAAATCTCATCCTATTCTGATAATCTGTTTTGCCATATTTTATGACATGGATAACCTGTCAGCTTGGTCAGAATCGCTGTTCAAAACCGAGAACCATAGGGAAATGTGTGAGATCTATCAATAGGTAAAGAAACGACTATACAAGACAAAGACTGTTTAAAAACAATTGACGGGCCTTGGCAAGCCAGCAATTCTGGCGGCTTCCAGAGCGGGGCTTCCGGAGAACAACTTCATAAGAAAAAGGCTGTTGCCCTTTTCTTTGCCAAGTTTCATAGCGATAAATTTTACGAAGGGGCGCTGACTGGGAGCGTGCTGATATTCACGATAATAATCCTGTAGTGTGTATATAATCTCCCAGTGTTCTGGCGTTAAAGTGATGTTAATATTGCTGGCCAGTTGCTGTGCAACATCACTGTTCCAGTCTTCAAGATTAATAAGGTAACCGTCTTTATCAAGCTTCAAGTCAGCCATAAGTTTTGTAAGTTCGCAGGTAGTTAGTACAGATGTAGAATCTCAGAGATAAATCAGTACTACAGGGTAAAAAGAAAGCGGATTATGGTAACGCTTTTAGCAATATTTCATCAAGTGTGCTTTTCCTGTTTATGTCTGATGTACGAGGGCGCTAAAACCAACTGATTACTTGATCGTACTGGCAGCTAAGTGTCACGAAGATATCATAATCGATGACTGAGATGTGTGGATGAATTGTCACGATACCTCTTGCTTGGCAGTCTGTTTTTAGACAATAGATAGATTGTTCCTGCGTCAGGTTTTTCATATCATCAAGATTTTCCTTGATGCAGTAGACGCCGTCTTCAATAAATAAAATGCCATCATCAGGCAAAATAGCTCTTTGACAAAGAGCTAGTGGTGAACCGGGTTTATTAACGATATGGAGAGTATTCATTAAAAAGTCAGGGTCTTGTTGTGTTGATTAATAAAAGAAGGGAGTTGTTTCGCCGTCAGTAGCTTAACTGGTAAAGCCAGTTCCTCTGCACAGATATGACGCGCCTTCAGTGAATCTTCATCCACATAAACAGATTCAATGCCATAAATAGGAAGAGATTTGAGCATGGAAAGCAGGCTTTTTCGTGGCAGGTTTTCCGGGTGCTGTTGATCCAGCAACTGATAAATACCATCGCCCATTAAAAGGAGATCCGTTGTTAGTCCATAGGAAGCAGACACAAAAGTTGCATCTACGGCTTCTTTTGCCAGTTGTCCTCGATAAGGCGATTTTGTAGAAATTATGCAGACAGAAGTATCCATATCAAGCTCCAAATGTGATGAAACGGTCTGCAGTAATAGCTGCATCCAATAATTGCCCTAAACCTGATAATTTATGCTCTGGAGCCAGATTATAAGCAGAAAGAGTATAACGTTGGGCTTCTGTTTGATCGACGACGCCGCGGCGCAATGCGGCAGCAATACAGACGACGGAATCCAGTTGATGTTCCTTAACGAATGCTTGCCATTCATAAGACAGATTTTGTTCATCCTGAGGTGGCGTCATCAAGGACGTCGTTGTATAAACACCATCATGGTAAAAAAACAGGCGAGTAATTGTATGGCCTGCTGTTATCAATGCCTTACAAAAATTAAGGGCTGTCTGAGGTGCCTGGCTGCTTCCGGGAGCCCCGCAGATATTAATGGCATAATTCATTGTGTTCTTCCTGATACGCTGTTTTTTCCAAGTACAAAAAAGCCCCGCGATAAGCGGGGCTTCCATTATAGATCAATGGAGGTCAGTCATCATTCATTCCCAGAAGACTGAGTAAAGCAGTAAACAGATTATAAATATCCAGATACAGAGCGACAGTAGCACGAATATAATTGGTCTCACCGCCGTGAACAATTCGGCTGGTGTCAAACAGTATCAGGCCAGACATCAACAGCACTATGCCTGCTGACAGAGCCATTTGTGCGGCCGGTGCATGGAAAAAAATCAGGGCAATGCTTGCGATCAGTGCAACGATCAAACCAACGAAAAGAAATCCTCCTAAAAAAGAGAAATCTTTCTTCGTAGTGACAACATAAGCGGATAAGGCAAAAAACACCAGTGCTGTTCCGCCCAGCGCCTGCATAATCAGGTGAGGGCCGTTTGTCAGGGCAAGATAATGATTCAGTGTTGGGCCCAAGGCTGCGCCGAGTAAGCCGGTAAATGCAAATACAGCCGCAATGCCTTTGGCAGAATCAGCTGTTTTGTGAACGACAAAGAGCAACCCAAAACTGATCAACGATAAAACAAGGCCTGTCATGGGACTGATATTCAGAGCCATGGCCAGTCCGGCTGTGACGGCACTAAACAACAGCGTCATACCCAACAACATATAGGTATTACGCAGTACCTGATTAATTTCAATGCCTGTAGAGCGGGCACCGGCAGTCATGACGGGTTTTCTTTCCATTGTATTAGTTACTCTTAGTGAGAGATATACCTAAATTATATCAGAGTTTCATCAGGTTGCTATGCCTTTGGTGCACCGAAAAAGCTGATATTTTAACTGGTTATTGAGTCATTTCGATGTTTTTTAATCTTATTTATAGCGATTCAGGCACTTACCTGTTGTAATTATTAGGGATTGTCGATTGTTTTTATAGCAATGGCCGTTGACAAAAGCATTTTTTTAAGTAAAATTTGCCTCGTTCTTTGGAGGGATGGCAGAGCGGTTGAATGCACCGGTCTTGAAAACCGGCAAGGGTTAGTAGCCCTTCCTGGGTTCAAATCCCAGTCCCTCCGCCATATTTAAGGCCTTGATTTTCAAGGCCTTTTTTCGTTTCCTATTTTCCTATTTTCCTATTTTCCTATTTTTTTATTGTATTTTTGGGGCGTGAAATTTTTCTAGAGGGATCTCAACACGTTAATGCTGTTGTTGATCGTCTCGGTTCGTGGAATTGTAACTCTCCCTTTCTTAGAGATATTCTAAACTAGAGTTTCTGACATTCGGTATTTCTCTGAATATTCCCATGGGGTTATATCATCCAGTGAGTCATGAGGCCTCTCTTTTTGTTGTATCGATGAATCCAGTCATGAGTTAATGTGGCGCACATGGCGCAGTGTTTTAAAAACGTATCGATTCAGGATCTCTTCTCGATAGGTTCGGTTAAAACGCTCCACATAAGCATTTTGGGTAGGTGTCCCTGGTTGAATAAATTCCAGGTATATGTCGTGTTTCTTCAGCCCAGTCTGCTAAAGCTGTAGAGATAAACTCGGGACCGTTATCCTTCCACAGTTTTTTTGGATAATCCCGCTGACCGATGATTTGCTCCAATACATGAATCACTCGTACTGCTGGCAGGCCAAGGTCAATCTCTATGGCCAGAGCTTCACGGTTGAATTCATCCACCACATTGAAAGTTCTGAATCGTCTTCCACGCATCAGGGAGCCACTCACAAAATCCATAGACCAGCATTGATTGATCACCGCTGGGTGGCATAAGGGCTTAGGGCTTAGGGTTTCCGCTGGGCAAACGTTTTTTCTTCGCTTCTGCTTATTCAGCCTTAACTCACAGTAAATTCTGTAAACACGCTTGTGATTCCATCGATAGCCCCAGCGCCTCAGTATCTTAATAATTGTCCAAAAACATAAGCCGGGTAGTGTTTCAATGCCGCCTGGAATTGTTTAATGATCGGCTGGTCATTCTTTGCTGATCGGCAACTCAGGTTGAAGTCGGAAAACATCTGTTTAAGCCGTCGATTTTCTTCTTCAAGGTCTTTCATCTGCTTGATGTCAGAAGCGTCCATGCCGCCGTATTTAGCTTTCCAGTTGTAATAGGGGGCATCAGAAATTTCGTATTCCCGACAGACCTCTCCTTAACCAAGCGACCGGCTTCCACTTCTTTCAGGATTTTAATAATCTGGGTTTTGCTGTAACGTGATATTTTAATCATTGTTCTCCGTTGCCATCAGTGTAGTCAGAGAACTCTGATTTGGAATGTCTCTATTTTGGGGGGAGGGTTACATATTGACGATGCGGTGATGGACAGCAATGAGTCCCACCAAGAAATAATGATGCAGTATCTGTCTAATCCTGAACTGTCCAAAGGATTTGCCCGGGTGGTGTTCGATATGCTGAGGCCGTGCTAGAGCCGATTTCAGACGATTGATGTCGCAATGGAATGCCCGGTTAACACTCAGCCGTGGAAAGGTTAGCAAAAATGTCAGAAATAGCGGAGCTTATGACCCACTAAGAAAAGGGTAAAATACGGCACGTATTTTGTTGTATTTTAATCGCTATCTGAAATAGAAAAATCATTATATTGGATAGGTTTACGAGCTCTTTGTGGGTATCTGTTACTCGTTTGTTCTGTGCTCATTTTAACTTGCTGCTTCCTTCCTGTTACAGAGAGAGGTGAGTGGGCTGGGGATGAAGTAAGCATTTTTTCTGGTTCGGATTGGATTATTTCAGGGACGGTAGTAATACTATCAGCTTCTTGATAATGGCTATACAGGTAGTGGGTTTTTATTAGTTTCAGGTCTCTGTCCCATGTTTTGGGCTTTCCTTGGTTACTTTCATCTGTCTCGGATAGAAGTACTGTTATTGTATGTGCGTTCCATGACTGGTAAGCCTTTTTGCCCAGTTTTTGATCTTCTGATGGCTGAGGGCTAAAAACGACAGGCGTGTTCCGATTACTTACTTTGGGTTGTTCTGAAGACAGAGTGTCGGGTTCATAAATTCTGAGTAAAAATTGTAAAAACACAAAGCGACCCGTTTTGTGAGATGTTTGTATTAAATAAGCAGTTTTACCGAAGTGTGGCGAATACCACCAGGTTTGACCTATAGGTAATAGGATTGCAGGGGGCTTGAAAGATTCCGTTTTTCCATGGCAGCCAGTCATCCAGTGGTGCGCATCTGTTTCTACGGATACCCAGGATGATGTCATTTTTATAGCGGTGATATCTGTTACGGAATATCCCTTCGTACTTTGCTTGTCATCTCTGGCGTCAGAAATGCAATTGCCGTTGATGCCGGAAAACGGGAACAGCGCAAGTTCTTCAGGCCGGTAAAAGTAATTGAACTCAATTTGTTGGCCTTTTCTCGCCTTTAATGTCGATTTATTTTTGGCATAAAGATAATGACGTCCATCGGGCTTGTCAGGGTTTTGGATGAAATATGCCTGAACTGTAAATGTGAATAACAGAAGTGGTGATACACAGAAGGAGAGTTTTGTCACAGAGGGCTTCCTGAATACTATTGTAAGAAAACAGTTATAGATCAGAAAAGAGTGTACTTTAGTTTCATTTAACCAAAATATTTTGACCCCTCGATATGGGTCTTTCTGCCATGATTACTATGTAGCCTGTAGTTGATGATGGTTTATCCTGCCTGTACTCTGTCTGAATCTGATGGTTCAATAAGTTGAAAATTTAATGGATTGAAATGGCTCTATGACTTCATGTCTGCTGAGCTGGAACCCGAAATATTTTGAGCTGGACATCACGGAAAACGGTGAAAAGCGTCCTTGTCGGACTGGGGATATCATTCGTTGGACCTGCATCAGCAAGCACCCGAAAAACGGTGATCGGGTGTATTTGATCCGGCTGGGGCAAAAACCGCCCAAGGGATTAGTTGCGCTGGGTACGGTGGTTCGTGAACCGTATCAGGATGCGCATTTTCGTCACCCGGAAAAACAGTGCGGTTATATTGATGTCCGGTTCGATGAGCTTCGGTTGTCGTACGATCAGGGATTGTTACCCACCCGTGAGCTGGAACGATGCTATCCTGAACAGCGCTGGAGCCCTCAGTCATCGGGTATTCTTATCCATGACGATTATCAGGCGGCACTGGCTGAACAGTGGGAACAGTCCTGCGGCAAGGATTTGTCCGCTGTGGTGCAAGAATCCACCCAACGCCCTGCATCCATCAAAAAACATCGTCAAAAGAATAATAAAAATAGGGATGATCACTCCATGAGAGTCGGCAGCAATACGATCTTCTATGGCCCGCCTGGTACCGGGAAAACTTATCATGTGGTGGAGGCGGCCGTACGTGCCGCTGAGCCGGCCTTTACGGATTTTAACCACCGTGCGGCTCTGAAAGCCACCTACGATGATCTGGTGGCAGCAGGGCGTATCCGGTTTGTAACGTTTCACCAAAGTTACAGCTATGAGGAGTTTGTGGAGGGGGTGCGTGCTGTTACCGACGATGACCAGCAGATCAGCTATTCCGTTGAGCCGGGTATTTTCCGGCAGGTTTGCAGCGATGCGGCGACGGGGATGGACAGCAAGGACAACCCGCTGGAGAAAGCCATTGCGGATTTTAAGGAAATGCTGTTGGAGCAGGAGTCCATTCTGCTGAAAACCGTTACCGGCAAGCCCTTTAATGTTCAGTATCACGGTAATACGACATTCAGAGCTTATCCAACAACTAATAAGGATAAGGTACCGGAGAGGGGGCATGCAGTTTCTATTAAACAGATCCGGCGTTATTATAAAAATCAAAATTTACATGACATACATAAACCGTCGTATGTAAGAGTGATATTAGACCATCTGATTCAACAATATCACCTGCCTCCCTACGAAAACCTGTCTCAACGTCGAACCCGAAAGCATTTTGTGTTGGTGATTGATGAAATCAACCGGGGCAATATTTCCAAAATTTTCGGTGAGCTGATTACTCTGATTGAGCCTTCTAAACGGGCGGGGCAGCCGGAAGCTCTGTCGGTATGCTTGCCCTATTCCCAGGAGACGTTCTCTGTACCGAATAATCTGCATATTATCGGCACCATGAATACTGCTGACCGGTCCTTGGCCATGATGGATACGGCGTTAAGGCGACGCTTTGACTTTCGGGAGATGATGCCGGATTGCACCTTGCTGGATAACACCCGGGTCAAGGGGTGTTGTCTGGGACATCTACTGCGCACCATAAACTGAAGGATTGCCTATTTATACGACCGTGAACATACATTAGGGCATGCGTTTTTTATGCCGGTGATGGAAGCTTCATCGGAAGAAGAACAGTTTAACCGGCTTCGTGATGCTTTTCGCACTAAGATCTTTCCGCTACTGGAAGAATATTTTTTTGAGGACTGGGAAAAAATACGGCTGGTGCTGGGGGATAACCAGAAAAAAGAGGAGCGGCTTCAGTTTGTGATTCGATCCAGAGTGTCTGCTACAGAATTGTTTGGTGCAGGATACGACAGTGATTCCATGGATGAGCCAACCGATTACCGAATTAATGAGGCGGCACTGGATAATCCGGAAGCCTATCGCCGGATTACAGGGCCCCTGAACCCGGGCAGCTTCGGTTTAACCGATTCGGTCACTGACGATTCAGCTGGCACAGAGTCCGCCCTATGACGGGTTGTGTCACGGTCTTTGAATACGACATGCTGACGGATAATCCGGAAGTCCAGCATCCGAGATGTGCATTAATCAGCCGGTCGGCGTTTGATTATCTGGAAAACCTGTGTCTGAAAAATAGTGAGGATGATAAAAAATCCTATCGGTTTCTGGAATTGCGTTCCTGCGCCGGCAGTCGTGTGATTCGGGTAAGTCATTATGTGGGGGTGATTCGTACGCCGGATGGTCAGCAGATCGAGATTCTGCCGAAAACCGCTCGATACGCAGGAAAAAAGGCTCAGGAAGAGGCCCGGGAAGCGTTGTTGAATATGCTTCGGTGTCTGCCCCTGTTCCGGCATCTGGAAACGGCAGAAGCTGCTGTTGCCCAGCAGTCCATGCCGTTGCCGGAGATTTTTATCCGGCAATTCCTGCACAGTGTGAACCGGTTGGTAAAGCGTGGTTTGCATTCGGCCTATGTGTGTCAGGAAGATAACCTGCCGTTTATGAAAGGCAAGCTCCTGATGCCTGAACAGCTGAAATACAATCAGGTAAACCGGCAAGGGTTAGTAGCGCTTCCTGAGTTCAAATTCCGGCCTCTCCGCCATATTAAAGGTCTTGATTTTCAAAGCCTTTTTTTCATTTCTGGCGTCTGGTTTTTCGTTTCCTGTTTTCCTGTTTTCCTGTTTTTTTATTTTGTTTTTGTGGTGTGACATCATTGATCTGAATTTAAAA
>NSIT01000119.1_pt1 | contig 11008 bp, 7 predicted proteins | sample 1450681 | NCBI WGS metagenome assembly NSIT01 (sample SAMN07455404, study PRJNA386592) | invertebrate metagenome | isolation source: Endozoicomonas-like sequences binned from scallop gill tissue | host: Pecten maximus | place: United Kingdom: Lyme Bay MPA | collected 2013-06-01
ATCATCCACTCCATGAATAAGATTGAATTCTTATTACAGAGAATGACGAAATCCTTTTGCGCATAATTTTACGAAAATCAAATAATAGACAAAAAATACAGAATATAATTTATTTTTAACCAAAAAAACGACAAATAAAAAACAAGTCTACTTAAATAAATCAATTAATTAATTAATCAATTAATTAGCAAAAAAATCATATCATTAAAAAATATTAAAAATAATCAGCAGGATATCTTTTGATTAGATTAAATATAAATAAAACAAGATTTTTCCTTAATTCCGTCTTTTTAATTTCTAACAAATAAGGCAGAATAGCACTTAACTTGATACGGGCTTTCAAGCTGAGGCAAAAGACGGACAGATAATGAAAAGGGCTTTCCTTACAATCAGTTGTGTATGGTTATCGGTAACCGGTATTAGTCATGCCTCAACAACAGCTATTGATGCGTCATCTCACCAGAAATTCTGTGCAGCTCATCTGTTACAAAACAACCACAAAAACACGACTTTCTGCATCGAAAATCAGCAAAAAACAGGAACTTCCCTCACTCTGTCAACCGATTGGTTTGCCTCAAGCCCTAATAATAAAACCAAAGGATGGCAATTGGGCGTACCTGATAACTATATCTGGCACGACACACCTCCGGTACCTTCCCTTCATGATATGACGGAAAATGCAGACAGACAGTCGTTCGCCGTTGATGTCAGCTATACCTTTAATCAGGCAAATAATGGCGAAGGCATCAGTATTGTCGCCCATATAAAGACGTATCAGGATACGGACAAAATGGATATGTCAGAGGAGTCATGGCTGGATATTGGAAATAATCTGCGATACAGAAGGGATATCACTCTGACATTGGTTATCCCTTATTCCCTGTAAACGTCCTGCAAAAACAAGAAAAATGGATAAACGATAGGGCCGATTATCCTTTCATACGATTACGAATAAATCCCAGTTCGTCCTGACTGCGCCGCTCTTCCCGTAATTGCGTCACCATAGTCTGCTTAAGATCCCCCAGTTTTTCTGCACCCAGCAGGCTTTCCAGTCCCTGAACCATTTTTCGGTCTTCTGTTGCTTCAAATAGGCTATCAGGTAGTATTGATATCCGTGACATCAATGAGTCTGCCAGCATCTTCTCAGCCAACTGACGCGAAAACTCATCCAGACTGAATGAGTCTTTTGCTAAAGACTGCATAACCGATGGCTTATCAGCATCCAGAGAGTCTGGCAAATCCGCTATCCTATCATCTGCCAGCAAGGCAATAACCAGGCGCTCCCGATCGAAAGCATCTGCTGGCTCGTTAAACGATCGGGTATCGTTCGAAAACACCGGCTTTTGCTGCACACTTTCGTTGTTTTCCTGTGTTAAATCCGCTCCGCGTTTTTCCAACGCCTTTACCAGCACATCCAGTCCGCCGGGAGTACTGAGTGATACTTGTGAGCGAAGAGCATCCTGCAGCGGTTGCTGACGATCAAACGTCTCTTTTTCCAGCTGAAGCTGCTGCTTTTTTTGTCGTATCAATTGACGGTTTTCACGAATCAGCTGCGCCAACTGGTGAGCTCCTTCCCGTTCAACGGCCTCTACAGATTGTTCTCCCGTCCCCTCCAGGGCGCTGCCCTTACCAAACTGAACTTTTATGGCATTCATCAAATTACCATTACGGAAGCGACTGAATTCTTCACTGACCGCATCCATTTTCTCTTGTGACGCGACCTGTTGGCTCTGATTTTCTGCCAATTGCTCTCCGATGGCAGCCAACTCTTCGTCCAGCGTATCAATTTCTGACTGTAACGTGGCTACATCAGAGTCCAGCAATCTTATTTCTTCTTCCAGTTCACTGTCTTCACCCGATCCGGTCAATAAGTCCTGCTTTTGGGTTTTCAGAAGTGACTTCTCGTCTTTTTCTGTATGTCTTAGCCCCCGAAGTCCTTCTTTGTTATCACGATCAGCCGCTTTTATCGCCGCTTCCTGACGCAACATTTTCAACGTATTGGCTGCGGACAGACGATCAGCCTGCGTTTCTGTCCGAACATCATAAGACTGTTCAACCGTTTGCGTTCCCAACAGAGCACTAAACTCACTGACCATTCCCCGGACCCGACTCAGAATTAAAGCTCCATCAAACGGATTAATAACTTCCAGATCTATATTTGCGTCCAGACTGTTCAACTGCTTCAACGCATCCAGAGAGTTATCCACCATCCGACTGAAAACCTCCCCTTCTATATCAGGCCGTCCGGGAGACGGTGGCTCCAGCTCAACAATCTCATCGCCTTCTGTATCTGACGCCTCAACAACCTCATCAATTTGCAATATCTCTTCCGTGGAACCAAGACCTGCAGAAATACCGCTCTCTTCCGATGTTTCTTCCGAAACAACCACTGCCTCTTCGCTTTCAGTCTCTAAAGCAGGTGTCGCCATATTATTACTATCCGATGAACCGATAGGATAAGTCATATTATTTCCTCCCTGTTCCGTTCGCGCTTCCAACCTTTATGGCTTTTATCATGATCCGGTATTTATGCGCTTTTTTCAGCAAAGGCTGCCATTGAGCCTCTGGCACAGCACGCTGAAACACGGAACTTAATGCCTGTTGTGCCAATTTATAAGATTTAAGAGCCAGAAAACATTCCACCATGCCCAACGCAGGCTGAGGATCTGTATTATCCAGCCGGTAAGCACAGGAAAAAGCCGCCGCTGCTCTGTCAAAATGGCCGGTTTTCATCAACGTAGCGCCTAACCCGATAAAAGAACGGGCATTATGGCTGTCTGTCAGACACAAATAACGAAAACTGGTTAATGCTGCTTTAAGCTGTCCCCCCTGGTATTGCGCATAAGCTTGCCGATAGAGCATATCCCGCTGTCCGGAATCCGCCGAAAGAAATCTAGAAAACACTGCATCATCAACAGGTTGACTGGATTCAGTATAAGAAGAAGACGTCATAATACATTCCTTGTTAGCGCGATTCTGATTGACCACCATAAAACGGCATCCCTTTATTTATTGTACATTAAGGTTGCATCGCCGCCTTTTTTCAGCAAAAAATAAACAATACCCTTCTGAAACAGGATCTCTTCGGCAGGGCAACAGGGAAGCAGGAATACAGCACACTTTAACGCACGGAAGCTACTCATCATGAAACGCTATACACTCAGCGCCTTAAGCGCCGCCATTCTGGCAGCCTCATCTGCCCATGCGTCACAATGGTTCAATATGGAAACCCAACCATTTTTTGACGATGCCACTCTGGATATTCACCTTCGAAACTACTACAGAAACAATGATGCCAATGACGAAGGCATCACCGATAAAGACGATGCCGCCAAATCCCAGTCTTCCTGGGCTCAGGCTGTTCGGATGGAATTTAGCTCCGGTTATTTGCATAATTTAATCGGCATCGACCTGGGGGCTGACTATGCCCTGAAACTGAAAGGCAAGGAAGATCGCTCCAGCACAGGTCTACTCCCCATCGACAGTGAAGGAAAAAGCCATGGATTTGGCCATACGTCCTACGCTCTGCGTGTTAACCTATTCGATATGGGAGAAGCACGGTACGGCCGGATGTTTGTTAACACTCCCCTGCTGAATGACTCTGATTCCCGTGCCCTAAGCAGCCTGACAGAAGGTTTCTACGCAGAAGGCCACTTCGGCACAGCCAGTATGTACGGTTTATGGGCTAACAAACATATTTCCCGGGATCAATCCGGTTCCGAAAAATACGGTTATATTGATACCAGCACAGGTAAAACCAAATCAGAGCCTGTAAAAATCATTGGCAGCAGTTACGATTTCGGTCATGGGATCCATTCAAATATTGCTGTTGGACAACAGGACGAACGAATTCGTCGCTATTTTACAGAGGTTAACTATTTATGGGATGGCGAACAGCTTTCTATAGATTTGGGCGCACAATATGCCCGTAATGAGCATATAGGCAAAGCCAAAGATTTTTACGAAAACAATTCAAATGAAAGTATCAATCAGGATTTTTGGGGAGCAAGTACAGCTTTTTATTGGAGAGGAGCAAAAATTAATCTTACTTACGCCCAAGTTGATAAAAGCGATATTTTTGACGAATTTTATTATCAATGGAACAAAGCAGAATCCACATCGACTTTCGGTTCTGGAATGGACTACTCTAATGATAACTCCTCATTTTTCGGCTACAACGATTCACAAATCAGTTCTTTTAATCAAAGCGGCCAAAGATCATGGGGAATCCATGCCAGCTATGATTTTGACCAATGGGTTGAAGGGTTGAAAATCTCTGCCGCTTATGTAGAAGGTAAAGTTCATCCCAAAGACAACGATGAGGATAAGTGGAAGGAAAAAGAGTACAACCTTTCTGTAGACTGGTATGTTCCTATGGTGGAAGGACTGTCAGGCCATATCCAGTACGGTCACAATACACAGGAAGAACAGGGGAGAAACAGCACCGACAGCGATAAGAAAGATATCGTTACCAAAGACACCCGCGTGATCATTAAATACGATATTGCCGTATTCTGATTCAATCCTCGACTCTGTGATATTTCACATCCTGGCCTGCTCATCTTGAGCAGGCCTTTTTTGTTTGCTGATTTTTTTTTGTTAACTGTCCATTCGCTCCAGCCTTGCCGGGATCGCTTGACGAGCTGCAGCCCCAACTACCCAATCCAACAACAACCCTTGATCATGCCGGCTGGCATCTGACAGTCCGATATAATTAATGCAAATACTGCCGGCAGGGTCAGCCTGTTTCGGTTGCTGCATGTTCCCGATGGTATGGCGATGGAAACCCAGCTCTCTGTGCCCGAAGCCATGCTCAATACCAAGGGTACCGGGCATCACTCCATCCACCAGCAGGGCTACGGCTTCCAGCGATGCTGACGGTGTAACAAGTTTCACCAGTTCTCCATTCTCAATGTGTAGCAGGGCAGCATCATCACGATTCACCCATACCGGATTAAAACTTTTAACCGCCAATAATTTAGGCGACAAACAGGAAACCGCACTGTGAATATTAGACTTGAAGTTTGTCAGCTTCATAGGCCATTGTTCCGGTGGGTAAACAGCTTCTATTTCAGAGCCGTCCGCCAGTTGCTGAGGATACCATGTAGGACAACCCACATAGTGCTTACCGGAAAAACTATTAATAGACAAAGCCAGTTTTTCATTCCAGACACTGAAGTAACCGGAGTATTTATGGCGTATGGTCTCTCCCTCATAAAACCGGCTGCAGTCCCCGAACCGGCCGCCACGACTTAAGGCAAAAGCAGCAGGGCCTACCTCATCCGGCTTTAGGATTTTTTGCATGGGCTCAGCCCACTGATCAAGCCCTGAAAGATGAATGTCATCTTCTGTTGCCGAAGGAAGCTTTCCGTCGGACCATGCCAGGTTAGCTGCAGCCCGCAGATAAAAATCTTCCGCGCAATTGAAATCACACAAATGACCGGTTTTATCAGGAATGCAGCGGGAACCAAAACCCGGCAATCCCATAGATTTTGCCACAGCAACAAGAAACGTTTCCAAACCCACCGGATGCCCATCAGCGGTTGCAGGGGTTTTTGATCGTACAGCCGGCCATCTTGCCGCTAACACTTTTGCCGGTACACCATGCCAGGCCTTTGTAAATCCCCAGCTCTCATACGTCACTGTATCCGGTACGATGTAATCAGAGATGGCCGTCGTTTCATTGATAAAGGCGTCCACCGACACAATCAGCGGCAAGACTTTTGGATCCCGCAACTGATCGCCTATCAACTGCTCCAGCCCCGGCACGCCGTACAAAGGATTCCCCATATGGTTAATCCATGCCTTAAGATGGTAAGGATAGCCTTCTACCGCAGCTGTCAGGTGCTCTGTTAATAAAGGCGCAGGGAACGTATACCACGGTTCTTTTGCTGGATAAGCTGATTGCCCGCGGGCTTTTTTGCGCTTGAATTCACTGGTATCTTCATACCGAAAGTTACTTCGGGACAGGTAAATCCCCTTAGGCTGAATTTTACCCGGAAAATTTTCCAGATCGTAACGTTCGCCTTTTCCTGAAGCTGTATAAGCTCCCTGACCCGCTACCATTCCGCCTTTACGGCTCATATTCCCCACCAGCGTATTCAGCATGACAATGGCGTAGGCATTATAAAATCCATTGGAATGCATGTTCCCGCCATGAGTATCAACCGAGACTCTGGTTCCGTAACTGGTAAATTTATCCGCCAGTTCTTTAATGGTATCAACCGGAATGCCACAGAACCGGCTGTACTCTTCCAGTGGGAAACGCTGGGTCTCTTCCCGCAAATGCAGCAAGGACGTTTTTACCTGTACGGGCCCGATTTTTGTATTGATGATACGATCGACAAATAATTCAGCCGGTGTTTTTTCCTGATAACTGACCAGTTGTTCCGTATCTTTCTGAACCACCAGAAAGGGATCCTGTTCTCCATAATCCGCCCCTTCATGAGACCAGCCCACATCAGAAGCACGTAAAAACGCGCCAAAACGGGGATGATTCTGATCACTGATCACAAGATGCGTGGCATTGGACCATTGAATTTCTCCGGCTGATGCCATGGCAACTGGCCCCGCTTGCTCCAGAAAGGTTTTATTGTAACGGTCATGTTCAAATATCCAGCGCATCATTCCCAAAACCAGTGCAGAATCTGTTCCGGGCTTAATGGGAATCCAACGGTTATTCATGGTAGACAGACAACTGGAAGCCGGCAATGCCGGTGCAATCACCACATATTCAAAATCGTTATCCGTACGGCGACCTGCCAACTGACGCCCCTGACGCTTAAATGGATTGCCTGACTGGGCGGGAGATGATCCGATAAGAAGACAGAACCGGGTATTTTCCCAATCCGGCTTCATATGCGGATTGCTTTTATTATCGGTCATCCATGCACCGGCCCCCATTCTGAAGGCATAACCACAAAACGATCCATGATGACCAAAATTACGGGTTCCGAAACTGTTATAGGCAAACCGCTTCAGAATGTCTGTACGCCCTTCATCACCGGCATTGGTGACTAACAACTGATTAGCTTTAGGGCCATATTCGGAATTCTCTTTATCCACCGGCGTTATCAAATCACGAATGGTACGAAGCCCTTCCACAGAACCTTCGCCAAACAGATCCCCGCCTTCAACAATCTCCCGAATCAACTGTTCAAAACTGATCGGTTCCCACTTCCCGCCGCCTCTGGGCCCGACCCGCTTCATGGGCTGAGTAATCCGGTAAGGATTATCACGCATTTCCAACATGGCATTCCCACGGGCACAAGCGGTAGACCGCCCTGACATACCGGATTCTCCTGCCAGAGTTTTATAGGCATCACGAACGGATGTGTAATAGGGAACAGCATCTCCTGCAGACAGAGGATGATAAGGGTTGCCGGAAATCCTGAGAAGTCTGTCGTTCGCTTTATCAATTCTTAGTCGAACACCGCACAAGGTCCAACACCCGCAACACACGGATGGCGATACGCTCTGATCCGGATTCATTTCCAACTCACCCTGATCCGTCAACTTCAATTCAGGAGTCAGTGCATTACCATAAACAGGGTCAGCAGCAGGCTGGCCGCTGCTTCCCGTTACCACGCCTTCTACCGTATCGCTTGCTGTTTTGTAATAACCGGCACCAAACGCAGCCAACCCACCAACAGCAAGGCTACCTTTTAAAATTCTACGACGCTCTTTATCCACGACAGTGCTCCCTCACAGAAGGCATTAAGCCAAAACGCTCTTCACTCATACCCCATTCTGACAGGATCAACACAATCGCCAGAACCAGACCGAACATACCAATAATGCCACCTATACCGTTACTTCCCCACGGCAGAACATAAGAAAAAAGGCCGGCATCGTATTTAGGTAATAACTGAAGCTCCATCATACTGAACCAACGTATTCCTACATTGGCTGCCAAACTCAAAACAGCAGCCACCATACAAACGACACGCCCGTGGCCTATGATAGCCAGAGGCGCTGCAACACAGGGCAACAACAAAAGAATCACGACAGCAATTAATTGATTCACCCAAGGCGTATGAGTCAAAATGTCTGCCTGACTACTGTCCATAATCCAGAAAAATACAAAAATGATGGATAAAATACTTCCGGCCGTAATGCCCAGTAACAGTTTATTCAGGATATATTTTTCCGAAGTCGCCAAAGATTTAAAACTCGTCAACAATCCATACACCATAATGACCGCACCCAATGCACCCGTCAGACCACTAATAAACAAAACGGATGGATACCATAGGGAATGCCAGAGCTCCCTGCTTTTCACTGCATAAATCTCTGCCCCTGTATAAAAAGCAATGGACATTCCTGACATTAGGGTAATAAACGCCATGATTTTTATCAGGCGGTAAGAAACAGTCCATTTACCGCAACATATTAAGCGATAAACAACTCCTTTTAGTCCTTTGAACTGGTTATCTGCCCCTCCAGCCATAAGCATATGCCGACACCATAATCCTACCGTTATAATAACCAGGCCAACAAATGCCGGGAGAAGCAATGCGCCTCTGGACATCCAGGACCATGGCGTAAGATACGCATAAAAATGCCACGCCCTGCCCGGCTGATGTAAGTCAGCACTTAATGCCAATGCTGCTACTATGGCGCAACTGACCATAACCACAGCTGATGAAAATCCCAGCCTTCGGCTAAAACGTTTCGGGTGCCAAACCGCCAGACAAAACAATACAGAAGCACCATAAGCCAGGGATATGTAAAAGAAATATTGCACAGCCCAGGGAAGCCAGGCTGCATCCTGATTCGTGGACAGGATCTCGGAAATATGCTCTATATGAATCGGCATCATAATGGTTCCTCCCCACATTATGTCAGGTCATGAAGAATGGCAGGCTGACCTTTTACCCGTGAGACAAACGCCCTGTTCATACCAATATAAAAAACGTGAGGTAGAGTCCCCTCTTCTGGCTTAAGAACATGGATATCATCGGAATTTTCCCTCAGTAACTGGGAAACCTCGCTATTTTTATCGTTTATATCCCCGATATTTCGTGCTCCTCCCACACAACTCTCCACGCAGGCAGGAAGCAGCCCGTTAGCCAGGCGATGCGCACAAAAAGTACATTTATCCGCTGTCTTGGTTTCTTCATTAATAAACCGGGCGTCATAGGGACAAGCCTGAACACAATAACCGCATCCCACACATCGTGTATTATCAACAACAACAATACCGTCCGTTCGCTGATAGGTAGCCTGAACAGGGCAAACAGGCACACAAGGTGGATCATCGCAGTGGTTACACAATCTCGGCAGCATGAAATTTTTACTGGTCGTTCGATGAGTATCCGGTTCTTTCACAGATACCTCATACTGCTTGACGGTTGTCCGGAATTGTCCCACTGGCATCTGGTTTTCCACAGAACAAGCCACAGTACACGCCTGACAGCCAATACAGCGTCGCAAGTCAACAACCATAGCAAAACGCTTGCCGGGAATACCCTCTCGTCTTTCCGGTTGTTTCTTGTTTAATTGAGATAAAGAAGAATCTGCATTGGCAAGAGGTATTAACGATGCCCCTGCTGTAACAGCGGCTATTTTAGACAAAAATCGTCGTTTATTTACATCCATAACGACCTCTCTATTGTACTTATACGACCGATATTGCTCCCTGCAATAAATAGCTATTGCATAAAAGCTGGCTGACTATTGTTAAGTATTCATTTTAATTATTCTTTTGTTCGATCTTTACACAGAAAATATAACAGTTTAATCCTCAATGAATGCTAAACAGTATATTCTTATAGACATTTTATAAAAATTGCCTTGGATCAATATCTACCAAACAATAACCCCTCGTGTTTAAAGCACTGTATCACTACACTACTTGTTTTATTAGCCCTGTTGCTTCACAGGATTTTTCTCAGAGATCTGCCGACAGCTCTTCTTCGAAAGCAACATTACCCGTACCACCATCATGACTTTCGTCCACATCATAATCATCTCCATAAATCTGCTGTTTACACCAATCCATAGTGTTTCCTGACTTACTAAGAACAGTTAAAGCACCTTTTGTCAAAAAAGGTATCGTCACCCATACAATACCGCAATAAATAACAAACGCCTGAAAAAATGTCGGATTTGCATCATAAGGAAAAAAAGCCGATACCAACCCCATTAATATATTTTTTTCTGACCAGATGGATGCTTTATCTCCTTCTGTAAGGTCATACACCTTATTTTCTATACCGGCTATTTCCTCTATTTCATGAACTGCGTACTGCAATAAAGTCACGGTTAAAAACCGCAATAACATCAGGCCTGCACCGTGCACATAAGGATCTGCATCCTCCAGAAATTGTCTTCCTCTTTTTGTTTTCCCAACAACAGTAACAATGGTCTTGCCTGCTGCAGCCAGACCAATAGGAATAGCAATCCCAATTGAAGCAGACAAAAAAACTTGTCGATACAACTCTGAAGCAAAAGGATAATTAAGCACAGCAGCTGGAATTAAAGAAACATAAGTAACCACTCCCGCTTCGCCTCCTTCTCTCGCACCCTGTACAAACAGCATGACATACGCATTAACCAAACTTCCTTTTTCTGATTTCTCTTCGCTGTCCTGAGAGTGTAAATATACTGTCCTATCCATAGCTGACAGAAACGCTTTCAGCTCCAAAGGTATATCAGATTGTCGGGGCTCCTCCGGCACCATTTCCAAAACCTCATTACTCTTCGTTAAGAGAACCCGATATAACGCCATAGCTTTTTGGTCCAAATGAACCTCTGCAATCTCACGATCGCTTTTCATTTTTTTGCGATGAAGCAATACTTGATAGTTTTTTTCTATTTTCTTTCGTAATTTATTAATTTCATAACAGGCATATAATTTTGTTGTTGATTCCAATACTCTGATAATATTTTTTGTAGAATGGTCTAATGCACTGGCATTCAGCAATCTATTTAACAAAACAGGCATTACTACCACCCCACTTATAAATCCGATACTTCCTACCAAACATAATGAACCATTAATAAC
>NSIT01000120.1_pt1 | contig 10971 bp, 10 predicted proteins | sample 1450681 | NCBI WGS metagenome assembly NSIT01 (sample SAMN07455404, study PRJNA386592) | invertebrate metagenome | isolation source: Endozoicomonas-like sequences binned from scallop gill tissue | host: Pecten maximus | place: United Kingdom: Lyme Bay MPA | collected 2013-06-01
CACTGGCGACCAGCTAAAAGCCTATTTCGGCTTGGGCTGGATAGGGTACGACGAGTTTTAAAAAACAGCTGTATAAAACACGATCCGATTGACTTTCAGGTCTTACTCAAAGTTTTGTCCCGTACATAGGGTATTTGTATAACCCCCAGTCCATATCCCTATTACAGGTCTTGGAGCCCTTCCTTCTGTGGATGATTGGATTGGAACCTCCTTCTGTGATTTTTCTCCTAACTTTTTTGCTGTCATAACCCTTGTCTGCTATAACGTTTTCAGCTTCTGGGTAGTTGGTCAAGCAAGTCTGTTGCAGCCGTGCAATTGTTTACTTCGCCTTCCGTAATATTAAAATTTATAGAGAATCCCATCGCATCAAAAGCCCTATGAACTTTACTGGTCAGACCTGCCCGGCTCTTGCCAACACCTTCCGGGTTTTTGGTTGCCGCTCCACTGCTGCGTTGGTGTGCCTTGGTATAAACTGCCCTCTATAAACATCCACTCAAGATCAGGGTCTTGAACCAAGGCATTAAACACCTTGAGCCCTTTTTCCTTAGCTGACCCATCATTAAATTTCTGGAAGACGGTATTCCACTTACCAAATTTAGACGGAAGGTCTCGCCATGGAATTCCAGTACGGATGCCATAAAGCATACCTTCAACGGAGATCTTGAGATTAGGCTTGTTATTTATACGGGCTTGCTTGAGAATGGGCCGGAGCTTGAACCAGTGCTCGTCACTGAGCATGAGGCGGGGCATAACAGGTTCTTATTATATTGTGTAGAAACTGCAATAATACGAACCTGTGAGCCTTTCTCAAGCCTACAAAGAAAACCTCAACAGCTCCTAGGTTGTTGGATTCAAGTGCATTCAATTCCCGTTTTTTTTCCCAGATTAATCAGGTTAAGGAAAACGCTTTGTTTGTTAGTAAAATTCCCTGTTGTCAGAGACTGTTACCGTTTACTGGTTGATGCTGGGAGTTTATGCTTATCATATGAAGACCTGAACAGTCTGGGGAAAAAGTATTTTTCTGATCCTTGTCAAATTGATTCTGGGGATACTTGTTTTTGTTCGTGTGTTATGGTCTGAGAAAGAAACAAAATAGCCTATATTAGAGTTATGCAGAAAAGTCATATAGGCTGAAAATCTTCGTGGTTCTATACAAACGACTGAATTGTAGCCATAAAAAAACAATGTAGCGGTGAGCACTGCTATAAACCCATGTCTCATACTGATATCATTGCACTAATAAATATTGTAAGTGGTCGTTTTCTTATGAGGTATGCGCTGATGAGGCGGTTCCTGATACAGCCTCCACAGACTGATAACGCAGTAAAGGTTTAATTGATCAAGTTGAATACGCAAGTGACTACTGATGGGCTTAAAGAAGATACCTGTCGATTTACCCTCGAACCCTACGATCCTTCACGTTTTGCTGAACTGTGTGGACAATTCAATCAGCATTTCAGGCAAATAGAGAAACGCCTTGGAGTAATGATCAGCAGTCGTGGCGATCTTTTTTCTGTCAAGGGCAGTGACGGCCGGCCTGAGGTTGTGGCTGAGCTGATTCGCCGTTTATACAGGGAAACCGGAAATTCAGAGCCCTTAACTCAGGAAATGGTTCACCTTTTCCTGCAGGAGTCATCTTTAGAATGGGTGAGTGAAGAAAAAGACAATAATACCATCACATTGCACACTCTTAAGGGATCTATCGTTCCAAGGGGTGCCAATCAGCAATCTTATGTAAGGCAAGTACTGGAGTACGATATTAATTTTGGCATCGGGCCAGCAGGTACAGGAAAAACCTATCTGGCAGTAGCCTGTGCGGTTCAGGCGCTAGAAAAAGAGCAGGTGCGTCGGATTATGCTGGTGCGACCGGCTGTGGAAGCCGGGGAAAAGCTGGGCTTCCTACCGGGAGACCTGTCACAAAAAATTGATCCTTATTTACGTCCTTTATACGATGCTTTATATGAAATGCTGGGCTTTGAGCGTGTTGATCATCTCATTGAAAAAAATGTCATAGAAGTAGCGCCATTAGCTTATATGCGGGGGCGGACACTGAATAATTCTTTTATCATCCTGGATGAATCTCAGAATACTACTCAGGAGCAGATGAAAATGTTCCTGACACGTATCGGTTTTGGCTCAACGGCCGTGATTACCGGTGACATTACTCAGGTTGACCTGCCTCGCAATACCCGTTCTGGCCTTAACCATGCCATGGATGTATTAAAAGATGTAGATGGCATAGGTTTTACCTGTTTTGATGCTTCTGATGTTGTCCGTCATCCTTTGGTACAGCGGATTGTTCAGGCTTATGAGCGCCATGATAAACAACAGTCAAAACAGCATGAAAAATCATACCGGAAAGTAAACCCGCAAAATGAAGCGGTTAATCAGGCTGTAGGTGATGTTCAATGAGCTCCGTCCATATTGATCTTCAGATTGCCTGTGATTTTCCGGGGCTGCCTGATGCTTCGCTGATGGAAAAGTGGTCTGCAGCGGCAGTAGGCGGGCGTAAAAAACGGTCTGAAATTAGTGTTCGGATTGTGGGTCCGGAGGAAGGTCGTGCCCTGAACCTGCAGTGGCGACAAAAGGATTATGCAACCAATATTCTATCTTTTCCGGCTGAATTGCCTGACATAATACATTCATCGTTATTGGGTGATCTGGTTATCTGTGCGCCGGTAGTGGAGCGGGAGGCTCAGGAGCAAGGGAAAACTCTGATGGAGCACTGGGCTCATATGGTAATTCATGGCACATTGCATTTACTGGGATACGATCACATCGAGGAAATAGATGCGAAGGAAATGGAGGCTATCGAGAAAAAAGCCCTTCTTGGCCTGGGTTATCCGGATCCTTACAAAGACGATCAACTATAGTTAATAATGTAAGAGAAATAAGTACTATGGGATGCAGGATAGCAGGGCTATCCTGTCGCTCATGCAGCGTCCGCTATAGAGCTGGATATCATAATAATGTATTGGGAGGAATTCTTGGGGATAATGAACGACGGCAACTCGGCAAGTCCATCCTCTGCTTCGTGGTTTAAAAAAATTTCCTGTATGTTCCATCATGATCTGCAAAATCGTAATGATCTCTTGCAGATGATTCAGTCTGCGGCTGATAACGGTGTTATTGATGTTGATGTGCTTGGCATTATTGAAGGCGCTGTTCAGGTAGGAGATATGCAGGTTCGGGAAATAATGATTCCCCGTTCCCAGATGATTTGTGTCAGTGAAGATCAGGAACCCCGGGATTTTCTTCCTGGCATTATTGAATCTGCTCATTCCCGCTTTCCTGTGATTGGTGATACTAAAGATGAAGTGACGGGTATCCTCCTAGCAAAAGACTTTTTGCCTCTGATATTACAAAATAACCGTTTTAATATTAAAGACCATTTACGACCGGCCACCTTTATTCCGGAAAGTAAGCGTTTGAATGTCCTGTTAAAGGAGTTTCGTACTAACAGGAATCACATGGCCATTGTTGTTGATGAATTCGGCGGTGTTGCCGGACTGGTCACTATTGAAGATGTGCTGGAGCAAATTGTCGGAGATATTGAAGACGAGCATGATATCGAGGAAGACGGTTTTATCAAGCCTGTAGAAGGCTCAGATGCCAGTACCTTTATTGTTAAATCCCTGACACCTATTGATGACTTCAATGAGTACTTCAAGTCACACTTCAGTGACGATGAGTTTGATACCATTGGCGGAATCGTGATGCAGGAGTTTGGCTATATGCCAAGGCGCAGTGAAGTGATGGATATTCAGGGATTTCGTTTTGAAGTGCTGAGCTCTGACATCCGTCGTATCCGGTTATTGAGGGTCAGCGTCATTAAATGAAAAAAACGATAAAAAAATATGGGAAAGTGTCAGTGGCCAGCTTGCTGTCCGGCAGCATCGCTTCTTTAGCCTTCAGTCCTTTTGATGTCTGGCTAGCGATGATTATTTCTCTGGGTATGGCGTTTTATCTGGTGCAAAGCGTATCTCCCCGTAGAGCTCTGCTAAGTGGCTGGCTGTATGGAATAGGACTTTTTGGTGCGGGAGCTTCCTGGATTTATGTCAGTATTCATCAGTTTGGGGCTGCCTCGGTTCCTCTTGCCGGATTTCTAACGGCTTTGTTTGTGGCAGCCATTTCAGTATTGTTTGTTGTTCCTCCGTTCTGGCTATACGCAAAACTGACCTCTCGTGGTTTCTGTCGCGATTTATGGCAGAGAGCCTTACTGTTTTCTGTTTTGTGGGTATTATTTGAGTGGTGCCGAAGCTGGCTGCTGACAGGTTTTCCTTGGCTAATCAGCGGGTATACGCTGCTTGATACTGTTTTCCAGTCGTGGGCTCCGGTTACAGGTGTTTACGGACTCAGTTTTGCAATAGTCCTGACGTCATCTCTTTTAGGTGCTCTGGCCATTTCCCTATTGACTGAAGGGAGACACCTGGGAAAAGTCTGGTTGTTTCTATGTTCTCTGGTCGCGGTATGGGGATGCCTGTCAGCTCCGCTGGCTTCTGTTGAATGGACTAAAGAAGAAGGAGAGCTGACTTTCAGCGCTGTACAGGGAAATATCGCCCAGTCCCTTAAATGGAATCCATCCTATGTGCAGGATACCCTATCGACTTATCTGGCTTTGACAGAGGCTCAATGGCAGAGCGATCTCGTTATCTGGCCAGAAAATGCCATTCCCGTTCTTTCTAATGATGCCCGGTCTTTTCTGGAACAGCTTTCTCAAAAAGCCGGAATGACTAGTACCGCTTTAATAACAGGCATTCCCCTCAGCAGTAACGGTAATACCCGTTCTGTTAAGTATTTTAACGGGATTCTCGCCTTGGGTCATGGCGAAGGGCATTATGCCAAGCAAAAACTGGTGCCTTTTGGGGAATATGTGCCTTTTGATTCCGTATTGCGGGGCTTGATTGCGTTTTTTGATTTGCCTATGTCCTCTTTTTCAAAAGGAAGCCGTGATCAGAATCCACTGACTATCAATGGCATACCGATTGCTACGTATATCTGCTATGAAGTCATATATCCGGATTTTGCGGCCTCACTGGCTCGGGGAACTGGTTTTCTGGTTACGGTCAGTAATGATACTTGGTTTGGTCATTCGATCGGTCCGATGCAGCATTTTCAGATGGCCCGGATGCGGGCGCTGGAAACCGGGCGTTTTTTAATTCGTGCTACCAATGATGGCGTCACAGCCTTAGTTAATGATAAAGGAGTAGTCGTTCAGCAAATTCCGCGTTTTGAGGCGGGTGTGTTAAGTGGGACTATTACAGTTAAAAAAGGCAATACCCCTTTTATGCAGTTAGGGTCGTGGCCCGTCGTGGGGCTTTGCTTGTTACTTTCAGGGCTTATCTTGACGGGAAGAAAAATCAGGAAATAAAAATCTGGTTTAAGCCGGTGATAAAATAAAAGGAAGTTATCGTGATCTCAGTTATATAATGCTATTGAATCGATGCCATGTTAAGTAGGGACTACCATTCGTAAGAAAAAAATCAATACCTGTGAGGTTATTTTGTTGTAAAGATACGGGTAAATCGGTTTGTATTTGGGCAATTCCTGTTTTTTTATCTCCACAATATCTGATATGGATGGTGATACGGGTTTCCCTGAGGTTTTTTTTCAAGCTTTTTCCTAAGTGATCCAACTGATCCAGTTTTACCGAATGGCTGTATTTGGTAACTTTAGTATATGTCTGGAAACAACCACCAATGAGACCATTGAATATTATCTGTATTAATGAAATATATTTTTTTTGTTCCTCATTTAGAAAATTAGGCAGAGAGGCGTAAAAATTATACTGAGAGACGGATGTTTTTGTAACATCAGGGTAAGTTGAAATCATATAGGCGCTGATAGGGTATGGATGCAGTTGTGTCGGTAAAGCTGGAGTAAGCCGAGGGAAAGTAAGGGGTATAGGTGTTGAAGGTCGTGAGGTAGATCGCCGTGTCATTGGGTGTTCAGTAGGGGACGGAGTGTTTGGGACAACCTGTGGACTTCCGGCAAGGGATATGGGAATGAATATCCTATTTCTGGGGCTGTTTAGGGTAGGAGGGTCAGATGTGTCAGACATATCCAGATTGGTTGATAAGTCGATCAAATAGTTTTTTTTATAGGGAAACTCAATCGATGCCGTTAACACCTGTTTTTTCTCCACTATAACGGCAGATAGCGTAAGATAGGTATTGTTGCTTCTTGCAGTGATATGCTCCCTTGCTAGCGGACCTGAATAATTACCCCAGTGAAGCACATAAAGCGATAAGTTTGTGTCTTTTTCCTCTTCTGTCAGTGCATCGATATTTGCCGATGAATGGATGTTTTGATGAAGAGAGTATCCTTGAGTATTGGCGACGATCTTAAGTGTTGAAAGAATCTCGCCCATTCTTACCATCAGTTGCTTTTTTGTATCGTCAGGTATCATTGTGCTATCAATGAAAAAAAACAGGTCGTCAGGGTTATGTTGCCAAACTGAATCGACCTGCCCCATTATAGTTCAGGTTCGGGCGTATTCAAATTAACAAGCTGGCATCGCCAGCTGGCAGAAATAGTAAGTGTTATGATATATGTGAAAAAAAACGAAAGAAAAATGACATGGCCATAAGTACTCTACTACGCCAATAAACCTTTAGCATAGCAGAAGAAAAAGATGGGAAGCATCAAACAGTAACACTTACTTTTTAGTCAACACCATAAACATCGCTGTTCCTAAAAGGAGATTTCCTAATCCCATAATGTAACGAAACATCTCCAGACGAAGGTAACCCATTAGCGTCCCCTCATTACCAATAACGATACCACCTAAAAAATAAATGATAATAGAAGACCATAGAATAACATGGGGCATAGGTTCTATTTTTGCGCGTATCATTTGAACTGTGATAAATAGCAAAAGAATACTCAGCTGGATGTTGCAGTACAATTCCCCTGCATCAAAGTGACGGCTAATACTGTAAAAGGCGATGATGGCGGCAATCAGAAAAAACCATCGTCGTTTTGTCCAGCTGTCGGCGCATAAGATAAGGCTTAATGCTATGGCGACGAGAGGAGGGGAAAGCAGCATGGCCAATTCTGTCAGTATCTTATGGTAGGGTGTCCATATGGGGGATATGCCATAATGCAAACTGCCTACAACGGAGGCAAGCCCCATCAACAGGAATCCTGTGAATGCAGCTATGGAAGAAGTTTTATATAAGGCAGGAAATTGCTTTACCTGTGCCATCAGAAACACAGCAAAAAGGCTCGCAAATGCGAGCACAATATCTGAGATTGCCAGAGAATTTATCATTAATGGTAAGCTGATAACGAACGAAATGCCTGTCTTGCCGCTTCCAGTGTGGCATTAATTTCATCTGTGCCGTGAACAATGGATGTAAAGCCTGATTCAAATGCGGAAGGCGCCAGGTAGATCCCCGCGTCCAGCATAGCGTGGAAAAATCTTCCATAAGCTTCAGTATTACAGGTCATTACCTGTTCAAAACGACTTATTAGTGGTTCTGAAGTAAAGAACAATCCAAACATGCCTCCGGCCTGACTGGTGTGAAAGGCTACATTAGCTGCTTTAGCTTCATCTTCCAGTCCTGTAAGTAATGTATGGGTGTTTGCGGTAAGCTGTTCATGGAAATGAGGTTGTGACAATCCTTCTAGTGTGGCAATACCTGCAGCCATGGCCAGAGGGTTTCCTGATAGTGTCCCTGCTTGGTAAACGGGCCCTAATGGCGCCAGATGTTCCATGATATCCTTGCGACCACCAAAAGCTCCTACTGGCAGGCCTCCGCCGATAATTTTTCCCAGTGTTGTTAAATCCGGTTTAACGTTATAAAGCGCTTGCGCACCACCTTTTGCAACACGGAAACCAGTCATCACTTCATCAAAAATAAGCAGGGTACCGTATTTATTGCATACTTCGCGCAGTCCTTCGAGGAATCCGGCAACGGGCAGAATACAGTTCATGTTTCCGGCAACCGGTTCTACGATGATGCAGGCAATATCATCGCCCTGTTGTGCAAACAGTTGTTTGACGGAATCGATGTCGTTATAAGTCAGTGTAAGGGTATGTTCAGCTATGGAAGCGGGTACGCCGGGAGAATTTGGAACGCCCAGGGTCAGGGCTCCGGAACCGGCCTTGACCAGCAGGGAATCGGAGTGACCGTGGTAGCAACCTTCGAATTTAACGATTTTGTCGCGTCCCGTAAATCCTCGAGCCAGACGGATAGCGCTCATGGTAGCCTCGGTTCCGGAATTCACCATCCGAAGCAGTTCCATGGAAGGGACGAGTTGGTTTACCTTTTTTGCCAGGGCTGTTTCCAGTGCAGTAGGCGCACCAAAACTCAATCCTTTATCGGCCTGCTGTTTGACTGCATTGACAACTTCTGGCGAATTGTGCCCCAGAATCATGGGGCCCCATGAACCCACGTAGTCAATTAATTGGGTATCATCCTCACTGTATAGATAAGCACCTTGAGCCCGTTTGAAAAATACAGGATGCCCGCCGACGCCTTTAAACGCCCTGACGGGGGAATTGACACCACCGGGTATGACCCGTTGTGCTTCAGTAAATAAATTAACAGAAGAAGACATACAATCCCTCTTACATACGAAAAAATTGGGTAAGAAACCCTCTGAGGATGGCGTTTCCAGAGAGCTCCTGTTCAGGAAAAATGGAACAATCCGGTAAACGCTTTGGCCCTGCTTAGGATATCATCCGCTGCAAACAGGTTATTAACTACCGCCAGCATATCCGCCCCAGTTTTGACCAGTTCAGGAGCATTATCAATAGTGATACCGCCTATACCTACCAGAGGCAGGGAAAATCGGGCTTTTGCCTGGGTTAGGATATTGACTTCTGCTGGCTTGGCATCGGGTTTTGTAAGAGAAGGGAAAAATCGGCCAAAAGCGAGATAATCAGCACCTTCATCGGCTGCAACCTGGGCTTGATCCAGAGACCCTTCACAACTGACGCCAATAATTGCGTAATCGCCCAGTCGGTCGCGTGCTTCTGCTACAGAGCTGTCACTTTGTCCCAAATGCACCCCATCGGCTTCAGATAAGGCCGCCAATTCTATGTCGTCATTGATGATCAGTAAGGCATGATAGCGATGGCACAGTGTCTTCAGGATTCCTGCCTGTCTCATACGTTTGTTGTTATCGTGTGTTTTATCCCGGTACTGAAGTATTTTCATCCCTCCCAGGAGTGCTTGTTCAACCGTATTCGTCAGGCTATTGTCATCAGGCTGAATCTGGCTGTCTGTAATTCCGTATAATCCCTTGAGTCGCTGCATGATTTTCCCCAATCTGATGTAAAGCGAAAGCAAGATTATCAGCCTTTCAGGTATTTGCAACAGGGTTTATCCATGATTTACTGCAATTTGTTTCTTATCTTACCCGATGAGCAGATACTACTTCCGGACAATACCCGACCGGTGTTTTCTTCTTTATGTACTGCTGTCTGATGGTAATGTTCGGGAGATACGGGGTTCTGGTGTCGTGTTGTTTTTTCCGTTTGTTATTTTATGCCGAAGTTCCGTTTTTGCCACAATGGTTGCAACTACCGTATCGCCAACAACATTGGTTGCCGTACAGGCAGCATCCAGCATGCGATCCGTAGCGAAAATAATCGCCATGGCTTCTGCAGGTAAGCCTAATAATTGCAGTAGAATACCTACAGTTACGGCAGCTCCTCCCGGAATACCTCCTGTAGCAATAGCCAGGAAAAAAACGGTTAGGGCTAATGTCACCAATTGAGAAAGCGGTAAGTGAAGACCGCAGCTGTTACTGATAAATAGAGTGGCTACAGTCATATAAACAGCGGCACCCGACATGTTCATGGTTGCCCCCATAGGTACAGCAAATCCTGCAATTTGCTCAGAAACCCCCAGTTTTTCTGTTAGTGTTTTGTAGGTGATAGGAATAGTGGCATTTGAACTGGAGGTAGACAGGGCAAAAAACAATTGTTCCCGAATTTTGCTCAGGAATACCAGAGGATTTATCTTGGTGATCAGGCTGATAACGATGGGGTAAAAAAACAGCAGCCAGAAAAGCAAAATACCCAAAACAGTTAATATATAACTCATGACATCCATAAGACCGTCCATGCTTAGGGTAGAAGCCAGCCGGGCGGATAGAAATAGGATTCCGACAGGTGCCAGTTGCATGACCATATTGATCAGTTTCATCATGACATTATTGGCTAGCCTGAATACATGGCTAATACTGTGAGTTTCGTTATTTTCCAGTTTTTTGATGGCAATACCGGTAATAATGGCCATGAACAGAATTTGAAGTATGTTACCCTGAACCAGCGCTTCAAAGAGGTTGGCTGGCACGATGCCTACGATAAGATCCAGTAAGGAGGGTAGGCTGGTAGGCGCTAATTCGGAAGAGCTGGATTGCAGGCCTATATCACTACCCCGGCCGGGAGCGATAATGAGGGATAAACCCATGGCAGCAATAATGGCGATGGCCGTATTGACCAGATAGAGCAGGAATGTCTTAATGCCAAGGCGTCCGAACTGACTGATGTCCTGCAAGCTACAAACAGCATGTACGATGGAGACAAAGACCAGAGGGACAATCAGCAGTTTAATCATGTTGACAAACATCAGACCCCCGGCCCAGAACAAACCATCTACCAGATAAGTCTGTAACAGGCTGTCTTTACTGGATATTAGTTGAATTAAAGCGCCTATGGCTAAACCTGTGATTAATGCGAGCAGGATATAAGTAGCTGTATTTTTGCGCATAATCTTTAGGCTCCTGTTGAGAGCATAAGCTGTGGATACAGGAAAACGCTGGAATTAATTCTTTTTTCTGAAAATATTTCTTTGATTCGTTAATTGACAGGCAAATTAAATAATTGCGTGTTAAAAAACCCTGTTTTTTATAGTTTGTTAAAACTGTAATCAAAAGTTAAACCACGCTTGGGTGTGTGGCAAGTTTTTATCGGAGAATAAAATAGCGGTGTTTTATTCCAGTTATATTTTATTA
>NSIT01000121.1_pt1 | contig 10827 bp, 8 predicted proteins | sample 1450681 | NCBI WGS metagenome assembly NSIT01 (sample SAMN07455404, study PRJNA386592) | invertebrate metagenome | isolation source: Endozoicomonas-like sequences binned from scallop gill tissue | host: Pecten maximus | place: United Kingdom: Lyme Bay MPA | collected 2013-06-01
AGATAATGAAAAGAAGTCACGAGGAAGGGGTGCAAGAAAAACAAATGGAAAGAATCTGTGTTTTACAAGCCAGAGATTTGTCTAAAAAAATAGCTCTTCTTCGAGAGCAATGTTGTTCTGATGCCTCAGAGATCTATAAGGACTGGACGAATGATATGAATTTTTATATAAAGAATGCTTATTTTCGATTACCTAAAGTTAAAAGAAATAATCACAGCGTGATTGAATGCCTTGGGAAATTGACTGACAGAGTCGGTCAGTGTGTGGATTCCCAAAAAAGGACACATGAAGCTCCACGTGCGGCAATCAGCGCCATGAAACGCCAGGTTAAGGGTAGTCAACGTCATCCTGTCTTACCAAACCCTGCAAGGAGATCTTACAATGATTTCAGAGGTGTAGCTGACGGAAATTCTATGGGCTTTCACTGAGCTGTTAAAGTAGGGGTAATAATCGTTCGTGATGTAACATATCTTTTGCATGAACTAATGAATGCTCGGTGATTTTGATTCCGGCCAACATCCGGGCAATTTCTTTAACCCTTTGGCTGTCAGATAACAAACATACGGTAGTGTTAGCCGATTCTTCTGAGGCGTTTTTTTGTACCCTGAAATGGTGGTGGCTACAGGCAGCTACCTGTGGTTGATGGGTGATGCAGATAACCTGACCCTGCTGCCCAATATTCTGTAACATCATACCCACCTGTTCTGCGGTAGCACCACTGATGCCGACGTCTACTTCATCAAAGACTAACGTGGGCGTGTAGCTGGTTTGAGCGGTAACTACTTGTATGGCAAGGCTGATACGGGACAGTTCGCCTCCAGAAGCAATTTTAGCTAATGCCCGCAAAGGTTGACCCGGGTTGGTGGCAATCTGGAATTCTATGGATTCCAGACCGTTGGCAGAAGGCATATCTGACGAGACCGGCATGAGCTTTACGTTGAATTTGCAGAGAGGCATGCTGAGCTGCTTCAGTTTTTCAGTCACTGCGCAAGTCAGTTGTTTGGCCGCTTTTTTTCGTTGTTTGGAGAGGGACTGAGCCGCTGCCTGATATTTTTCCTGCAGGATATCCAGATTTTTATTCAATTGCTCCATTTGGTCACTGGTATGACTTAGTGATGACAGCTCATGATAGATAGCCTGCTGTTTTTCCAGTAAGGTTTCTGGCTGGATATGATGTTTTCTTGCCATATCATAAATAGCGCTGAGCCGTTCATTAACAATGAGTAGCTGCTGTGGATCAGCACTGATAGAAGATGCTAGTCGGTTTATTTCCATGGAGGCTTCCTCTATTTGTATTTGTGCAGAGGTCAGCATATCCATAATGGCGTGAGTTTCAGGGATGTTCTCCGTTAAGTCACTTAATAACCGCTGGCAAAAGGTTAGTTGTTGGTTCAGGGATGAGGATTCATTTTCTGTGCAGCAGTCAATGACGTCATGGCAGGCTTTCAGGTAGATTTCTGCATGAAGTAACTGTTGTTGTTGCTGTTCCAGTATATTCAGTTCGCCTGTTGAGAGGTTAAGTTGTTCCAGCTCTTCCAGTTGGTAACATAAAAATTGTTCCCTCTCCTGATGGGATAACTGCTCATTTTCCAGTTGCTGCTTTTTATCGGCTGCTGCTTTACATTTCTGCGCCAGCTCCGCTGTTTTACGGGCCAGTTTTGAGCACTGTCCAAAATCATCCAGCAGGATGCGATGGTGGCTGTTTTGTAAAAGAGTCTGGTGTTCGTGCTGACTGTGCAGGTCTAGAAGGTGTTGCCCAATGGTTTTCAGGTCATTCAGTGGAGATGGAACGCCATTAATATAGTTACGGGATCGTCCTTCCTGATAAACAATCCGGCGCAGGATGCATTCTTCATTATGGTATAAGTCCCGGTCTTTTAGCCATTGGGTGGCTTCGGGGCAATGGATTAGGTCAAAACAGGCGCGAACGTCGGCTTTTGAGGCCCCGGATCGGATGCAGTCACGGTTGGCTCGTCCGCCAAGAGTCAGGGAAAGTGCGCCCAGTATGATCGATTTCCCAGCGCCGGTTTCACCGGTAATGACGCTCATTCCAGAAGAAATATCCAGCTCCAGATGGTCAGCGACAGTATAATTACTGATCGACAGATGAGTCAGCATAACGGGTTCCTGATAATGATTTTGAAACAGCAACGACGGTAATAGCACTGTTATTTTATACAGTACTTATTATTCATGATGGGCGATTTTTTGAATATTGACAACCAAAGAAACGATTTGACTATTTTTCAGAAAGTTTATGATTTGCTCCCTTGAAGAGTGTCTGATATTACCCCATATAGCATGCCATTATGTGGATTTTTTGAGGGTTGACAACCCCATTATTAGAGACGGAGAGTGGGTATGACGGTTGAAACGCAACAGTCGAAAGAGCAGGTAAAGGATAAGGTGAAAGCAGAGGCAAAACAGGATACGAGGGCCGAGGAAACCATCGAGGAGGTCGTAGCAGGGAACCCATTGCTGGAGGAAGACATGGATTCCATGGATAAGGAAGAGGCTGGTGATGAGAAAACCACCAAAGTTCATGAAGAGCATAAAGCAAAGATAGCCACACTGACGGATGAGCTGGCTAAGGCAAAAGATCAGGTGCTACGCGCTTTTGCCGAAATGGAAAACATCAAACGACGTGCCCGGATGGATGTGGAAAAAGCCCATAAATTTGGGTTGGAAAAAATGGTTAAAGCTTTGCTGCCTATCGTGGACAGTCTGGAGAAGGGCATTGAAAGTGCAGCGAATACAGAAGGCAGTAATGCCCAGAACGAAGCGTTGAAAGAAGGCATGACCCTGACGCTTAAGCTCTTTACCGATACGCTGGGGCAGTTTGATATTAAGCAGTTGAATCCCGAAGGGGAACCGTTTGATCCTAACTTTCATCAGGCTATGTCTATGGTGCCTAATCCGGATATGGAACCTAACACTGTGATGACAGTATTTCAGAAGGGCTACACCCTGAGTGATCGGATAGTCAGGCCGGCCATGGTTGTTGTTTCCAAGGGTGTCTAGAATTACGGATTTCGCTATTTCGATAAAAGGATGGCAGATAAGGGAAAGTGTCACGGTTGAAAAAATCGCAGGCGATCCCATATAGGAATCCATAATTGATTGAAACGTGCAGCCATAAAAGCAGGGGCTGTAAGAACCAGTTACTATTTGCCTTGAAGATCAAGGCGGCGGAGAGAGAATATGGGCAGAATTATTGGCATCGACTTGGGAACAACCAATTCCTGTGTTGCTGTAATGGATGGGGATAAACCTAAGGTATTGGAAAATGCAGAGGGTGCGCGTACAACGCCTTCTGTAATCGCTTATTCCGATGACGGTGAAACGCTGGTAGGACAGTCTGCCAAGCGTCAGGCTGTTACAAACCCGAATAATACGTTATTTGCTATTAAGCGTCTGATCGGACGTCATTACGCCGATAAAGTCGTCCAGAAAGACATCGAAATGGTGCCTTATAAAATTGCAAAAGCAGATAATGGTGATGCTTGGGTCGAAGTCAAAGGTGAAAAGAAAGCGCCGCCTCAGATTTCTGCAGAAGTTCTGAAAAAAATGAAAAAATCTGCAGAAGACTATCTGGGAGAAACGGTAACGGAAGCTGTTATCACTGTTCCTGCTTATTTTAACGATACACAGCGTCAGGCTACCAAAGATGCCGGCCGTATCGCAGGCTTGGATGTAAAACGGATTATTAACGAGCCAACAGCGGCTGCTCTGGCCTATGGTATGGAGAAAAAATCCGGCGACCAGACTATCGCTGTCTATGACCTGGGTGGTGGTACCTTCGATATTTCCATCATTGAAATGGCTGATGTGGACGGTGAACAGCAGTTTGAAGTATTGTCTACCAATGGGGATACCTTTCTGGGTGGCGAAGATTTTGATAATACCCTGATCCAGTATCTGGTCGATGAGTTCAAGAAAGAACAGGGCATTGACCTGAAAGGTGACCCTTTAGCTATCCAGCGTTTGAAAGAAGCGGCTGAAAAAGCAAAAATCGAGTTGTCTTCTTCCCAGCAGACCGATGTTAACCTGCCTTACATTACTGCCGATGCTACCGGGCCTAAACACCTGAACATCAAGATTTCCCGGGCAAAACTGGAAGCTCTGGTAGAGGATCTAGTAATTCGTTCCCTGGAACCTTGCCGGATTGCCCTGAAAGATGCTGAACTGGATGTATCCGACATCAATGAAGTGATTCTGGTAGGCGGTCAGACCCGTATGCCGCTGGTACAGCAGAAAGTCACTGAATTCTTCAAGAAAGAAGCTCGCAAAGACGTTAACCCGGATGAAGCCGTTGCTATTGGTGCAGCCATTCAGGCCGCTGTATTGTCTGGTGATGTAAAAGACGTGCTGCTGCTGGACGTTACCCCGCTGACACTGGGTATAGAAACTATGGGTGGGGTCATGACTCCGCTGATCGATAAGAATACCACCATTCCTACCAAGAAATCTCAGGTGTTCTCAACAGCGGACGACAATCAGACCGCTGTGACGATCCATATCTGTCAGGGTGAACGGAAACAGGCTGTCCAGAATAAATCTCTGGGTCGTTTTGATCTGTCTGACATTCCGCCGGCTCCTCGTGGCATGCCACAGATTGAAGTCAGCTTTGATCTGGATGCTAACGGCATACTGAATGTGTCTGCCAAAGACAAGGCAACAGGAAAAGAGCAATCCATCGTGATCAAGGCATCCAGTGGCTTGTCTGATGATGAAATCGACAAGATGGTACAGGATGCAGAAGCTCATGCGGAAGAAGATAAGAAGTTTGAAGATCTGGCCTCTGCCCGTAACAGTGCTGATGCTCTGATCCATGCGACTCGTAAAACTCTGGAAGAAGCAGGTGATAAAGCGACTGCTGAAGAAAAAGAGTCCATCAACAATGCTATTTCTGCTCTTGAACTTGCCGTGAAAAAAGACGACAAGGATGAGATTGAAGCGAAAACAAAAGCGTTATCTGATGCTTCCGGTAATCTGGCTCAGAAAATGTACGCTGAGGCGGCTCAACAGCAGCAAGCTTCCGGTCAACAGCAGGAACAGAGTGCTTCCGGCAAAGATAAGCCTGCGGATGATGCTGTAGATGCTGAGTTTGAGGAAGTGAAAGAAGATAAGAAATAATCCGGAGGACTACCCCGGCAATTGATGCTGTAGTTGTGGATTGGCGCGGGAGCTTTCTCCCGCGTTGTTGTGTTTTTTTACCCAAACAGCCCTATGGGTGCAATGCTGCCTGAGCTAATGATAAACATTGCATGATATCGGAGCAGTCATTTACCCAACCCATTTTTTGGGGAACAAATAGCGGTTTTCAGGATTGATCTATGGCAAAACGCGATTATTATGAAGTGCTTGGCGTTGAAAGAAGCGCTTCTGACAAGGAGATAAAAAAGGCCTATCGACGGATGGCCATGAAGTATCATCCTGATAGAAACCCTGGTGACAAAAAGGCTGAAGATGCTTTTAAAGAAGTGAATGAAGCGTTTGAAATTTTGTCTGATGGCCAGAAGCGAGCAGCCTATGACCAGTATGGACATGCTGGTGTTGAAAATAACGGCATGGGCGGTGCCGGCGGTTTTGGTGCAGGCAATTTCAGCGATATATTTGGTGATGTCTTTGGTGATATTTTCGGTGGCGGAGGTGCCGGCGGAGGCGGTCGTTCGCGCAGTTCCGTACAGCGTGGCGCTGACTTGCGTTATCAAATGGAGTTAACACTTGAAGAAGCCGTAAAAGGAACAACGAAAAAGATTCGTATTCCTACGCTGGTGGAATGCAGTTCCTGTCATGGCAGCGGTGCTGAGAAAGGCAGTAAGCCGGTAACCTGTACCACTTGTGGTGGTGTGGGGCAGGTTCGTATGTCTCAGGGCTTTTTTACAGTACAGCAGGCTTGTCCGGATTGTCAGGGAACCGGTAAAAAAATCAAGAACCCCTGTCGATCCTGTCACGGAGAAGGGCGTACAAAAGAGTATAAAACTATCTCAGTCAAGATACCGTCAGGTGTGGATACCGGAGATCGTATTCGTTTGGGGGGTGAAGGTGAGGCGGGCATCAATGGCGGACCTGCAGGCGATCTGTATGTTCAGGTTTCTGTTGCAGAACATGCTATTTTCCAGCGGGATGGCAAACATCTGTACTGTGAAGTGCCCATCACCTTTACTGATGCAGCATTAGGTGGTGAGCTTGAGGTGCCCACATTAGAAGGGCGCGTAAAGCTAAAAATTCCTCCGGAAACTCAAACCGGGAAATTATTCCGTCTTCGTGGAAAAGGTGTGATACCTGTCAGGGGTGGTAGTGCCGGTGATCTGATGTGTCGGGTTGTTGTCGAAACGCCGATTAATTTGACAGTCTGCCAGCGTGAATTATTGCAAAAGCTTCATGAAAGCTTTGAAGGGGACGAGCAACGGGCGAAGCAATCGCCTAAAAAACATACGTTTTTCAAGAGGGTAAAGAAGTTTTTTGATGATATGACGTCTTAAGCATGGAATAAAAAAAGAAACAGAAAAGCTCCTGTTGTAAGGAGCTTTTTTTATTTTATAAACTAATAAATAGATGTGTCTTCGTTCTCTGAATTGTTATGTTGTATCCCTGTCACCTTTGAATCGGTTGCTTTGTTGGCTATTCGGTCATAGTTTTTCCAAGTTCATACAGTTTTGCTTTCCTGGCGTTTCGTGGAAACTTTTCAGTTTAAGAAATATATCAGCTATTCAATCCTTGCTGAATTTCGCCGATAAAGTTCAGATAGCAGGTAAACGGTAATGTCATTCTTAAGTTTTTTGAACGGCGGATAAACAACGGGGAATGTTATGGGCACTGGCAAGCAGGCAAATGTTAATACGCAAGTGCTTGATATGGACAAAGCCTTACAGGTACTGAATCAACAGGAAGGATCGGAACTGTTTGTTACGGTGGGATATCCTGTCAGTATCCGGGTTAATGGTCGCATTGTTCGTTTGAATAAATCAGTGCTTACCAAAAAACAAGTGGAGCAGGCAATTCTTTCGGTCATGGATGAGCCGGAATTCCATAGGTTTTGTGAACAGATGGAAAGTAATTTCGCTCTGGATAAAACAGAAATCGGGCGTTTCAGGGTAAGTGCTCTGTATCAAAAAGGTATGCCTGCCATGGTGATCCGGAGAATCCATATGGGTGTACCTTCCATGGAAAAATTGGGGCTTCCGGTATCTCTGGGGAATGTCATTATGAAACCGAGGGGGCTTATTCTTGTTGTGGGTCCTGCTGGATCAGGAAAAACCACGTCCATGGCTGCCTTACTGGATCATCGAAACCGGCAGGGTAATGGTCATATCATTACGATTGAGGATCCGGTAGAGTATGTTCATGAACATAAGCAATGCATTATTACTCAGCGTGACGTAGGCTTGGATACACAAAATTTTGAAGTTGCCTTATCTAACACTTTACGACAATCACCAGATATTATTGCTGTTGGTGAGATTCGTAATCCGCAAATTATGAAGTATGCGCTACAGTATGTTGAAACAGGCCATTTATGTATTGCGACACTGCATGCCAATAACAGTTATCAGGCATTAGAGCGGATTGTCCATTTTTATCCTGTGGAACAGAGACCTCAGTTACTTATGGATTTGTCCTTGAATATGCAAGCTATTGTGGGGCAGCAGCTAATTCCATCGAAAAATCAGGATAAACCCAGTTTGGCCACAGAAATTTTACTGAATACGCCACGAATAGCTGACCTTATGCAACAAGGGAAAATTGATGAGATTAGTTCTGTTATGAAAAAATCTCAGGATCAGGGTATGCAAACTTTTGATCAGTCGATTTATAAACTCTATGAAACAGGAATTATTTCTTATGAAAAAGCTTTATTACATGCTACTTCAGCAAACGACTTACGTCTTATGATTAAATTAAAAGGAAAAAACACAATTAATACGGACAATGATTTAGGATTATCCACTGAAGATGAATCAGTTGAGTGTTTTAATCGTTCGTCGGTTAAGGCTTCAAAGAAACCAAAGAAATAAAGAATAAGTAAAAAATAAACGGCTTAAACAGTTTAAGTACACTATATAAATTCTGATTGTTTTTCTACGTCGATGTGTTTTTACATATTCACTATGTTCTAGAAATGTCTTGTTTTTTTTGTCAATATAGTAGACAGTTATCATTTATTTTTTTATTTATTACTATTTAATAAAAATACTCATAAAATGATTGGAATCAGAAAAATTATTCGCCAGCTCCTGAGACAAAGATTTTTGTATGGTGTCCTGACATTTTCAGCTCTCCTATTCAGTTTTCCCAAGGTTTATAGTGCTATTCTATCTGTTCATGAACATGGAGTTGCGCACTTGTTTGTAGTGCAACAAGAAGGACAGGTTGCGCTTACTTTAACGTCTCCCTGGCATAATCTGTTGGGGTTTGAACATGCTCCAACCTCGGAAAAAGAAAAACAGGCAGAGCAACAGCTTCTCACTGAGTTACAGAAAGCCGATGCATTTTTTTTATTTAACAAATCAGCGCAATGTTCCTTGATGCATCAGAAAATTTTTGATGGTGATTTGCACAATTATCAGGAAGATCATCATGAAGGCACTCATAATGAAGATAACCATCATGAAAAGAAGCATCATGAAGAAGAAGCTCAACATCGGGATTTAACAGCAGAATATGTCTTTATCTGTGCGATACCTTCAGTATTACAACAAATAAATATGCGAGCGCTCTTACAACGATTTTCCGGAATAAAAAAACTGAATGTTCAATGGGTGTCAGATAACCGCCAGTTTGTTGCCACACTTACAACCGATGATTCCATACTTAATCTGGTGCCATGATGCATGATCAGGTAATAAATATAAGAGATCTTAAGTTTTCTTGGCCTGACTCAGAGAGTGAAACATTACAGGTGAAACGATTAACGGTGTATCGGGGAGATACCTTATTTATTAAAGGAAGAAGCGGTTGCGGTAAAACAACATTATTGAATTTGTTATCCGGAATCAGTGTTGCAAAAAAGGGAATGGTCAAGGTTTTGGGAAAAGATCTGAGCCAACTATCCGTTCAACAGAGAGATTGTTTTCGGGCTGATCATATCGGTATTATTTTCCAGCAATTTAATTTGTTACCCTATTTGTCATTACAGGAAAATATCGCGTTATCCTGCTTTTTCTCTTCTCATCGAAGACAAAAGGAGTCTTCTGTATCCCAAGCTATTACTCAATGGCTGAATGCTTTGAAAATACCTGTTTCGTTGTTTAAGCGACCTGTTTCACAGTTAAGTGTGGGTCAACAGCAGCGAGTGGCGGCCGCCAAGGCGTTAATAGGGCATCCTGAGTTGATTATTGCTGATGAAGCAACGTCTGCACTGGATATTGATAACCGTAATATTTTTTTGGATGCACTCCTGAACCATGTAAGGAACAACCAGGGAACGTTGGTGTTTGTCAGCCATGATCTCTCCATCGCTTCCCGTTTTTCAAGAATATTATCCCTATGATGAATAATGCTGGATGAGTCATTGGTAAAAAAGGATACAGGGCTGTGCTGTTTATTAAGATTGCTGCTAAAAGCGCCTGGAGTCGCAAGATCAGTCTGATTCTGGCTATGTTGTCCATTGCTATAAGTCTCTCACTGCTTTTTGTGATAGATAATGTGCGCAATGAAACAAAAATGCGTTTTATGAATACGGTATCTGGTGTTGATTTGATTGCAGGTGCCGGTAGCGGGGATACAAACCTCCTGTTATACAGCGTTTTTCATATGGGACGGGCAACACGGAATATTGAGTGGTCAGTTTATCAACAAATAGCAAGCATGAAAGGTATTCAGTGGACTATTCCTTTGTCGTTGGGTGACTCCCATAAAGGGTTTCGGGTGATAGGTACCAGCAGGAATTATTTTAAATATTATCGTTATGGAAATGACCAATCGTTAGCCCTTAAAAAAGGCGCTCTTTTTAAGAGCACCTTTGATGCCGTTATCGGCTATGAAGTAGCGCAGGAAATGAAGTATAAACTGGGGCAATCCATCGTATTATCTCACGGATTAGAGGGTTCTGGTTTCAGTGAACATCAAGAATACCCATTTTCCGTCGTAGGCATATTGAAGCGAACAGGAACTCCGGTTGACAGGAGTATTTTGGTGTCATTGAATGGAATGAATGCTATTCACTCTAATGGTGAAGTGGCTTCCATACGGAAACAGTTATTGAAAAAAACAGGTAATGTCATAGATAGTTATCCTCCTATTACGGCTTTTATGGTGGGGCTGGATAATAAATTTCATATTTTTCAGATACAACGACGTATAAATAATATGCCGGAAGGTTTACTGGCAATTATTCCCGGTGTCACACTATCTCTATTATGGCGAAGTATTGGTCAGTTTGAACAGATTCTTTTGGCAGTTGGCTTTATTGTGCTTGTATCCAGCTTATCAGCAATTTTGGTTATGTTACTGTCCACATTATACGGACGCCGGCATGAAATAACATTATTACGCGCCAGTGGTGCCCGGGCATGCCATATCCTTCAGTTATTTGCCATCGAATCTGTTATTATCGGAGTGGGTGGATGCATAGGAGGAAGTCTTCTTTCGGTGATACTGCAGTGGATTTTGCAACCGATATTGCTGAATGTGTATGGTCTTTATTCAGTTCCTGATTGGCCTCATGGTTATCAGTTTGGACTGATGGGAGTGGTTGTTGTGGCTGTGTTTATCATCAGTTTGATTCCCGGATGGTTTGCTGCCCGTCGTTCGCTTCAGGATGGTTTAGCCGTAAAACTTTGATAAAAAATGATAATGAATATGAAGAAGAAAGAAAATAAA
>NSIT01000122.1_pt1 | contig 10681 bp, 9 predicted proteins | sample 1450681 | NCBI WGS metagenome assembly NSIT01 (sample SAMN07455404, study PRJNA386592) | invertebrate metagenome | isolation source: Endozoicomonas-like sequences binned from scallop gill tissue | host: Pecten maximus | place: United Kingdom: Lyme Bay MPA | collected 2013-06-01
TATCCATTCTATCTATCACAAACAATCTAACTACTTTAGAAACAAAGTAGTCAAAATAATCTTCATTGATTCCACCAAACTCAGAAAAATCTTTTAGCATAGGAGCCAGACAGCACCCCATCAAATAAAAAGGTTTATTTTTATGTTCATCCGGTTCAACCTGAAAAGTAGCCTTTTCTATTAAATTAATAACATCTTTTATTTCCATGGAAAAACATACGTTTAATGAACAAAAGACCGTTAAAACAGATAGTATTTTAATAATCATAATTTTTATTATAAAAGAGTAAAATTCAGTAAGGATAGTACAAATACAATCTTAAAAATTTACTTTATCCATCATAGATCAGACAGTAATAAGCCAGCTAATACCCCAACAACTGTTGGCGTTGCAGAAGATTACTGCTTTTTTCAGACAGCCATATGGCCAGAAAGTGAGATCCAAAATCGGTATTTTCCATCGTGCCCAGAGCCATGCCGTTGTAAAAAAATACGCTATGCCCTGCAGCATTTATCTCCAAAACCAGTGTGTCTCCGGACTGGATCTCAGGCCAAATAAACATTAAATCCTCAAGCCAGCCTGCTTGAGCAGGATGAAATAAATTCTGTTTTCCCCACTCTTTATGAGTCAGTTGGACAAGTTGTTGGGATGTAACGGGTAAATGATAGTTTATTTCAAACCGAACCGGCCTTTGCCCATCAATGTAATGCCCATCGGGCGTCAATAATCTCGCATCATAAACTTTAAACCAGAGAAAAGAAAAGCGTGCCTTGCCTACAAGATGCCAACTTTGATCAGGTAAAGAAAAGCACTGGACAGAAAACAACATAAGGATAGGAAATAACCACTGACGACAAAAGCAGACTCTACTTTTCATTAGCATTAGGTTCTATTTTTTTATCCATCTGTTGAGCTATCCAGAAGCATGAAGGTAGCAATATAACCCATACAGCAGACAGCACTGATAATGTAAACCCTAAAGAATAGCCAAATGTCACGGCTCCTAGTTGTTGCCCTCCCCAGTAACTCAAAGGACCGCCTATACCACCAGCACAACAGGATAACCACCGGGGTTTGGAAAAACAGCTCAGGCTGCGTATAAGCGTTGTTGAAAAAGCTATCCACAAACACAATAACCAAACTGGCAGAATACTATTCTGGTCAAAAATAAATACTCTAAAAATACTCAAAAGCCCATCAATAACAATACCTACACAGACAACAGGCAAAGCCAATAAAACTTCTCTATCTTTATTCAATACCAACGCAAAGTGCAGTAACAACAGTAACAGTGTCACGCCCAACCATGCCTGACGTCCCGATACAGCTGAAAACCAGACGGCATAAAACCAAATACCATTAAATAATGCAGATTCGACAATCCGGGCAGGAAAAAAGATAGAGCGTTTTTTTATCATGGCTGTTTGAAGCAAGCATTATTATTAAGATAAATAAATAGTCTTAATTCAGACAGACGTACCTGTAAAGCGTTTCCGGTTTCGAAAACAATCCCATTAAACCATCAAAACAGCGTTAAAACCGACAATTCAGGGTCCCTACTGGCAGAAGCATCGTGAAGGGCTTGCAGGTATTCATCCCAATACTTATCACGGTTAACGCATAAATCATAAAGATAACGCCAGTCGTAAATACCCGTATCATGACCATCATCAAAGCGCAGCCGGACAGCATAATTACCCACGGCTTCCAGAGCAGTCACCATCACATTTATTTTCCCGGTTTGCAGCACAGGATTTCCATGCCCGCGAACTTCTGCTGAAGGGCTGTTCACCCTTAGAAACTCTGAACTAAGACGATACGACTCTCCTTTGTCATAACAGATTTCCAGTTCTTTACTGGCCTTGTGCATTTTTAATGCTACAGGAATATTCCGTTCCATAATTTATACTCAACTACTTTTCTTACCAACATAATAAAAAACCGGTTGGCAAACTATGCAAACCGGTCTTTATCACTGACAATCTGAATCAGAGAATATAACGACTCAAATCTTCATCCTGCACCAGCTCGCCCAAATGTTTATCCACATAATGAGCATCAATCACCAACGCCTCACCGGAATTTTCTTTGGCTATCTCTGTAGCACCGAAAGATACTTCCTCTAGTAAACGTTCCATAACCGTATGCAGGCGACGAGCACCAATATTTTCTGTGTTTTCATTCACCTGCCAGCTGACTTCAGCGATTCGCTTAATGCCACTCTCTGAAAACGAAATCTTCAGGTTCTCTGTGGCCATTAAGGCCTGATACTGCTCGGTTAAAGAAGCATGAGGTTCGCCCAGAATACGCACAAAATCTTCACTGGTCAGAGCTTTGAGTTCAACCCGGATAGGCAGACGTCCCTGCAATTCAGGGATCAGATCAGAAGGCCGGCTCAGATGAAAAGCGCCGGATGCAATGAACAGGATATGATCGGTTTTTACCATTCCATACTTAGTGTTCACCGTGCAACCTTCAATCAACGGCAACAGGTCACGCTGTACACCTTCCCGGGACACATCAGCATTGCTACCACTGGAACGCTTGGCTACTTTGTCGATCTCATCCAGAAAGACAATCCCATTTTGCTCAACAGCGTCAATGGCGCGCACTTTCAGGTCATCTTCATTAATCAGCTTGGCCGCTTCTTCATCTTGCACCAGTTTCAGGGCATCACATACCCGTAATTTACGAGCACGCTTTTTACCATTAGACAAGTTAGAGAACATGTTCTGCAATTGGCTGGTCATTTCTTCCATTCCGGGAGGAGCCATAATCTCTACACCAGCAGAAACCTCACGCAATTCTATATCAATCTCTTTATCATCCAGCTCGCCTTCCCTCAGTTTTTTCCGAAAAACCTGACGGGTCGCACCGCTGTGAGATGAAGCATCTGTTTCATCACTGAAACTTCTCGGAGGCGGCAACAAAGCATCTAAAATACGCTCTTCTGCAGCATCCAGTGCCCGGTCACGTACCTGCCCTATTTCTTTTTCACGAAGCAACTTAATAGAGGCATCCATCAGATCCCGGACAATGGATTCTACATCCCGCCCGACATAACCGACTTCCGTAAATTTGGTGGCTTCAATTTTAATGAACGGCGCATTAGCCAGCCGTGCGAGCCGACGGGCAATTTCTGTTTTACCTACCCCGGTCGGTCCAATCATTAAAATATTCTTCGGACAAACTTCACGGCGGAGGTCTTCTTTAAGATTCATACGACGCCAGCGATTACGCAGCGCTATAGCAACAGCACGTTTAGCCTCATCCTGACCAACGATGTGCTTGTCCAGTTCCTGGACTATTTCACGAGGAGTCAAATCTGACATAAGGGAAACTCTTTTTTAATGTCTGTGAATCAGGAAGCGGACAATTCTTCTATGACACGGTTCTGGTTAGTATAAACACAGATATCACCAGCAATAGCGAGACTCTTCTCGACAATTTCCCGTGCACCCAGCTCTGTATTTTGCAGAAGCGCCTTAGCCGCAGACTGAGCGAAAAAACCACCGGAACCAATGGCCAGAATACCATCATCGGTTTCCATCACATCGCCATTACCGGTAATAATAAGAGAAGCTTCTTCATTAGCAACAATCAACATAGCTTCCAGACGGCTCATGGAACGGTCAGTACGCCACTCTTTGGCCAACTCTACAGCGGATCGTACCAATTGACCCTGATGACGTTCCAGATGTCCTTCAAACCGTTCAAACAGCGTAAAGGCATCTGCCGTTCCACCAGCGAACCCGACAATCACTCTGTCCTTATACAGCCGACGAACTTTATGGGCGGTTCCCTTGATAATAGCATCGCCCAGCGACACCTGGCCGTCACCACCAATCACTACCTTTCCCCCACGGCGTACCGAAAGGATGGTAGTACCACGGAATTGTTCCAAGGTGAGCTCCTTACAGGAATAGAATAATTTCTACCAATATTGGGGAGAGTTTTAAATAATCAAGTATTCTATATAAAAAAAGGCATTTTCAACACGTACATCTTTCTTTTTCTATAAAAACTTAGGGACCTGCCGGCCTAGGACTATTCCGGCAAGGTCATCCATCAAGAGAAAGTTATCTGATTTTTAGGACAAGCGTATCCATTTTTTTATTCGCCAGCATCGTCTTGACAGGCTGAAGATCACTGACTGAGTCAAAAGGCCCTAACTGTACTCTGTGCCAGTACTCCCCATTGCTTATCTGAACCTTTTTTATTTGTGGCTCCAGACCTAACAACAACAACCGGGCCCGCATACGATCCGCATCAGCCCGCCGTCTGAAAGAACCTGTCTGTAAAAGGTAGTGGCCATTGGGTGTAGTTTTTACCAGATCATCCTGATGTTCTGCTCGCTTATTATGAGCATCAGTATCCTCTGACATTTTTCCTTTCCCAGAATCAGTAGTAACCAACCTTTTAGTCCTTTCAGCAACAGCCTGATCTGATTTTTTGTCACTGACGACTTTTTTGTTCCTGTTTTTTTCAACAGCAACAGACGAAATTATTGCACTTTCTGATACTTTCTTATTGGAAATAGACGGATTGCTGAAGCCATCAATTCTGGTCAGTTTTTTTGTCCCGCCCCCTTCTGATTCAGGCAGCACCGTATAAAAATCAAAAACAGGTTCCGGAGCTTCAGCCACCTGGGTCCCGGAAACAGAAGCGGCAGAGGACGCATGATCGGAAGTTGTATTATCACTGGAAAACAGGCTTACCAGAATAATACCCAGTAAGAGGCCACTGGTTCCGCCAATGAGTAACCAAAGCCATTCTGGCTTTTTCATCCATGTCATCACATGATTACCAGACTGTGTACGACTGGCACCACGCCTTTCGAAAAAAGGTATCTTCATAATCTCCTGCGGAGTAAAATTTACTGCATTTTCAGACAAACGAACTAATAATAAGGTTATACCTTTCAATCAGATGATCATAAAAAAACCATACACTAAACAGAACTGTTGAGTATATATATTGTCTTTTATTTTATGACTAGAACCATTCGCGAATTCTGTACTACTCATTCTATGATATTAAGTATTCAGGACAGATCAAACCTTATATCACCCGTTCCCGTAAAGAGAGGAGAATCAGTATTGAGGAACGCTGTTTTTTCGGATAGCATTTGCATCATGAATGATCATACGCAACAACGACAAATTTTCTCCTCTCTGCGCATCGCCTGCGCGAGCATTATTATGCGCCTGCATAATAACAATAATGCCCGACGACGCACCTGATTTTTTCTGTCAATCCTATCCGGTCTTGATAGAAACCGGTACAAGAATCTATACCAGAACCATAGTAAAACAACGCGACTGTAACCAAGGATTTCTCGATGAATATTCTCAAGCTGCTTGAAGCAAGAGTGCATAAGGCACTGATTGCCGCCGGAGCCCCTGAAGATACGCCAACCATGGTCCGTGCCAGTGCCCGTGCCAATTTTGGCGATTACCAGTGCAATGCCGTGATGGCAGCAGCAAAGAAAATAGGCATGGCTCCCCGAGATCTGGCCAGTCGGATTATTGAACATCTTGACCTCAGTAATATTTCTGAAAAAACAGAAATAGCCGGCCCTGGTTTTATCAATATTTACCTGAACCCGGAATGGCTCGCCAACAACCTGAAAAAGTCACTGGCAGAAGGGCGTTGCGGAGTGGCAAAAACCGAACACCCACAAACAGTGGTAGTCGACTATTCTGCGCCCAACGTAGCAAAAGAAATGCATGTGGGTCACTTACGGTCCACCATTATTGGCGATGCTTCCGTCCGGACTCATGAATTTCTGGGGCACAAAGTCATCCGCCAGAACCATCTGGGAGACTGGGGAACCCAGTTCGGCATGCTGATTGCCAACCTGGAAGACATAGAAAAAGAAAGTCAGGGCACTAACAGTATGGATCTCTCCGACCTGGAGGCATTCTACCGTGCCGCAAAAAAACGCTTTGATGAAGAACCGGATTTTGCTACACGAGCCCGTCATTACGTCGTCGAATTGCAGGCCGGCAATGAGCACCATCTGCAATTGTGGAGAAAACTGGTGGATATTACTTTGGCTCACAACCAGGAAAACTATGACCGACTGAATGTCTCTCTCACTTATAATGATGTCATGGGAGAAAGCGCCTATAACGACAGCCTGCCGGGCATTGTTAAGACCCTGGAAGAAAAACACCTTCTCACTGAAGACCATGGTGCTAAAGTTGTCTTTCTGAATGAGTTCAAGAACAAAGACGGCGAGCCCATGGGAGTCATCGTCCAGAAATCCGACGGAGGATTTCTTTACACAACCACAGACCTTGCTGCCATCCGCCATCGTTGCCATACCCTGAATGCTGACAAAATTCTGTATTATGTGGATGCACGTCAATCACAACACTTCGAACAAATATTCAATATCGTTCGTAAAGCCGGATTTGCCACTGAGCATGTACAACTGGCTCACCACGCCTTTGGCATGATGCTGGGTAAGGATGGAAAACCTTTCAAAACCCGTGCCGGCGGCACCATCAAACTGTCAGAGCTGCTGGATGAAGCGGAAGAAAGAGCGGCTCGCCTGATCGCCACAAAAACATCCGATATGGATGAAGAACAGAAAGTTAAGGTCATTAAGGCGGTAGCTATCGGCTCTGTAAAATACGCAGATCTGTCCAAAAACCGTACCAGTGACTATATCTTTGACTGGGACAACATGCTGGCTTTCGAAGGCAATACAGCACCCTACCTGTTATATGCCTACACACGAATTCAGAGTATTTTCCGCAAAGCCGGTGCGACTGGATCAGACATCCATGGAGATATTATTGTAGGTGAACCGGCGGAAAGGAATCTCGCACTGCAGATTTCCCGCTTCAGTGAAACGCTGGATGCTGTAGTTGCTGATGGGTTGCCTCATATCCTGTGTAACTACCTATATGAGCTGGCGGTTAATTTCATGAAGTTCTATGAATCCTGCCCCGTCAACAAAGCGGGTGTATCAGATACAACACGTAACAGCCGTTTGCAGATTTGCGCACTGACAGCTTCTGTTTTAAAACAGGGACTTGATCTGCTGGGCATTAAAACCGTCGAACAAATGTAATTTGTCTCTGTTCCATACAGGTATTACCCATCAGCATAACCCGCTGCGATACTAATCCAGCGGGTTTTTACCTATTGGCACTCAACATTTCATAATAACAAATAAATCTGTCCACCTTTTTTGAACTTTTATTTTGACCCGATGTCTCTAACTTGTCCGTCAAAGCAAAGAATATACATCCCAATATAACAAAAAACTCTAAATCATCAATAACACCCATAAGGGATACACTAATAATGCTTAACATGGCACGGGGTTTTCATCGGCTTAGTTTTTATATAACTACCTGTGCAGTTCTTATGTTTTTTTCCCCCTGTAGTAGCTGGTCAATGTATCCTGCCCATAAAAATCTCAATATACCTAATAAAAAACCAGAAATGGAAAAAACAATTAATGTCCAAGATGATACTGAAACTATTAATGGCCTGAGCTTAACCAACAGCAGAAATACCATAGATGACGACCTGGCTTTAGCCATTCAGTTAAGTCTTGATCTTCAAAACGACTCAGGCATGAATCGCCCGACACCAACAACTGTTAATAGGCATCAGGCTCCGCAATCAAACCAACCTAATCCTAAACCACCATCATTCGATCAGCAGCGAAATGACTATCGGCAATTCCATGAACGGCGTTCGCAAGCACGTCGTTCACTTGACCACCAGCAACACACCACCACCTCAACGAGACAAGCTCATCGGGACTCCCACCTCAATCGATCAAGCGTCATCATGGCATCCAGAAACACATCGGTTAATACAAGCAATGATGCTTCTCTGGCTCAACAATTGCAGGCAGAGCTTTATGGGTTTCACCCGTCGGGTTTAGAGCACTCATCAGATTCGCGCCATAGTCACCGACAGATACCAACGCCGGCTCTACAAAGGGAAACCTATTCACCCCGCCTGGATTCCAGGCCTCAGCTTAGCATCACAGAAAGACCTCACGCTGCCCAAGCAGCCCCACCTTTCCTCAAGGAACGTTATCTGGGAATGACCCAGCAAGATCGCCATGAAGAGGCTCAAAGACTGCTTGTAGAAATGCCAGATTATGATGGTCACAACAAACCAGATACAAAACTGATAATCGAACTTAAAAAATGGTTTTATCTGGAGGTTTGTCCAACAGGCCTTCAAACGGCTTTAACCTCACCATTTGAAAGAGAGCTAATCACCGTATTTTCCCAAAAGATGCACCGGATTGCCAGTGAACCCGGAGCCGACCTGCTGGCCTGCTTTCTTACCAAATTGAGAGTAGAAGGACACAAAGAATATCAACCTGTTTTTCTTACACGTATTGAGCCGCAATTGTTTAATTTATTAAAAACTATCGTTCGCCTGCCCACCGCCCGAGCAATTATCTTTGCAGAATCTTCAGCAGGTACGGAAAGCTGCGAAGATAATACGCATCTTATGTTTGGAAGATTAGTCAGGACAGCTCTTCTACATAATGCACTCAATGATTTGAAAAACCACGCCCATTATTCTGACCATCCGGAAACAATGTGGAGAAGGCTCTTTCAGGCTATGAAACCCTGTTATTGCGATCATGTTCTGAATGAAATTTTCATTACCCGAACCCATTCAGGTCAGGCTATCGGAACTCAAAACATCAGCTCTGAAAGAGAGTCGGTAGAAATTTGTATCGCGGCTCAAATACAACTGCAAGATATGGGATATTTGTTCCCTTTTGCTATTGGCCACCAACAATACGCCGGTTGTGCCAAGCCAAAACGGGTTAGTGAAGGCATTGCCTTATTTTTAGAAAAAGTGCAATCAACTGGCGCCTTTATTACTTATTTATGTGAATTGCCGGACATCACGACTTTTTTACAAAAACAAGATCACATCGTAAAAGACCGCATATCACAAACAACCGAAGGCGCTCATATCGTCATGGAGAAAACCGTAGACTCAACGGAAGCGGCAATGGCAGAACCTTATCAGCTAGCCGCTTCCAATGCCATAGCTCAGGAACGGGAGAAGCAAGTAATACGCTTTTGCCAGGAAAGAATTCAGGAGTTAGTCCGTCTTTATTGGCACTGAATGTAATAACTAAAAGCTTCCTCCTTGGCGTTTTCAACCATCCTCCGTATGATGGGGTTTTACCGGTAAAATGCCATGGCAAAAACCCGAGCCCGAAAAGCGTACGTATGCACAGAATGCGGCAGTGAATTCACCAAATGGCAGGGACAATGCATCGACTGCAAAGCATGGAACACCCTGAAAGAAATCAATCTGGGACCTGTAGCATCTCCCTCCATTGAAGCCAGTAACCGAAGCGGATTTTCCGGCGCTCTGTCGCGCATTCAACGGCTATGTGATGTAAATATTGAAGAAGCTCCCCGATTTTCCAGTGGAATGGCTGAATTTGACCGGGTCCTGGGCGGGGGTTTTGTTAAAGGCAGTTCTATTCTTATCGGCGGGCACCCGGGAGCCGGAAAAAGTACCATTTTATTACAAATATTAAGCCATGTAGCACAGACGATGCCGGCTCTTTATGTCTCTGGCGAAGAGTCCATGCAACAAATCGCTGCTCGGGCATACCGGCTGGGACTCCCTACTGACCGCCTTAATATGCTGGCCGAAACATCCTGCGAACAAATTATCGCTACAGCCGAACAGGAAAAGCCAGGAATTATTGTCATCGACTCTATTCAAGTCATGTATATGAACGGCGTCGATTCTGCACCCGGCGGTGTTGCCCAGGTCAGGGAATCCGCTGCCTTCCTGACTCGCTTTGCCAAACAGACAGGGACAGTCCTCCTGATTGTCGGGCATGTAACAAAAGACAATTCCCTTGCAGGACCCATGACGCTTTCCCACATCATTGATACCCAATTAATGCTGGGAAACACAGACGATGCCCGATTCCGAATCATGAGGGCCACTAAAAACCGTTTCGGACAGGTCAACGAGCTGGGGATATTTGCCATGACAGAAAAGGGTTTACGCGAGGTGAAAAACCCTTCTGCCATATTTCTTTCCCGAACCCCTGAACCCTCTGCAGGAAGCATCATCAGCGTATTATGGGAAGGCACACGAGCCATATTGGTGGAGATTCAGGCACTGGTTGTGGACTCTCAACTAGGGAACCCCCGTCGAGTTACCGTAGGACTTGAACAAAATCGTCTGGCCATGCTACTGGCCATTTTAACCCGACACGGAGGTATTTTTACCAGCGATCAGGATGTATTCATTAATGTCGTAGGCGGAGTTCGGGTGACAGAAACCAGTGCAGATCTAGCCAGCTCACTGGCTGTTATATCCAGCCTCAGGGACAAACCACTGCCCCAAGACCTTATTGTGTTTGGTGAAGTAGGCCTTGCAGGTGAAATTCGCCCAGTTGCCAATGGACAGGAACGGCTGATAGAAGCAGCGAAACACGGCTTCAAAACAGCAATTATTCCTATGGCTAATAAACCGCGTAAATCTATAGATGGATTAAAAATAAATGCAGTGAACAAAATCACTGAAGCTATTGATTTATTATAGTCCCACCCTGCTTTTTTAAGAATCAGTGTATCTATAAACACCTACACGAGTAGGTGTAATCAACAACCACGTTAATAACAGTTAATTCAACTGTTAAAATAT
>NSIT01000123.1_pt1 | contig 10553 bp, 9 predicted proteins | sample 1450681 | NCBI WGS metagenome assembly NSIT01 (sample SAMN07455404, study PRJNA386592) | invertebrate metagenome | isolation source: Endozoicomonas-like sequences binned from scallop gill tissue | host: Pecten maximus | place: United Kingdom: Lyme Bay MPA | collected 2013-06-01
TCCTGACAAAAGATTTTTTACGCGATCCCATTGGTCATTACGAAGCAAGGTACGAGGCATACTTAAGTAACATTCGATAAATGATAAAAGTGTCTATTATTGTAGATTATTGAGAACGCCCCCTAGGTAATAAAGCAGTAGATAGTGCAGGATTCTATTTTGTAAGTGTATGTTTCATATTATCGTTTAGCTATGGTGTCGTAAAACTTGCTAAAAACAGGAAAAAACTCCATGGCATTCAGCAGCCTCACAGTTAACAAGCCGCTGTGCTGGGCGTTATGTGCCAAAGTGAGTCTCTACATCCATGCTCTTATGAAGAATTCTGACAATTTGAATTCGGTTATTTTTGGAATATTTGAAAAATATTACATGACTCCCTTGAGGGGATTTTCGGTATCCGTCCCTAATTTCATCACATGATTTACCGAGTTCAGGCCGTTTCGATAATAAATAAAAAGTGTCGTCAAATTGTTTGAGATAAAAGTTCCTTTGCTCTCTGCCCCAGCGTTTAATTGTAAATTTTGCAATTTCTTTCAAGTCTGCCTTAGATTTTTGGGTTAGAGCAAAAGGCTTCATTGTTTGTCTTCACTATCAAGTTCATTAATAAATGTATCGTAATCATACTCAGTCAGGCCGCTATCTTCTCCTTCGATGAGCAAATTTCTGAGAGTATTTAGTTTTGTTTCTTTACTTTCCAATAAGCGAAGAGCCGAACGAATAACCTCACTGGCAGAGCCATAACGACCACTTTCAACTTGTCTAGAAATAAACCAATCAAAGTGTTCGCCCAAGGTTATACTGGTGTTCTTAGCCATTGTAGTGCCTCCTAACTTTGTCTTATGTACCAATATATACCAAATTATGGTATATCATAATTGTAAGTCAAGCAGTTGCATAACAAAGCCTTCCAGCAGACCGTCTAAGGCATCTGCTGCAGGCGGCGTTATACCGTACTGACGCTTTAGACGGGCATTTTCTGTTGTAAGCTCGGCTTTTCAATGGCTGACAGACTTTTTCTTCCTGATAACGGACTTCCAGCTATAAAGCTTCGCAGTGGACAGCCCTAATTGCTTGGCCGCTTCAGGGATACCAATACTTTCAGCCAGTTTCAGTAATTCTTCTCTGAATTCTTTCGTATAGGGTACATTGGTATTCATTCTTCACCTCAATTAGTCGTCTAACTATCATAGTGAGGTGTCCATAAGTAGTGCTTCATCTCATCAATTATGGAAGTCCTGTCTGTTCCACTGTGTTACCTGTGAAAACGGCAGCTTCTTGTTTAAGGTAAGCTGCCATAAAAATGAAAAAAGAATCGTTGGTTAAAAAGACAAACAGTTATTGTTTTTTCTGAGACAGGGCTATTATTGCCTCTAGCACACCCCCGGCAATGGCCCTGACTTTGTCTGAGACTGTCGTGTGATCTACCTGATCGCCTCTTGGGTCAACATCTCCAATCTTGAAGCCTTTGGTGACTTCAGAACCTTCACTGATCATGCCGCGTACTTTGCCACTGATTTTTGCGGTCACTTCTGTATGACGACCGTTGTCTACAAGAGTGGCAACTACCTGCCCTTCATTGACCAGATCGCCAATATGAGCCTTAGGGAAAAGACGGCCTTTTCCAGGGGAGTGAATGACCCGCTCTTCATCATATCCCATAATGACACCGGGCTTGCCGGTGTTGGCTTTAGCTTGTCCCTGATAGATGATTCGGCCAAGATCATGGCCTCGGCAGGTTTCAATTACGGCATCGACATCTTCACCGGCGGTGAAGCCCGGGCCTAATCCAATGGTTATAGCTGCCATGGAACGGTGGGTTCCGATATTTCGTTTGGCCAGAATGGCGTCGATCAGAATGTGAGGTTTAAACTGCCGGAGAGTTTGGCATTGAGGGTCTGCCAGCACAGCAATGTTGTGATCATCAAGGATTTTCCATGCGTCACTGACGGAACGGGCTTTCTTTGCTGTGATGTTTTCTACGGTGACCTGTCCGTCCTCATTAAGCAGGGCACTGGCAAAGGAAATATTGGTGCGGATAACGGTGGGGCGGGGAAGATCCAGCATGACAACTTTATAGCCGCAGTTATGGAGTTTTAGCGCGGTTCCTGAGGCGAGGTCTCCTGCTCCACGAATAAGGATTGGTGTGTTTTGTCGATTCACTAAACTCAGCTCGCAGGCCGTTGACAATATTTTCTGACGAGAGAGTTTTTCAGGAGGAAGCCGACCGTGGGAAAGCGCAAGGATTTCAGCCATGATGCTTAGGGCAATCTCTTCCGGACTTTCTGCCCCAATATTCAGACCAACGGGAGTTCGTACCTGTTCAAAGCGTTCGGCAGAGATACCCATTTCCAGACATTTTTTTCTCAGGGTGATGACTTTTTTCCGGCTGGCTAACTGACCAATATATTGGGTTTTGCTGTTCAAAATAGCAGGAAGAGCCTCAACATCTTCATGGTTCGTGGCAATAATGACCTGGGTGTCTTCGTTAATGGTGGTCTGGGTAATGGCATCGACTATGGTTTCCCCGAAGATAAAACGAGTTTGTGGCGGATAGAGGTTAGAATCCAGATTGGGTTCCCAGGAATCAGCAACCGTAATACGATAACCCAGTTTCGCTGCCAGACCGGCAACGGCACGGTTTACATGTCCGCCTCCTATCAACAGCATTTCAGAGCGGATTCTCTGAACATCAATATGTACGGACATGACGCCGCCGCAATCCATTCCCATAGCGTACTTGCCGGAGCGTGCCATACTGCCTTTTATGGTTCTGGATTTACCTTCCCTCAGTGCTTCCGTCGCTTCATTAATCACATATCGTTCAATCATGCCGCCGCCGATGGTACCTATGGTTCGTCCATCCGCCTGAATCAGTAGCAAGGCGTCATGGCGAGGAGCTGAACCTTTAGTCTCAATAATGGAGGCTAAGGCAAAAGGTGTATTCTGTTCGTAGAGGCGTGCGGCTTCCGAAAAAATATTCATGGGCATCTCTTGTAAGTGATCATTGTTCTTTTGCTGGATCGTAAGACGATACAAAGTAAGCATCGGCGCTTTTCAACCATGGATGGGAGCAGCCGAAACGAGCCAGAAGGCAGTGTGGTATGTCAGGTGAGAGCAACTGCACCTGACGGGCCAGATGGCAGGCATGGATTCGGTCTTCCTGTTTATCCAACTGGTTGATTAACCAGATTTTCCGGCAAGGTTTATGGGTGTTTTTAAACAGTCCGTTGTCGGAGTTGATTAATCGGCACAGTGCTTCAGCGGTGAAAGAATCTCCGGATTGAAGTCCTGTGACCTTGGAAAAATAAGGCCATCGATGGGTATGTGCAGGAGCTGCTTTCTGTTGAAGGCCCTGCCAACCGGTTATGCCAATAACCACCTGACAGTTTTCGGGTATTACCGGCTCTTTTTCAGACGGTGCTTTTAATGGAAGGTGTTTGGATCCGTCTGCCTCAATCAGGATATTGTCGTATATATGGTGCTCAATCAGCTGTTTTGGCAGGCTGGGCTCAATACCCAATAATTTTTCAGGATTGCTGTCCGGATGGCCTGCGACAGTGATAGTTCCAGGGGGAGGAGAGTGCCACAGTAATGTTGATAGGTCATGGTCAATCAGCCGATAAATGAGTGATCCGAGGTGATCAGGCGCAGGTCGGTATATTCGTGTGGTGGTGGTCAGAAGTACTCTCTTGCCCTGCTGTTGCAGTTGTCGGGAAAGGTAGTTCAGACAGCTGCTTTTTCCTCCTGCTCCGGTTGCCGCAATAATGCGATCCCTACCAGGGTGAATGCCCGGAAAGTAAAACATTAACAATTCCTCAAACGGCCTGATTTGGCGGGCTGTCAGATGGTTTTTCTACTGAATAGCCAGCGCATAAAAAAAGTAGTTATGAATACTGTCTTGTTGAACAGATTGATTGCCTGATGCCTACAGCAGAACAGTTGTCTTGAATAAGATCCTGGAAAGTTCTGCTGTACTAATCCGGTTTTGATTCTTTGTTGGTGTCATATCATGAAATCTGAGAGAAAAGATTGCTGTTATCCAGATCGTATCGGACGGCACCTATCGATTCCAACAGTATTTATTAAATGTTGATATTCCTGAACGTTATCATTAGTTCTTTATCAATAAATAGCATGGCAATCTTGTCTGTCGGCTGTCTGTGATCTGGATCAATATCTGATACTGCCGAATAAAGGAAATTGTTTTTCCTATGGCAATATTTTTATGGTGTATCTGTAAATGTACGTCAGTAGTTTCATAAATACTGTCTTGGCTCAAGGTGCGATTAGGTAGTTTTAGTAGAAAATAATTGTTGTCTATTACTATAAATAAATGTTGAAACATGAAGTCTTGTGCCCGTTTGATTTCCATTCAATCTACTGTGCTTCGGTTTGTGCAGGTGCTTTCCCGAATGCTTAATCTGGATGTGGAAGTCGTAGATGATAATTTGGTCAGGATTGCCGGAACTGGTCCTTATTCCAGTGATCTGGGCAGACCTCTGACCACCGGAACCAATGCCTTTAAAAGTGTGATCAATTCCAGAAAATATAAAGTGATTGAGAATTCGGGCAAGGATCCTGAATGTTTGATGTGTTGCCGCCGGGTCAGTTGCCTGGAAAAAGCTTTTCTTGGCGTACCCGTGATGTTTCATGGCGATTGTATCGGAGTGGTTAGCTTGGTCTGCTTTAACGCAGAACAGAGAGAAAGGCTGCTGGGCAATATTGATCTTTACATGGAGTCCATTGAAAATGTGGCTCAGCTGTTTATTGCCAAGACTATGGAAAGTCTTTATCACGACAAGGTTAAAGACAGTGAGCACATTATAAAGGTGCTGGGAGAGAGTCTTCTGGAAGGTTTTCTGGAGCTGGATAGCAAGGGTTTCTGTCAGAGTATGAATCGTGCTGCCAAGCTTCAACTGGGTATCTGTGAAAACAGTCGTATCACCGGAGTACAGGTAAGGCCTTTTGGTCGTAAACGTGAGAGCAAACAGGGCGTTGATGATTTTATCATCATGGTGGCGGGAAAAGAAAAGATCTTGCCTGGGAAAATGTTGAAGCTGGATAAACAGCGAATTCTGCTTCTCTGTGCCGCTCACAAACCCCAGGTCATTCTGGGAACTTATGGCATAAAAACAGAGCTGATAGGAGAGTCGAGAGCTGTTATCAGGCTGAAGCAAAAAATTGATAAAATTGTCAATAGCCCTTCCAGTGTGTTGATTCATGGTGAAAGCGGTTCCGGAAAGGAAGTGGTTGCCCGTATCATTCATGAAGCAGGTAATCGTCGTCACCAACCTTTTGTAGCGATCAACTGTGCGGCTATACCCGAGCAATTATTGGAAAGCGAATTATTCGGCTATGCCCGTGGGGCATTCACCGGAGCTTCAGCCCAGGGAAGAGACGGATTGGTGAAAAAAGCCGACGGGGGTATTTTGTTTCTGGATGAGATCGGTGATATGCCTTTGTACCTTCAGGCAAAACTGTTGAGGGTGCTGGATCGACGCGAGATTACCCCAGTGGGCACTTCCAGTGTGATTCCTGTCAATATCCGGGTTATTTCTGCCACGCATCAGGATTTCTTTCAATTATTAGACGGCCGTCGCTTTCGTGAAGATCTCTATTACCGACTGAACGTGATTCCTCTTGAACTGGCTCCCCTGAGAGAGCGTGAAGGGGATGTAGAATTGTTGGTTAATTACTTTCTGGCGAAGCATGCAAAAGCTCTGGGAATACCGAAGCCTGTTATGGATAAGGATGCCATGACCTGCTTGAGATGCTGGCATTGGCCGGGCAATGTCCGTGAATTGGCCAACACGGTGGAGTACCTAGCCAATATGGTGGATCCTGGCGGAGTGATCACTCCGCACGAGCTGCCGGATTATTTTTTAAATAAACAGAAAAGTGGCAGAAATCCTGAAGGGCGTTTTCAAGGTATTGCAAAGTCCACTCATCATTCAGAGGGCACGGGTGATTGGGTAATGAATGAGTTTTCAGCCCATCAAGTGCCTTCATCTCCTGAAAAATCCTCGTTAAAACTGGAAGATATGGAAAAGCAGCTGATTGAAAAAGCCCTGGAATATTATGGTCCCCGTGGTGGAAAACAAAAAGTGGCTGACGAGTTAGGCATTGGAATTGCTACTCTGTATCGGAAAATTAAGAAATTTGGATTGGACGACACGGTAGAAGGAATTTCCTAATAAAAAATCTATGGTATGAAATATTGCTATCAGGATGATGCATCAAATTGATAAAGGAGCTATCAATTCAGGAGACATCAGGCATAACCAGAGAGTCGGTCAATTACCCTTGTTGTCCTATTTGTGGCATGACTTCTTCTGATGGTTGTTTCCGTTATTTTGTTTTTTTATTTCCCTGATGAAAATAAAAAAGAATTGGGGAAATACTCACGGATGATTTGCTGTAGATCATTTTTTCACTAAACATGTTCTGATTTATGAACTTCTCGATTATTCTGGCTTGAAATGTGCGTGATAAAAGTCACTGACGATGAAAAGCCAGATATAAGCGGAAAAACGAAGCCCGGGGCAATGGCCGGAATCCGTTCGAGGGAACCGGTTTATCAAAGATAACGATTTTTTGATTGGGCGGCAGCCGCAGGATTGTTAAAGAGGTGTCAAGAATGGGTGACGTTATGCGTCCCGTGCCTTTTCGGGAAATGCTGGATCGGATTCATGGGGAGTTCAAAACCGGGCAGTCACTGTTTGGCATCCGGTCGGACCTGTTCTTCAGGAAAAAGAATGAACAGAGTATTCAGGTCTGTTCTGAAGCGGCCAGTACTGCGGTAGGCCCCGCTGCGGGTCCGCATACTCAACTGGCGCAGAATATCATTGCTGCTTGGGCCTCAGGCGGTCGGTTTATGGAGTTAAAAACCGTTCAGGTTATGGACACCCTGGCGCTTGAAAAGCCCTGCATTGATCCTGAAGATGAATGTTATAACACGGAATGGTCCACTGAATTTACTTTGCTCAAGGCATACGATGAATATCTGAAGGCGTGGGTTATTCTTCATATACTGGAAGAAATATTTGACGCGGCACCTCAAGAGAGTGGGCGGAAAGCGCACAGAGAAAAAAGCTTTATCTTCAACATGAGTGTGGGCTATGACCTCAAAGGTATCCAGACGCCCTCCATGCAGACGTTCATCGACCATATGATGGACAGTAGCGGACACGAGAAATTTGCACGATACAAGCAAATTGCCCAGGAGTGGTTAAAGTCCGATGAGGTTCAGCAGACGTTCCGGTGTGCCGACCGACTGGATTCACTGCTGGCTGTGATTGACCGAATTTCCGGTAAAATGGCACGCTCGGTCACGCTTTCTACTATGCACGGTTGTCCTCCTCGTGAGATTGAGGCGATCTGTCACTATATGTTGACAGAAAAGCATATTAATACTTTTGTAAAACTGAACCCTACCCTTCTGGGTTTTTCCCGGGTTCGCCAGATCCTTGATGACCGGGGATTTGATTATATTGGGTTGAAAGAGGAATCTTTCACTGATGACTTGCAGATGAAAGAGGCTCTTCCCATGCTTCATCGGCTGCGGAAAGTGGGAGCTGATCTGGGACTGAGTTTTGGTGTTAAACTGTCTAATACCCTGGGCTGTATAAACAATCGTGGTCGTTTGCCCGGTGATGAGATGTATATGTCCGGTCGCTCACTCTACCCACTGACTATTAATCTGGCTGCCATCATTGCCCGTGAATTTGAGGGGCAAATGCCCATGTCTTATTCAGGTGGCGCCTGGAAAGGGAATATTGTGGATATCTTCAATACCGGTATCCATCCGATCACTATGGCTACAGAAATACTGAAGCCCGGTGGCTATATGCGTTTGCGTGACTGTGCCCTTGCCCTTGAGGAAAGTAACAGTTGGGAACGAGAAGTGGTGAATGTAAAGGCACTGGAAGTGCTTGCGGAAAAATCGCTGATTGATGATGAGTACACCCACAAGAGCTGGCATGAATCGCCCGATCGTAAAAAAGCGGTTTCTCCTTTAACGGATTGCACCATTGCTCCGTGTAAAACGGCATGTCCTATTAGTCAGGATGCTCCTGAATATATCCAGCTGGTGGCGAAAGGCCAATATCAACAGGCTTTACATCTGATTTACGATAAAAACCCATTGCCTGGTATTACCGGCCATATCTGTGATCATCAGTGTATGTTCAGCTGTACCCGGAAAGATTATGAGGGCGCTGTGCGAATAAGGGATATGAAGCGTATTGCCATGGAACAGGGGTGGGAAGAATACAAAGCAAGCTGGCAGCAGCCTGAGCAATTGCAGAAGGCTCGTTGTGCCGTGATTGGGGCAGGACCTGCCGGATTGTCTGCCGCTTATTTTATGGCTCGGGCGGGCTTTCCCGTGGTCGTGTTTGAAAAGGAAAAAGACGCCGGTGGTATTATTCGTAACGTATTGCCTAATTTCCGGATTCCTGAAGAAGTCATTAAACAGGACATTAATTTTGTCCGGGCCCATGGAGTCCAGTTTGAATTTGGCTGTGAACCCGCGCTTAATGTAGAGAGGCTCAAAGATAGTGGTTTTGACTATGTCTTTTTGGGCATTGGTGCAGAAAAAGACAACATAATGCCTCTGGAAGGTGATCGCAGTCGTTTATTGCCTTCACTGACGTTCCTTCGCCAGTTTAATGCGTCGCCGGAAACTATGGCTCTGGGTAAAAATGTTGTTGTAGTCGGAGGCGGTAATACCGCTATGGATAGTGCCCGTGCTGCCCTTAAAGTCTCTGGGGTTGAGCAGGTGAAAGTGTTCTATCGCCGGACGGAAAAAGAAATGCCCGCTGATCGGGAAGAGTATAATCATGCCCTTACGGACGGAGCCATTGTCCGGTTTCTTACCAATCCTGAAAGTATCACTGAAGAAGGTCTGCTGACGTGCCGGGTGATGAAACTGGGTGAACCGGATACCAGTGGTCGCTGTCGTCCTGTGGCGACAGGTGAAACGTTTAGTATGCCAGTAGATACTATTATTAGCGCCATTGGTGAGCAGGCAGATGCTGACCTGCTGGATAAAATGGGTGTGCCTTTGGACGTTGATGGCTGGGCTGCAGTGGATCAACAGACTCGGGAAACAGGTGTCAGTAATGTATTTCTGATCGGCGATGTCCATACCGGTCCGTCCACCGTTGTCAGTTGCATTGATGGAGCTCGACGAGCTACGGATATAGTGATACACCGTGAGCAGGCACGGGTCCACAGCAATACTAAGATACCTGAGAGTAATGAAAAAAGTATTTTTCAGCGTCGGGGATTCATTCCCTTGAGTCACGTGACTTCAGATGAGACAGAGGTCTTTGCTCGTCAGGAAGGCGAGCGCTGTCTGGAGTGTAACCATGTCTGCAGTAAGTGTGTGGATGTGTGTCCGAACCGGGCTAATGTGGCTCTGGAAATCCCCGGCTTTAAAGATAAGTACCAAATTTTGCATCTGGATGCGTATTGTAATGAGTGTGGTAACTGCGCTCAGTTCTGTAACTGGGAAAGTCGCCCTTATAAGGAGAAATTTACGATTTTCAGCCTGATGGAGGATTTTGAGAACAGTACCAATAGCGGATTCTATATTCAGAATAACTTTTCTGAAAACAAACGTATCTGGTTGCGTAGTGAAGGAAATGTTAGTCAGTTGACTATTAATACGCGTGGAGAGATAGAAGCGCCGTTGGAAGTGGAAGGAAACCTCAGAAAAATTATAAGCTACGTGTATATGAATCATCCTTATCTGTTAGGTGCTGTTGATCACTGATACAGAAAGGTTTTTATCATGAGCTCGTCAGCCTGAAAGTATGACTGAGGAGCTTTTATCGTATCTTTCCGATTTGTGTATGGGATAAAAACGCTAAAACGCAATAGTATTAAGGTAGGCCACTGCGCGGTGATTTTTTAGTAATCAATTATATCTCCAATTTATAGGAAGTCCTTTACAACATTCTCAGTGTTTGTATAGCGGTCAGCGATTTGTAAATTGGCTTATTCTGGCTGTCGGCCACCTTGCCCAGAACGTTGGCGACCATTGCCCGAGGCTGTGCTGTCCATTCCACTGTTCTCAGATTACATCCCAGAACCACGGTGGCGATAGACATCAGAAGATTAACAAAAGAGTTATAGGTATAGAACTTACGCATTGACAGACATCCCAAAAAATTGCCAGATCAGCAAAAAAACAGCGGATGTCGTCGTGCGTAGAAAAATAACAAAACCAACAACAGCTGAGTGCGACCTGCCGAAATACATGAGGTTCCCACTGTGTGAACCCAAATCAGCAACGTGTACCCACCTTAGTGAGTTGAGTGATATGTCGCATGACCGTGTTAACTGCTTTCTCCAACGTGAAAACGTTGCTCCTAAAGATCTTTTTCTGGAAGCAGCAGCAAGGCTTATTCTTGAAGGTGGAACGCTATTTGTTGATGATACGGTGCGGGACAAACCCTATACCCCCATTACACAGCTTTAGTCGGTCCTGATGACTCAGGAAAGCACCATAAAACCGTCAAGGGTATTAACCTCATCACGCTCTATTATAA
>NSIT01000124.1_pt1 | contig 10479 bp, 8 predicted proteins | sample 1450681 | NCBI WGS metagenome assembly NSIT01 (sample SAMN07455404, study PRJNA386592) | invertebrate metagenome | isolation source: Endozoicomonas-like sequences binned from scallop gill tissue | host: Pecten maximus | place: United Kingdom: Lyme Bay MPA | collected 2013-06-01
GGTTTTATCAGTACCCACAGTTACATTACTGACTTGCTATCGTTTTCTGCGTTTTTTGTTATGGGCATGTTGATTGGAAAAATCACCATGGTTTTTGGTGGATTCAACTTCAATGTCGGAAATTCCGCCGGCTTATTAATTTCCGGGATCCTGATGGGATATTTTCGATCTTTACATCCCACCATTGGGCACGTTCACCAGGCTGCTCTGCGTTTATTAAAGGATCTTGGCCTGCTGGTATTTATGTGTGGCATGGGGTTGGGTGCAGGGAAGGGATTAACGGAATACATGAGTACTGTGGGATTGATTCTTGTGGGGTACGGGCTTTTGGTCGGCACGATTCCGGTCGTATTATCCTACATATTTGGACATTATGTGTTAAAAATGAATCCGGCTCTGTTATTAGGTGCTATTACCGGAGCAAGAACCTGTGCGCCTGCTATGGAGACTGTCAACGAATTATCCAGCAGTACTATTCCTGCCATGGGTTATGCCGGCACTTATGCGGTGGCTAACGTGTTGTTTACCATGGCTGGGACATTCATTGTGTCGTTTTTTTAATGTCTTGTTGAAACCATTATTTTTACTTAATAAAAAGCCTTCTTACAAGAAGGCTTTTTATTCTTTTTTTAATTTTCTAGAGATATTTCATAATAGCGTTTGCAGCTCGGGCAATACTTCAAACAGATCCGCTACCAAGCCGTAATCCGCTACCTGAAAAATTGGGGCTTCCTCATCTTTATTGATGGCCACAATCACCTTACTGTCTTTCATCCCTGCCAGATGTTGTATGGCACCAGAGATACCTACAGCAATGTAGAGTCTTGGCGCGACAATTTTACCGGTTTGACCTACTTGCATATCGTTAGGAACAAAACCTGCATCCACTGCAGCCCTGGAAGCCCCTACAGCTGCTCCCAGTGTATCCGCCAGTTGATACAGCATATTAAAATTATCGCCATTTCCCATACCTCGTCCACCGGAGACGATAATATCCGCCGCCGTTAACTCGGGACGATCGCTTTCAGCTAATTCATGACTTATAAATGCAGAGAGATGAGCATCATGACCTGCGTTTATGGTTTCTATCGGTGCGGAATTTCCGGAAGCAGGGACAGGATCAAACCCAGTACTACGAACCGTCATAACTTTAATGGAGGCATGAGACTGAACGGTAGCAATGGCATTTCCTGCATAGATCGGGCGTTTGAACGTATCGTCGGTTTCTACAGCCATTACATCAGACAATGGTTCAACATCCAGCAAGGCTGCTACCCGTGGCATGGTATTTTTTCCGGTTGTGGTAGCGGAAAATAAAACATAGTCATAACGTTTCGCAAGATCAGTAATCAATAAGCTTGTGTTTTCTGCCAGCTGATGGCCATACATAGGAGTGTCTGCCATCAGCACTTTTCTGATGTGACTGATTGTGGAAGCAGCTTCCGCAACCTTACCACAATTCTCACCAAGAATGAGCAGGTCAATGGACGGGGCGTTCAGTTGCACTGCCGCACTGACTGTACTTAGCGTGGCGTTGTCCAACTGCGTATTATTATGATCAGCAATGATAAGAACAGCCATCAGATCACCTTTGCTTCAGTTTTCAGTTTGTCCACTAGCTCAGCCACACTCTTCACCTTTATGCCTGCCTGACGCTTGGGAGGTTCTTCTACTTTAAGTAAAGTTTGTGTGCTTTCCATAGGAATACCAAGATCCTGAGGCGTCTTGATGACTATGGGCTTGCGTTTAGCCTTCATGATATTGGGTAAGGAGGCGTAACGAGGTTCATTAAGTCTCAGGTCGGTAGTGATCACTGCTGGTAACTGCAAAAGCAATGTTTCCAGCCCTCCATCGATTTCCCGGGTGACCCGAACTTTTCCTTCCTCAATATCCACGGCTGAAGCAAAAGTTCCCTGAGATAATCCTGCCAGTGCAGCTAACATTTGCCCGGTCTGGTTATTATCACTGTCGATGGATTGCTTCCCAAGAAAAACCAGATCTGGTTTTTCTTCGCTGATGATGGCGTTTAATAGTTTGGCTACCTGCAGGGAACCCGGTTTATGCTCCGTTTCTATATGAATTCCTCGGTCTGCTCCTAGGGCCAGAGATGTTCTGATTTGCTCTTGGCAGCTTTTGGATCCGACTGAAACTACAACAATTTCTGAAACATGGCCTTTTTCTTTTAAACGTACGGCTTCTTCAACCGCAATCTCACAAAACGGATTGATAGCCATTTTGACATTGGTCAGATCGACATCAGAGTGATCAGCCTTGACCCGTATCTTAACGTTATAATCGATGACGCGCTTGACAGCGACGAGCACTTTCATGAACTACAGCCCCCTCTCATTGTGCATTTTGTCATCCGGACTGACTGTTTATTTCCCGTATTTATTATTTCTTTATGCATTTTTTATTCGATTGTCAGAGTGAGTCTATCAGTGCCCACCATGCGATTCAAACGTACGTTTAAATAGGGATTATTAAGAGGGAATATCTGGTGATTGCGCAATAACTCGGTATACAATGATAAATAAACAGATTATAACTCGTTGATAAATATAACAATAACAGGCGTAGACCTGACAGGAGATCCTTTATGGCCGAACGGGAATCCATGTCATTTGATGTTCTTATTGTGGGAGGCGGTCCAGCAGGATTATCCGCTGCCTGCCGGTTTAAACAACTGTCAAAAGAAGCCGGATGCGATATCAGTGTTTGTGTTATCGAGAAAGGTTCTGAAATCGGTGCCCATATTTTATCCGGTGCAGTATTTGAGCCTTCTGCGCTGAATGAACTTTTCCCGGACTGGAAAAACAGAGGTGCACCGCTTCAAACTGCCGTAAAAGAGGATGAAATCTACTGGATGTCATCCTCGTCAAAGGCAAAAAAAGTGCCTTCTTTTTTTATTCCGCCGACCCTGCATAATCAGGGTAATTATATTATTAGCTTGGGTAATTTATGTCGTTGGCTGGCAGAGCAGGCGGAATCTTTAGACGTAGAAATTTTTCCGGGATTTTCCGCACATTCCGTTTTATTTCATGAGTCCGGAGCTGTTCAGGGAGTTCTGACTGGAGATATGGGAAAATCCGCCAGTGGTGAAGAGAAAGAAGGTTTCATTCCAGGCATGGAATTGCAGGCAAAATACACCCTGTTTGCTGAAGGGTGCCGTGGTCATCTGGGTAAACAGTTAATACGGCATTTTCATCTGGATGAAGGGAAAGATCCTCAGCAATACGGTCTTGGTATCAAGGAATTATGGCAAATTCCTGAGGATAAACACAGGAATGGCCTTGTTATCCATACAACCGGATGGCCCTTGTCAGAAAGTAAAACCTCCGGCGGAGGTTTTCTTTATCATCTGGAAAACAATCAGCTTGCTGTAGGTTTGATCACTGATCTGGGTTATACAAATCCTTATGTGGATCCTTATGAAGAATTTCAGCGTTTCAAACATCATCCTGTCATAAGGCACTGTCTGGAAGATGGGAAGCGGGTTGCTTACGGAGCCCGAGCTATTGCTAAAGGAGGATTATCTGCATTACCCAAAATGACGTTTCCCGGAGGGTTATTAATTGGTTGTGATGCCGGAACCCTGAATTACGCAAAAATCAAAGGGTCACATACGGCCATGAAATCTGGCATGCTAGCGGCTGAAGTCGTAACCAGTGCCTTAATAGCAGGTTCGTCAGGACAAGAGGAGCTTACGGAATACGGGCATCTTTTCAGAGAATCTTCCATCTTCCGCGAGTTACATCAGCAACGCAATTTTGGCCCTATGATCCATAAGTTGGGTACTGTGGCAGGAGGAGCCTGCTCATGGGTGGATCTTAAAATGTTTCGGGGAAAACTGCCCTTTAGCCTGAAATACCATCATGCACCCCATGAGCAATTGCAACAGGCAAGTGCTTCCTCCAGAATAAATTATTCAAAACCCGATGGTGTGATCAGTTTTGATCGAATGAGTTCGGTCTTTCTGTCTAATACAAATCATGAAGAAGACCAACCCTGTCATCTGGTATTGGCCAATAAAGACATTCCGGTTACACAAAATCTGCCCTACTATGGGGAACCTGCTCAACGGTATTGCCCAGCAGGTGTTTACGAAATGGTAACCGATGATAAAAATGGCGCACAGCGTCTTCAGATCAATAGTCAGAATTGTGTGCACTGCAAAACGTGTGATATTAAGGATCCCTCCCAGAATATTACTTGGGTTACTCCGGAAGGCGGAGGAGGACCTAATTATCCTAATATGTAGCGTTCCAATTAGGATAGGAGCTTGTTTAACAAATGAGGGGGCATAATAAAAAGTCACTGAGTTCTTTTTATAAAAAGAACTCAGTTTTATCGGCGGTTTGACTGTTACAGAGTGATCACTTCTCCAGAGAAAAGAACTGATTAAAGCTGATCAGCCCGATTTCAGTAGCCTCGTTATTGGTTATACCATCCTTGTCAGAAACCTTTTTTTCAATAGCCTTATCAATCATTTCATAATAAACATTCTGATGTATTCTTGCATTCAGATGATGACGGACCTCAACGTAAGGGATCAAGCCATCTGATCGTTCATAAGGGCGTAACAACCAGCGATCATTATTGTCCAGTAAGATACGATCACCCAGTTGGGTCATTAATTGAAATCCCGGTATCCCATTCTGATGAACGGCGTCCATTGCAACGATAACAAACGGAACGTCCTCTACCTGTATTCGCATTTTTTCTACAGGCGTAACCAGATAGTATTCTCCATTATTTTCATATCTCAATACTGAAGAAAATAATTGCACCAGTGCAGTACGCTGTATAGGTGAACCGTTATAGTACCAGCTGCCATCCCGACGGATAACCAAAGGAAGATCCCCGCAAAACGCAGGATTCCACTGTTGCACTGGCCGGTCTGAAATATTACCGCAAGTATGTATCTGGTCTGCAAAACGCATCATTGACAATATGTCAGACATGAGTATCTCCTATTATCCAGATTATTTTTATACAGGAAAAGATCGCATACTGAAGGTCATTCCGGTTTCTTTAATTGCTTTACTCTTGATAGTTTACCGTAGATGATATGAAAATCAGTCACAGGAAACCTGACAGTTCAGGGATGAACTAAACCATGCCTCTGTTTGCTTCTTTATCCAGGGTTTTAACCCGATGGCTCATACACAACACACAAAAATTATCTTATCCGCTTTGTGACTTTGAGAGAATTCGTTACGAGCTGAAACCGGCTGATGTTGTGCTGGTGGAAGGGAGATCCCGGGTCAGTCAGGTCATAAAACAGGTGACACTCAGTTCATGGTCCCATACTTTTTTATATATTGGCCGACTTCACGATATTTCAGATTCCTCTGTGAGAGATATTATTCGACAGCATTATCAAGGGGAGGATGATGAACAGCTGATTATAGAAAGTGAACTGGGGTGTGGTACCCGTATTTGTCCTCTGTCTCGCTATAAAACAGAACATCTGCGAATATGTCGTCCTAAAGGATTGCGTTATAGCGATGGACAACAGGTTATTCACTATGCAGTAAGCTGCCTTGGACAACCTTATAATGTACGTCAGATTCTTGATTTACTGCGCTTTTTCATTCCTTATGTCTTTATACCGGGACGATGGCGTTCCTCTCTTTTTCAATATTCTCCGGGAAAAGAAACAAAGACCGTTTGTTCAACTATGCTGGCAGAGGCCTTTGCTACGATTCAATTCCCTATTTTACCCTTGGTAAAATATGGAGATAAGGCTACAAACATACAATTATTTCAGAGAAACCCGAAATTATGCACTCCCCGGGATTTTGATTATTCTCCCTATTTTGAAATCATTAAATACCCGTTTCTGGATTATAACCGCTATGCGGATTATAAATTATTACCCTGGAGAGGCCAGAATGAGCTGGAAGGCTGTGAAGCTGAGGATTATCTGTCTGTTCAGGCTATGAAGAAACTAGAGCAGCTGTTTCATGAAAATCCAACGGATTATTAAGCGCCACAAAAAAATTAATAATATTTTTATAATTTCTTTTTAATCTAAAAAAAAATGGCGCTTTTGAATGCATCTACCATAATGAACTCTAAAGCAATCAGATTTTCCCCCTAACAATTTCTGATTGTTGTGGCCTTAACGGCTCAGGTGTCTGCATGTTTTTGTGCCTATGGGCATATGTTTTTCACTCCTAATGGTCTTAGCCCGGAAATGCCTCCCCCCGCATGACGGGCTTCTTTTTTTGGCGCATTTCACCTTATCTGAATATTCCGTACAATAATAGCATCTGTTTTCTTTCCGGTAGAAAAACATCCGTATGGCCATGCCAAAACCTTCGTCCTTCTCTTTATTTGATAGTCAGTCCTTTATGGAAACCGTGTCCAGTTTGCCTGGTATTTACGATATGCGTAATAAGCAAGGTGAGACGCTTTATATTGGCAAGGCAAAAAACCTGAAGAAACGACTGGCCAGTTATTTTCGTAAAAAAGGATTAGGTACAAAAACCATTGCGCTGGTGGAAAAAATTGCTGACATTCAGGTTATTGTAACCAATACGGAAACAGAGGCGTTACTGCTTGAACAAAATCTTATCAAGACACGGAAGCCACCCTACAATATTTTACTCAGGGACGATAAATCGTACCCTTATATTTTGCTTTCTTCCGATGTAACCTGGCCAGCTCTTAGTCTGTATCGTGGAAAGAAAAAAAAACACCAACATTTTTTTGGACCCTATCCCAGTGTGCAGGCCACCAGAGAAACACTGGCTGTACTACAAAAAGTCTTTAAAGTACGTCAGTGTAAAGACAGTTTTTTTAAAAATCGATCCCGTCCCTGTTTGCAACACCAGATAAATCGCTGTAAAGCACCCTGTGTTAATCTGGTTTCTCATCAAGAATACCAACAGGACATCCGCGATACAGAGCAGTTTCTCAATGGAAAAAGTAACCAGTTAATAGCACAATTAGTCAAACGAATGGATAATGCTTCTGTTCGGCTGGCGTTTGAAGAGGCTGCTGAACTTCGTGACCAGATTCAGCACCTTCAACAGATTCAGCAACAGCAGTCTATTGAAGGGAAAAGGGTAGATATTGATGTGATAGGTGTTTCCCGCCTTCTGGATACTTTATGCTATAGTGTCCTGTTCATAAGGTCTGGAAGTGTAGCAGGAAGTAAACAATTCTTTATAAAAGACAAACTGTCCAGAGATAAATCAGAGTTATTGTCAGACTTTCTTTCTCAATTTTATGTTTATCTTTCTGATTCGCGCCAGTTTCCTGATGAAATTATTACTCCATGGGCAATGACGAATACAGATGCTTTAAAAGGGGCTATTAATCAACAGTCAGGGAAAACCATTGATATCAAGCATATTGTGCGCACAGAAAGAGCAGGTTGGCAGTCCCTTGCTAACAAAAACGCATTACAGGGGCTGCATCATCATATCAGTAACCGGAAGCAAGTACATGAACGCTATCAGTCATTGTCCGAATTATTAAACCTTCCTGTGATACAGCGTATGGAATGCTTCGATATCAGTCATACTATGGGAGAGGCTACGGTGGCATCTTGCGTGGTATTCGATGGTTCAGGACCTGTAAAAAGTGAATATCGGTGCTTTAATATTGATGGCATTAATCCTGGAGATGACTATGCTGCAATGAAAGCCGTTTTATACCGGCGTTATCGGTATTTATATAAAAATCTGGATAAACGCCCCTCTGTTATTATCATTGATGGAGGAAAAGGACAGCTTTCTATGGCTCATCAGGTCATGGCCCTATTAAATCTGGAAGATATTCCCTTGTTAGGCGTAGCCAAAGGAATCAGCCGTAAGCCTGGTTTAGAAACCCTGATATATAACGATCAGGAGCTACCCAGTTGTGGCAAGGAGTCGGCACTGTTCTTGATTCAACAAATTCGTGATGAATCTCACCGGTTTGCTATCCAGGGGCATCGTGCAAGACGGACTAAGCAGCGGCGGCAGTCCACGCTGGAAGATATCTCGGGGGTTGGACAAAAACGACGGACAGCATTATTAAAATATTTTGGCGGATTACAAGGGGTTTTATCCGCTCCGGTAAAGGAATTGCAGAAAGTCCCCGGTATTAGTCATACAATAGCATCCCAGATTTATGATTATTTACACGATTAGATGCCGTTGTGCCTAAGACATATAGCGTGTACCTTAACGTTACTTTTTTTGAAGTTACATGATACAAACAACCATGAACATTCCCAATACGCTGACACTTATTCGTATTTTTCTGGTTCCTTTTTTGGTGCTGGTGTTTTATCTCCCTTTTCATTGGAGTTACTTTGTTTCGGCAGTCATCTTTACTCTGGCTGCTGTGACAGACTGGTTTGACGGTTTCCTTGCCAGAAAACTAAATCAGACTACTCCGTTTGGTGCTTTTTTTGATCCGGTAGCTGATAAGATTATGGTGGTTATCGCATTGTGCTTACTTATTGAGCATTTTCGCATTTTCTGGATTACTGTACCCGCTATTATCATTATTGGCCGAGAAATCGTTATCTCAGCCTTGCGTGAGTGGATGGCTGAACTGGGAAAACGAACAAGTGTTGCCGTTTGTATGGTGGGGAAAGCAAAGACCATGGCTCAGATGATTGCTATCATGATGCTCCTGTTGTCTCCTTCTTATCCGGATAAGACCATTGAGTATGCTGGTATTGCTTTGTTGTATGGTTCTGCATTATTAACGCTGTGGTCCATGTACGTTTACTTAAAGGCAGCCTGGGCAGACTTGACGCCTTTTAATAAAAAGTAAATGCTTCATCAAAAATAATCACTTAAAGACAGAAGATGCAGTATGTCTATTGACATGACGAAATAAATTCTTAGAATACACTGCATCTTCTGCGGGAAATGTAGATAAGGCGAGTTGGTAGAGCGGTAATACAGTGGACTGCAACTCCATATAGGCCGGTTCGACTCCGGTGCTCGCCTCCATTTATTTGCCCGGGTAGTGAAATTAGTAGGCACAAGGGACTTAAAATCCTAAAAAGTAGTAGCTATATAGGATTTAAAAAAGTCCAATTCTAGTTTTAACCTTTGTAAATAAAGGGACGAGAAAGATTTTTTATTTAGTGTCACAAGAGTGTCATAACATAGAAATTTAGCGATAGTGTCACAAAGTAGAGTAACAAAAAGTTTAAATAGTGTTTGCCCGGGTGGTGAAATCGGTAGACACAGCAGACTTAAAATCTGCCGACCGCATTAGGTCGTGCCGGTTCGATTCCGGCTCCGGGCACCATAATAACTTTTATTCATAAAAAATAATTTTCTAATTTCTTTCAATTATCTATACTTTACTGCACTTTTATGGCTAAAGCCCACTGATATCAAGGGATTAGCTCGTTTTCTGGTTTTCTCATCTCACGATTCTGCACTATAGTTCACTGTTCTCCACTACGCTCAGTACCATTGGTACCACGAAATTTGGTACCAGCTTTGGTTGTTTTTTGGTACCCACGGAATTTCTAGCCAGCATGATAGTCTATTAGGAATCCCCAATAAAAAAGAGCAATAAGAGGTCGTAAAAATGGCTACCTATCGTGAGAAAAAGGCAGGTGTCCTTGTGCGTGCCCGACTCCGTGGTGTTAATAAAACAGCAACATTTGATACTAAGGAAGAGGCAGAAATCTGGGCAGAAGCACTGGAGAAAAAGATCAAGAGTGGTGGAATAACCGCTGATGAGATAAAAACAAAAGAAAGAAGAAGGACAACCCTGCAGGAATTTTTGGTGGTGATTCAAACGTGTTGATTTAATATATTTCTCGCTTTTTTTGAGTGATATAGGGCTGTCATAGCGGTTTCTTGTGCTCATTGTGGTTTAACGAAAAGTGTCGTCAAGAACGGGAAAGCACCCAGTGGGTTGCAACGCTATTTCTGCCTCCACTGCAGAACCCGTTTCCAGCTTGAGTATTGCTAACGCGAGTTCGACGGCTTAAATCGGTTAAACCGGAAGACCATTTGCTTCTCCAGATCAGCGGAAATTCACGATAAAGTCATCGGTGAGTTTATATCAAGAATGTACTATCAACGTGTTTAATTCATCACCGTTTTTCTGCTAATCATCAATTTTTCTTTTTTTGTGATTTCTGTATTTGTGAGACGACAGAGCTTTCTTATTGGGCAATTCCTTTTGGCAATCAGGGCATTTTTGTTTTCCTGTGTGATATTGACTTTTGTGAGACGACAGGGCTTGAACGTTGGGCCATTCCTTCTGGCAATCAGGACAGGTTTTTTTCCCTGTGTGCGCTTTCCTTTTGTGATCTGACAGGGCTTTCGCGTTGGGCCATTCCTTCTGGCAATCAGGGCAGGTTTTTTTCCCTGTGTGCGCTTTCCTTTTGTGATCTGACAGGGCTTTCGCGTTGGGCCATTCTTTCTGGCAATCAGGGCAGGTTTTTTTCCCTGTGTGATATTGACTTTTGTGATACGACAAGGCTTTCGCGTTAGGCAATTC
>NSIT01000125.1_pt1 | contig 10471 bp, 10 predicted proteins | sample 1450681 | NCBI WGS metagenome assembly NSIT01 (sample SAMN07455404, study PRJNA386592) | invertebrate metagenome | isolation source: Endozoicomonas-like sequences binned from scallop gill tissue | host: Pecten maximus | place: United Kingdom: Lyme Bay MPA | collected 2013-06-01
ACACAAAGCATGACTGCTTTATGCGCAGGTATCCATTCGCAAACAAAATTATTGTATTTCAGATCAAAATCATCAATAAACGGCAAGCGTTTTACAGACTGATTTAGCTCAGCAATATGTTGTCTTAACTGATCAAGCCTATCCTGATCAACCTCTTCCTGACTGACTTCCAACTCACGCAATTGGCGTTTCAAAGCCCTTATTTCACGGCGGTCCTTTCCAGTAAGAGCTATTCTTCTGGCGTGAGCTGACCGTAATGAGCGAATAATATTAAGCCGCTCCGGTGATCCGCTGTTGTTAATTCCTGCCTGTCGCCACTGATATTCCAGATGATTCCCGACACTTTTTTTTTCCAGGTTAGGCAAGGCCAGATCATCAAACATAAACGATAAAAATTCTTCATGATCAATCTGAAAAGAAAAATCATCCGATCCTCCACCGTTATGAGATGCATTATCTCCACCACTTCCCTTTCCTCCCTTACCGGCTGAGCGCTTGATTTTATCTCCCTGCACGTATTGTTTATTTCCCGGCATGACCTGCTGATAAAAACCTCCTTCCCCATGCTGAAACACAGGCTCTGAAAGAGACTTACGAGAAATTGTCACTTCACTTCCGGATTTAACATCCGTAATGGAACGTTTTGACAGGGAATCATTAACCGCTTTCTTAATAAACCTGCGATATCTGCCCATAAATCGCTGGCGATTTATGGCACTTTTATTTTTACTATTAAGCCGCCGGTCTATAATTGTGCTCATCCACACGCTCCTTGTGTTCAGAACTTTTTGTGTATCAACCAGCATAGATCCGGCTGTTGTTTAAAAATAAGCTTTCCGTATTATTCCTGTACTTTACAAAAAAATAACAGCAATATTTATAACCATGAACCAACCTGCTCAGTCATTATAATGTGGTGTTTTTATATACCATGCAACCTGCATTTTTGACACAAAACCCGTTACACCGGATATTTTTGTCATATTCCCTAAAAATCGGTATCGTGTTTATTTCCACCAGCAATGAGCCGGAGAAATGGCATGGCACAACAAAATATAACTCTGCAAAAACGCCATTACCCTAGAAAGCAGCTGGAGGTTCCCACAAAAGTACTGGATAGCGGCACACAAACAGCCGTTGGGTTACTGGCTGATATTTCTCGCAATGGCTTCCGTTTAATCACCCATAACACCGTTACCCCCGGTGAAGTACGGAATTTTACACTGACTTTGCCCAGCCCTGGTGACAAGCCACACTCTATTATGTTGTCAGCAGAATGCGTTTGGATCGACAAGACACAGGAGAACGCATGTCAGAGCCACACCGCTGGATTTCTCATTAAAGCCATTGGCGAACAGGATGCAGTAGCACTGAATTATTTTATACGGGACTATTCTGTCACCCCTCAGACTGCCACGCTGTAATAACGACATAACCTTTCGATTTATTCTACTTTAACACTCATTTTCCGGGCTTCTGTATTCTTTTGCAAGAAGCCCGAACTTGCCCTGAGCAAGCTGCTATCTGGTGTACAATCCATCAATGATCCAGAATAGGCAGGCTCATGGTTTCCTTCAACTCTTCCATGACAATATAACTTTTAGACTCCCTTACTCCCGGTAATTTCAACAAAATATCACCCAATAACTCACGATAGGAGGACATTTCTGAAATACGGGCCTTAACCAGATAATCAAACTGACCCGATACCAAATGACATTCCAGTACGTTAGGTAACTTAGTGACAGCTTTTTTAAAGTCTTCAAAAATATCAGCCGATTTAGTAGACAGGCTGATTTCAACAAAAATAAGCAATCCAGCCTGCAAGGCTTCGGGATCAAGCCTTACGGTATATCCCTGAATAATTCCCTCACGTTCAAGGCGTTTCACACGTTCCATACAAGGGGTCGTACTCAACCCAACCTTTTCAGCCAGGTCAACATAGGAAATTCGCCCCTGATCCTGAAGATGGCGCAAAATGTTCCGATCAATCCGATCCAATCTGCGGACAACCTCTTTTCGATTTCTCATGATATTTCACAACAGCCTGATGAGTATATGCATGACAACCAATCCGACAGTACTGAATTGGTCATATATTGCGTAAACTAAACGCGGAAAAACTGTGTATTTCCTTAAGGAACAGGAGATTAGGGCAGCAGGAATAATTCTTCAAGAGCAGAAAGGCATTTTTTTTGAAAAAAGCATAAATGCGTCAAAATATACTGTTCTCAACGCTAACAGCTTCCGATATTTTCTGTTCGGTACCGGAAATAATCATGCTTATCCACTTTTTTTAGTGAATTCAGGAAAACAGACTTTCTTTCATAAGAAAAATATGCAAAATGCCTCGCTCATGCCATTTTACAACATTTATTGATGACATAACCTGATTTTTATCCATACAATTTTATTGTCAATCATTCTATACCCAACAACTTTGAATAGGCTACAGAACATCCAGGGAGTAAAGCCCCGGAACTTAAGAATATCAGACCGAGGTAAGTAAACGCGGCCAGCAAAGTAGCAACGTCAATGGTAACGGGCCTATTTACGGGGAGACAAACACAATGTCAATGCCTGCGGGTTTAGGCAGTCAAAAAGAATCAGATCAGAACAGCAATGATGTCCTTCTGCGCATTGAGCGGGTCAGCAAGATGTTTGATGATATTGTTGCCGTCGATGATGTCAGCCTGTCCATCCATCGGGGAGAAATTTTCGCTCTGTTAGGAGGTTCAGGCTCTGGAAAATCCACCTTGCTACGCATGCTGGCAGGCTTCGAAACTGTATCAGAAGGCAATATTTACCTGGATGATGAAAACATCACGGCGCTACCCCCTTATCTTCGCCCCATCAACATGATGTTTCAATCTTATGCCCTGTTTCCTCACATGACGGCCGCACAAAATATTGCTTTTGGGTTAAAACAGGATCACCTGCCGAAAGATGAGATAAACCAGAGGGTTCAGGAAATGCTGAACATGGTGCATATGGAGCGCTATGCTCATCGTAAACCCCATCAGTTATCCGGTGGTCAACGCCAACGGGTGGCCCTGGCACGGAGCCTGGCAAAACGCCCTAAATTATTATTGCTGGATGAACCCATGGGTGCGCTGGATAAAAAACTGCGCTCCCGAATGCAACTCGAGGTGGTTAACATCATTGAAGAAGTCGGCGTTACTTGCCTGATGGTAACCCATGATCAGGAAGAAGCCATGACCATGGCTGAACGAATTGGCATTATGGATGCCGGCTGGATTGTGCAGGTTGGCACTCCCGTAGACATTTATGAAACGCCTAATTCCCGCATGACGGCCAGCTTTGTAGGTTCCGTCAATATCTTTGAAGGAGAAATTACTGAGGATAAAGCAGATCACGTTTATATTCATTGCGACACGCTTCCCGCACCGGTTTACATTGCTCATGGCTTAGCGACGGCACTGGAAGAACGACGAATCTGGGTCGCCATTCGACCTGAAAAAGCACTGATCAGCACTGAAAAGCCGGAACAAGACATCAACTGGGCTATGGGAATTGTGGACGATATTGCCTATCTGGGCTCACATTCCGTTTATCACATCAAACTGACTTCTGGTTCTATGGTGCTATCTAGTTGCGCCAATACAGAACGAAGTGCTGACAATCCCACATGGGATGACAAAGTTTATGTCAGCTGGGAACCCGGCAGCTGCATGGTTCTGAACAGTTAACCAAAATAACGACCAAAAAACAGGACTCCCCGTATCTTTTAGAAAATAAGATAGACTTCACATATTAGTCGATTAAACAATAACCCGATATTTTTGCAGAACAGGCATTTTACAGAAAAAACGGGAAGCAGGAGGCACAGCGAGATGAAATACCTGAGAGCCCATATGATGTTATCCATATGTTTACTATTCGGTTTTACTTCCGCCGGTAAAGCCTGCGATGAAATTATTGAATCGTATACCGTAAGACGTATGCTCCCCAGCTTAAGCTTATTATATGAGTTGAAACGGGTTCGGACAGAAAATGAAGCGGGGCTATTTGAGTTATGGCAGCTTTATTATCGAGGAGATTTTGACAAAATTATGCAAAATGTTTCAGTTAACCTCCACAATTTACGGATAACAGCCACAGACCTGAACGGGGTCTGCTGGATTTTTTCCATTCAATCGTCGTTTGCTATTCAACCCGCAACATCAATATCTGCAACAACTGCTATGTCTCATTAATTCTTCGTTAGGAAAAACCATGAAAAACTATTCTCAGGACTGGACCAACGCTTTAAAAGCTGCCTGGGGACGTCGACTGGTTATCGGCGTTCCCTATTTCTGGCTGTTGCTGTTTTTCCTGATCCCTTTTGCCATTGTATTAAAAATCAGCTTTTCCACTGCGGATATTGCTATCCCCCCTTACACGGCAATGTTCAAATATATGGATGAAACATTATCCATCAACCTTAATCTGGGTAATTATCTTTATTTAACCGAAGACCCTCTGTATTTATCTGCCTATCTGGAATCCATCAAACTTGCAGGGTTTGCTACGCTATTTTGCCTGCTTTTGGGCTATCCTATGGCTTATGCCATTTCTCAGGCATCAAAACGGATCCAACCCATTTTATTACTGCTAGTCTTATTGCCGTCGTGGACATCCTTTCTGATCCGAATTTATGCCTGGATGGGCATTCTGAAGAACAATGGCCTGCTTAATAATTGCTTACTGTGGCTTGGCGTCATCGACCATCCCTTACACATATTAAATACAGATACTGCCGTTTATATCGGCATAGTGTACGCTTATCTGCCCTTTATGATTCTGCCTATTTACTCCAACCTGTCAAAACTGGATTTTTCTTTGCTAGAAGCTTCTGCTGATCTGGGAGCCAAACCCTGGCAAACCTTTTTATCGGTAACACTCCCTCTGTCTAAATCCGGCATTATTGCTGGAGCCATGCTGGTTTTTATTCCCGCTATCGGAGAATACGTCATTCCCGAACTATTAGGTGGCCCGGACAGCCTGATGATCGGTAAAATATTATGGCAGGAATTTTTCAATAACCGGGACTGGCCACTTGCCAGCGCACTGGCATGTATTATGCTATTGCTGCTTACGGTTCCTGTATTTTTCTTTAACCGCCATCAAACTAAAGAAACGGAGGCGCAGATATAATGACATCATTAAAAACGCCCCGTTTAACTTTTATTACCTTAATAATAGGACTACTGTTTCTCTATTTACCTCTGCTGATATTGATTTTCTATTCCTTTAATGCATCCCGATTAGTCACCGTATGGGGAGGGTTCTCTGCGCAGTGGTACGGCGAGCTATTTCAGGATGAACAACTGATGAACGCTGTCTGGCGCAGTCTGCAAATTGCCTTCTACAATGCCTGCACCGCTATTATTCTGGGAACCATGGCAGCCTTTATCATCGTTCGTTACCAGCAGTTTCGAGGAAAAACGTTGTTTTCCAGCATGGTCACAGCACCTCTGATCATGCCGGACGTGATTACCGGTTTATCCCTACTGTTACTGTTTGTCTCTCTGGCAAACCTAATTGGCTGGCCGGCTGAGCGAGGCATGAGTACCATATGGATTGCCCATGTAACTTTTTCTACGGCTTACGTTGCTGTTGTTATTCGCTCCCGGCTTCAGGAAATTGATCATTCTATCGAAGAAGCTGCTATGGATCTGGGTGCTACACCGGCAAAAACCTTTTTCCTTATCACCATTCCCTCTATTTTTCCTGCTCTGGCAGCAGGATGGCTACTGGCATTTACGCTTTCCCTGGATGACCTGGTCATTGCCAGTTTTGTATCAGGTCCCGGAGCTACCACTTTACCCATGGTTGTTTTTTCATCGGTCCGTCTGGGTATATCCCCGAAAATCAATGCACTGGCATCACTGATTATTCTGATGGTCTCACTGATTGCCTTCATCGGATGGTGGATAATGCGCCGGACAGAAAAAGAACGCATAGCTAACTTATCCCGCTTTAATACAGAATAAATCAGTTTACTGCTATTTCATCCCCGGCAGTGACACAGGAGGAATTTCAGCCACTGCCTCCTGCTAAAATATAATCCCTTCTTCTTATTCTCTTGTAACACAGTAAAAAACCCTTGAACTGTATTAAAAATATCTCTTTATCCACCTTACCTCGCATCGATAAAAAACCTATTGATTTTTAGCTCTTCTTATTATCTTTTCGTAAAAAATACACAATTTCCAGCTTGAACTATGATTAGTCGTTAAAAATAAACCCACACAACCACCAGCAATAAACTGAGTCAAAAAAAGGAGTTTTATGTTATGCCTGCATTATCCTTTAAACAATTATTCTATTTTTATGTATCAATGGTTTTATTTTATTCTTCCTATACACTGTCAATAACCACAGAGATATCCGTCGACGGAAAAAAAATAAAGGTAGAAAAAATTGAAGCCACTACCTGTCCCATCTGTCTTGAAATATTAAGCGATCAGGTCAACGTCGTTCAGACAAATTCCTGTGGACACTCTTTCTGCCAAACCTGTGAGGCTCATTTGGTGACTCGTAAATGCCCTGTTTGCCGAGAGGGCTATAAAGATACAAGCATTTTAAGAACATTAACAAAAGCTAACCGCACTGATCTCTATAAATGTCCGGAGTGCGAAGTCTTCATCGAAAAAGATGAAAATGATCATAGAATAAAAACTCATCTTCGGTCATGCATGTTCAGTAAAGGAGAACAACAGCAACTTATAAAAGATGAAACACAAACAGCTACTGCTGAATATTTGACAACATATATAAAAAAGTTAACTCTTGAAAAGAAAAAAAAAGAACCTTTACAGGAGGTAGCTACTCCCCCTTCACCAAAAGAACCAACACATTCCAAACTATCTGAATCTGTTGAAGTATTTACATCAAACAATAATAACTATCGTTTTTCGGTGCACGTATCAGCATTTGAAAATCACAATCCTTTTAATACCCGCTTTGCTTCAGGTGATGTAGGCATAAAAGAATATACAGCAGGCTTATCTGTCGGAGACAACTTTACATTTCTTGAGCCTAATGCAATTAAAGGGCTTAATAATATATCAGTTGAATATCATTCCATTGTTGCATGCCAAGAGACAGAACGCCCATCTACTCTTTCGCTTTATCTATCTGAAAGCAGCGATTTTTTCGATGTGGGTAAAGGTCTGTCTTATTATCTGGTTTATATTGTCGAACTGCCTGGGCAAATAGAAAAACACTACGGAATACAGGAAATTAGGGAAAGGACTGATGTGTTTTATATTGAAAACTCGACACTGTTTCAGTTGATTGATCCCAGATCACTCTCCCATGAAAATGAACAACTCCTTGATCAGGCTACTCAAACGCAAATCAGGACAACAAGGTTAAACAGTGTTAAGTACACATTTTTTATAGCTCTCGGCAATGATCTAAAATGGCAACCGACACCAACTATTACACAAACAGGAGGCAGCCTGTTTTCTGGACATCTTAGGGAAGGCATTAGGGGCGGATGTCCACCTAAGGTCGATTCGAACAGCAACCATTTTAGACAATTCGTTCACGATGGGGCCAGGTCAAGCCACTTATTTTCTAAACATATTCCAACAGACGGTGTTTGCTTTACAGATTCCAACAGTATTAAGCCTACCCCTCATTCTGGACAAATTGCCCGAGATGGTATTACTGAAAGCAGAGAACCTAATCATTCAGATCAACCACAAACGCATATCACTATGAAGCTTTTAAGTAAAACAAAAGTACCTGAACAGTTACGTCATGTCCCTAAGCCTTTTCCAGAGAGAAACTCATTATTTCTGATCACTGATTATAATTCTAAAACCTGTGTTACGGTTGTTTATCTTGATATTCTTGACACTGGCAACCTAACAGAAGCTAGTATCAAAGACGAAATCAGTGATATTCAAAGAAAAACAAAATACGATATAGATAACCAAAAAGAAATGCACCTTTAAACATTAACTCTTTTAAGGGCTTATTATACAGTAAGCCTGTTTATCTATTCCAATAAATCAATCATGTTTCATAAAACATAACGAGCACGCAATAAATGGGAAAGAAGTAACAGCTACACCTCATAGTCATAAATATCCACAAATCTAAAGTAGCGTGTACGATCCTGTTGTGGCTATTACCCGTCAAAAAAGATTTACCAGAACTATTCATACTCACAACACGGGAAACTTCGCATTGGCGATCAACACTCCTGACATTATTGTGCAATCTATTGTCTATAGACAGGAAGGAGAGATTACCATGACCGATGCATACATCGAATCCATAACTGATCTTTTACAACGCATTAGACAAACTAATGCCCCACACATCGACCAATCTATCATTACTGAAATGATAGAGTGTGCCCATAAGGCTTCACGTCTGGGAGCAAATCAATTTACTGAAAAGCTGCTCGAAAACAACAATGATATTCTTTTAGCAAATAACCTGAGCCTTTATCCATTAGCCCAAGTATTACTGGGCATTATACAATTCCATGCTTTAAATCATGATACCCATCTCATAAGACCTCTGATCACGTCACTATTAAACCGTCTGGACGAACAAAATACGCCGAGGACATTACACTAAAAACATGCACCATTAAAAACAGTACGAGTCAGACTTTTTGTAGTTTCCCGGTTTCGTAAAACAAACGCAGGGTATTTTCTGTCCGTAAACTGACGGCCTGCCAAAAATCCGAACGAGCCTCAGGCTCAAGCGGGGCAGATGCCTTTAATTCCATCAGAGATTCCCGAACATCGGACAGACACGCCGATGACCGATCAGGCACTGATTGACCAGAAAAACAGGTTTTATACAATTTTTCCCAGTCAAAACACCAACCGGGATCACATTTTCCACGAAATCCTGCAACATGCTCATGACCTAAAACCCGATTTGCCTGCTTGAGCTTCGGATAATAAACCTGCAACTGACGAACCACCTGAAAAAGTGCTTGATACTGTTCGTTAGTATATTCAAATACATTACCATTGTAGTTAATCAACTCTACTCCAATGGATACATCATTAAAACCTTCCCACTGCAGCGTTCCATCATCCCAACAACTAATACCTGCATGCCAGGCACGATGAACAATACCATCAAGACATTTGACCACTTCGTATACAGTACCATCACGGTCAATAATAATATGAGACGATACAGAAGCCGATAAATCCTTAAACAATGCCAACGTTCGCTGTAGATCAGTTGCTGTATAGTGCAGTAATAAGTACTCCGCGGTAATAACCTGATGATCATAATTCGGGCAAGCTACACCTTGAATATCCATTATTAATATTTCTTCCTTATCTATTAACCCAACCTATATTCTTAGAGCAAATACTGTAGATTCCATCTATACTAGCTTCTTAACCAGAATGTAAAAGTTTCTCTGGTCACTTTTTCCATATAAGCAATCGATTGTTAGCAGGCATGGCAATATCATCACAAACTGATAGTCCGGCATCATCCGCCAGCTGTTGAATCCACTCATTATGTCGAATCCCCATAAGCGACGATTTTATTTTAAGTTGCTGATCAAATATACGATTACTGTCGCTGGTATAATGGCCACCATAGTTAAACGGGCCATAAAGACAAAATAAACCATCAGACTCCAGAATCTCTCCAACCTTTAAAAACATATGCTGAACAGTAGACTTATCCATAATGTGAGCAGTATTGGCACTAAATACAGCATCAACCTGATCCAACGGCCAGAGTTTCTGCCATACATCAAGAACTACTGGTACACTGAGATTAGGCAGACTTGCAGCCAGTACTCTTTCTGTAAGTCCCTGAATATTTTCCTGTACATCCGAAGGTTGCCAAATCAACCAGGGCATCATTAAAGTAAAATATTCGCTGTGCTGCCCCGTACCAGAGCCAATCTCTAATAAATATTTGCGCTTATAAAGATATCGAGCCAGCACTTCAAGGATAGGTTTCTTATTATTCTCACAAGCTTGTGAATACTTGATAGCCACGAAAATAAGCCTCATTCAGCCATGTATTTTTATAAAAAAATACTAATAAAATAGTATTAAGAAAATAATTTAACAACCTACTTTTCTAACCTTCCTAACCATGAATTTATAGCTAAAATGCTCTAGCCTAATTATCATACTATTTTGCCCAGTAGTTTTACGCTTTTCCCATACCCGATACAGTATTAGCGGCACAGCAACAAAACACATTTCTACCTTAGATGAGATAAACTAGGGGGCGTTCTCAATTAAGCTAGCCAAATTATCGAAGCGGCTAATTGGAGCATCCCGAGATAATTGCGTTTTAATCGCTCATATCGCGTAGCTATCCTTCGACATTGTTTTAATTTTTGAAACAGTCTCTCCATAAGGTTGCGTTCTTTATACAGCTCTCGATCATAATCACGGGGAGCTACTCTATTTCTTTTCGGAGGTACAACGGGTTGGGCGCCTGAACTTCGAAT
>NSIT01000126.1_pt1 | contig 10384 bp, 12 predicted proteins | sample 1450681 | NCBI WGS metagenome assembly NSIT01 (sample SAMN07455404, study PRJNA386592) | invertebrate metagenome | isolation source: Endozoicomonas-like sequences binned from scallop gill tissue | host: Pecten maximus | place: United Kingdom: Lyme Bay MPA | collected 2013-06-01
CCGTAGAGATAAACTCAGGACCATTATCCATCCGAAGTTTTCTTGGATAACCACGATGATCGATAATTCGCTCCAATACACGAATGACCCTTGCGGTAGGCAAGCCAAGATCAATCTCTATAGCCAGTGCCTCACGGTTGAAATCATCCACTACATTGAACGTCCTGAGAATCGTCTGCCACACACCAAGGAGTCACTCACAAAATCCATCGACCCGCATTGATTGATCATTGCAGGCTGGCATAACGGCTTGGGGTTTCGGCTGGGTAAACGCCTTTTGCTTCGCCTCCGCTTATTCAGACTTAATTCACAGTAAATTCTATGGATACGCTTGTGATTCCAGCGATAGCCCCAGCGTCTCAGTATCTTGAACAATTTTCCAAAACCATAAGCTGGGTAACGTTCCAGTGCCGCCTGTCATTGTTTGATAACCGACTGATCATTCTTTACCGATCGATAGCGGTAAACCGAATCACTGATGCCAACGAGCCGGCAAGCCCTGCGTAGGCTTATGGTGTGAACACGGATGACATAATCAACCCGCTCACGACGAACCGTTGGCTTTACCGCTTTTTTTCAACAATATCCTTGAGAATTCGGTGATCCATGCTGAGATCGGCAAACCTCTGTTTGAGCCGCCGGTTCTCTTCTTCAAGGTCTTTTAGCCGTTTGATGTCAGAAGCGTCCATACCACCGTATTTAGCTTTCCAGTTGTAATAGGTGGCATCAGAAATGCCGTATTCCCGACAAACCTCTTTAACCAAACGACCTGCTTCGACCTCTTTCAGGATTTTGACAATCTGGGTTTCGCTGTAACGTGATTTTTTCATCATTATTCTCCGTTGCTGTCAGTGTAATCGGAGAACCCTGATTTGAAATGTCTCTGTTTTTGGGGAGGGTTACAGTTTGAAAGGCCGTATTTCAATAGAAGCTGTGGTTTGTGCCCATGCTTCGCTCGCCCATGAATCGTTGGCGCGAAAATTAGGCTTTCCTTTTAAAGAGCTGACAACTTCAGCAGGACAGTATGTACGAGAGGAAGTGTTTCACATCCAGCATGTTAATGCTTACCACAGCCATTTAAAACAGTGGATCAAAGGTGTTTTTCATGGAGTGGCAACAAAATACCGCCCTCATTATCTTGGTTGGCGTCGTATGCTATCAGGGCGTTATGAATTAACGATAGGAAGAATGGTTGCTATTTTAGCAAAGCATTGGGAGCTTCAACCGTTTAGGGGAACATAGCCGGGCTATTTATCTTTGCACAGTAGATTATGATTTCGATGAAATAGATATCCTCAATAGTGGTGATGATAAATTACCTTTTGTGGCAACATTAACTAATTTTAAAGGATATATATGCAGTCAATGTGATAAGGTTTTTTATAAAAAAATAAACCTGTCGTCTAACAAAAATCTATATCACACAGGAAAACAAACCTACCCTGATTGCCAGAAGAAATTGCCGAACGCGAATACCCTGTCGACTCACAAATACAGAAAGCACAAAAAAAGAAAGATTGATGATTAGCAGAAAAACTACGTTTATCACGATCTAAAAGTCACCGCACAGTGCTCTACCTTGACGCATAGGAATGGCTAAAAATTTCCCAAAAGCTGTTCATAATTTTAATTTTCCTTGGTAATTCGTCAAATGAGACAAAGGTACCCTAGCGATATCAGTTTTGAACAGTGTAAGCAGATTCTTCCCCTACTGAAAAGTGCTCGCAAAACAACCAAGCCCCGTACTGTTAACTTTTATGAGGTCGTTTGTGCTGTACTCTATCCACTAAAAAGTGGCTGTCAGTGGCGTATGATTCTCAGAGATTTTCCAAAATAGCGAACAGTTTACTCTTATTTTCAGCAATGGAGTGAGCCACGTGACAATGATGCCCAGCCTACTTTCACAGGCTTTAAAAAAATCAGTTTGCAAGGCACAAACCAAACAAGCTGGGAATACAAAAACTAGTTTCTGTGTCGTTGCGTGAAATACGGCCTATGCACTGAACAAAGGTTACGATGCAGGAAAGAAAATATCAGAGATAAAACGGTTGATCCTCAAAGCTTACCGCACGCAATCACAGTGACAACTGCTGATGTAACCGATCGGGAAGGCGCTCTTGAAGCATTCGAAAAAAATCAAGCCTCTTTGTCCAAAGCAGACCTATGGCTATAATGAGACAAAAATTTTTATTAGTATAACATAAGCAGAAAATTTGAAATTTCTATGAAGAGATAGGCAAACAAACTCCCAGAAACTTAGAAAAGTCAGGAAACTACAGCAAAAAAAAACAAAACAATAACTTAAATTTCAACAACCACACAGCACAGCAGTGGGTGCAATATATTATATATATGGCACACTACTGCCCATTATCAGGTCAATTGCTGCTATCAAGGCCGATCATCTACAGCATCTTTCTTAGCAGGCACTAACAGGTCTTCCCGTTTTATTTTCATATACAGCAAGGTATTAGATGCTATATAGATGGACGAGTAGGTTCCAACCACGATGCCAATGATCAGCGCAATAGAAAAACTATGGATCATATCCCCCCCAAACAGGAACAACGACAGCAGCACCATTAATGTAGTGCCAGATGTTGCCAGAGTTCTACCCAACGTCTGGGTTAGAGAAACGTTAATTACTTCTTCAGCACTGCCTTTACGGCGTTTCCGGAAGTTTTCACGGATACGGTCGTAAACAATAATCGTATCGTTCAAAGAATAACCGATAACCGCCAGAATCGCAGCCATAACCGTCAGGTCAAACTGAATACCGAAAAACGAAAAAACACCTAGCACCAGAATAGTATCATGCGCTAATGCAGTCACTGCGCCCACAGAGAATTTAAACTGGAAGCGAAAGGCAATATAAAGCATAACCAGGCCTAAAGCCAGAAACATGCCTAAAAGCCCCTGTTCACGCAAACGTTCACCAACCTGAGGCCCCACATACTCAACCCGTTTCGTTTCTACATGCCCTGCATAGCTTTCATCCAATTTTTTAGCGATAACATTACCCAAAGCAGGATCGTTACCAGGCATTCGGATTAACAGATTATTATCAGCTCCAAACTCTTGAACGACCGTATCGCTATACCCCATAGTTGCCAATGTTTCACGAACTTCGCTGGCTTTTACCGGACCGTCATAAGCCAGTTCTACCAAAGTACCACCGGTAAAATCCAGCCCCCATGTAATACCTCTGACAGCCATGGACGCAATAGCACAAAGGATCAGGACAATAGACAAAGCTGTAGCTGCCGTCCTGAGCCGCATAAAGCCGATAATTTTCTCATCCGGCTGTGATGCTCTTTTCTGTTCTCCCACAACCGACCCCTTAAATAGACAGTTTTTTGATATTACGGCCACCGTACACCAGATTAACCAGCGATCTTGTAACCATAATGGCAGTAAACATACTGGTAATAATCCCTAACGACAGCGTTACCGCAAACCCTTTTACAGGCCCCGTTCCCACAGCAAACAAGATCACACCCACCAGTAATGTCGTAATGTTCCCATCAAAAATAGAGACAAAGGCTCTGTCATAACCATCATGGATAGCCCGCTGAACCGGATGCCCCATTTTGATTTCTTCCCGTATTCGGGAAAAAATCAGCACATTGGCATCCACTGCCATACCCATAGTTAATACGATACCGGCAATTCCCGGCATCGTCAGGGTAGCACTGAACAAACTCATGGCAGCAGTCAACAAAACAAGGTTACAGGCCAGCGCCACATTGGCAAAGAGACCAAAGACGCGATACACCACCAGCATAAACATCAACAACAAGCCCAGACCAATCATGGTAGAATCGATACCCATACGGATATTTTCAGCTCCCAGACTAGGTCCCACGGTTCGCTCTTCCGTAAAATACATAGGAGCCGCCAAAGACCCAGCTCGCAATAACAGAGCTAGTTCAGAAGCCTCGCCTCGACCATTGAGTCCTGTAATACGGAACTGATTACCTAAAGCACTCTGGATCGTTGCCAGACTAATAATTTTCTTCTCTTCGCGAAACCCCTGAACCTGCACCTGTTCTGGTTTACCATCCACAACCTTTGTTTCTGTCTGTGTGACAGGTCTTTGCTCTATAAACAGAACAGCCATAGCTCTCCCTACATTGTTGCGGGTAGCACGGTTCATCTTGTTTCCACCGATGCTATCCAGAGAGATATTGACTTGAGGCATATTGTTTTCAGGATCAAAATTTGCCTGAGCACTGGAGACATTTTCACCGGTAATAATGATATCCCGTTCCAGCTGCACGGGTGGGTGACGCTCATCACGAAATTCAAACCGTTCTGAAGAAAAACGGGAAGCGTTGGACTGGGCTTCCAGACGAAATTCCAGATTAGCTGTCTTACCAAGGATACGTTTTGCTTCCGCCGTATCCTGAATACCCGGCAGCTCAACAACAATACTTTTGCGTCCCTGCCGTTGTACTAATGGTTCAGAAACACCTAATTCATTGACCCTGTTGCGAACCGTCGTCAGGTTCTGGCGCACAGCATAATCTTCAATATCTTTAATAGCACTTTCGGAAAAACGATAAGAAAGAATAAAAAGATTACCAGATTCCCTCTGCTCAATGAAAAGATCCGAGGCTGTTTTTTCAATGACCTTGACCGCTTTCTCCCGACTGTCAGCATCTTTAAATGCCATTTGACGAACACCCTGACGATCAGGCATCGTCCGGTAACGAAGGCGATCTTTACGCAACGCAGTACGAATTTCTGCATTGGCAATATCCAGCTTGGTCTGCACGGCTTTATCTGTATCTACTTCCAGTAAAAAGTGCACGCCGCCTGACAGGTCAAGACCTAGTTTCATTGGGAATGCACCCAGTGAAGTCAGCCAGTCAGGGGTCGTCTGTGCCAAATTTAAGGCTACCACATAATCATCGCCCAGCAGATTTTTAATAATAGATTTTGCTTTTTGCTGCTGATCCGATTGATTGAGGCGAACTAAAACTGCACTCTCTTTCACATCAGTACTTTTAATAGATACTCCGGCCTTTTCCAGCGCCTTCTCCATTTGCTGGACCACACTGCTATCCATCGTATCAGAAGAACTGATACCCGTTACCTGTACGGCCGGGTCGGCAGGATAAAGATTGGGCAGGGCATAAATCACCCCCACTGCCAAAATAAGCAGGACTAGCAAATATTTCCACAAGGGATAACGATTGAGCATGGCTCACCGATTCCTGGTTGATTTTTTGAAACGCACAATGGCGCAGTCCATTTCTCCAGAAACAGCCGCAAGTCAAAGCTTACGGCACTTCTGCAAGATTACTTAATTGCCTTAATCGTGCCTTTAGGCAAAGTGGCTCCCACAGAGGCTTTCTGGAAGTTTAATTCCATATTGTCAGCTACCTGCAAAGTCACAAATTCATCTGTTACATGAATCACCTTACCAAGGATGCCTCCTGTCGTCACAACTTCATCACCTTTTGTCAGCCCGTTGACCAGATTTTTGTGCTCTTTATTTCGTTTACTTTGCGGGCGCCAGATCAATAGCCAGAAAATCAGGACGAATCCAACCAGCATAACCAGCTGTCCAATCATCCCGCCTGCCCCGGCACCTGCTGCAGCCTCTCCATCAGCATAAGCCAGACCGAATAATGATAACATGCAAAAACTCCTTTACTCCGGAAAGATCCCGTCAATAAAACCTATAAGCGAACTCATAAAAGCACTCCGCTCCTGTTGCAGTATCAAGTATCTGTTACCTTCTACCTGTTTTCTGCACCAATTTTTAATTTTACCAAGGAACCGTTATGAAAGCGCTATTTTACTTATTTAGATGATACAGAAGAGCCGCTCACAGCGGCTTCACAATAGCAAACTTTACGCATAAACAGGAATGTCACGCCCCTGATCATGATAAAATGATGCCACAAACGATTCCAGTGCACCTTGCTCTATTGCTTCTCTCAAACCCGCAACCAAACGCTGATAATAACGCAGGTTATGGATGGTATTGAGCATGGCACCCAGCATTTCCCCACACTTATCCAGATGGTGCAAATAGGAACGACTAAAATTGCGACAGGTATAACAGTCACAACCTGCTTCCAATGGGCTGTCGTCTGTTTTATGCACGGCATTACGGATACGAACAATCCCCTGTGCTGTAAAAAGATGCCCATTTCTGGCATTACGAGTGGGCATCACACAGTCAAACATATCAACACCCCGACGGACAGCCTCAACAATATCTTCCGGCTTGCCCACTCCCATCAGGTATCTCGGGCTCTCTTCAGGAATCTGATGGGCAACATGCGATAAAATCCGCATCATCTCTTCCTTGGTTTCCCCAACAGATAAGCCACCGATAGCATAGCCATCAAATCCGATATCTACCAGTCCGGTCAGGGATCGATTACGTAAAGACTCATACATAGCTCCCTGAATAATACCAAACAAGGCAGAAGGACTGTCACCATGGGCAATTTTAGAACGTTTTGCCCAGCGCAAAGACATTTCCATGGATGTTTCGGCTATTTTTTCGTTGGCATCACCGGGTGTGCACTCATCGAAGCACATCACGATATCCGAACCCAGATCCCGCTGAACCTGCATAGAAATTTCCGGACTAAGAAAAACAGGCGCTCCATCCACGGGAGAACGGAAGGACACGCCTTCTTCCGTGATTTTCCTCAGCGCGCCCAGACTGAAGACCTGAAAGCCACCGGAATCCGTCAATATAGGTTTATCCCACCGATTAAATCCGTGCAGGTCTCCATGACGCTTAATGATGTCTGTTCCCGGTCGCAGCATCAGATGAAACGTATTGCCCAGAATAATCTGCGCACCAATATCTTCAATATCTCTCGGTAACATTCCTTTGACCGTACCGTAAGTGCCTACCGGCATAAAACAAGGGGTTTCTACTACTCCCCGAGGAAATGTCAGCCGCCCCCGACGGGCCAGACCATCACTGCCCAGACGCTCAAACCGCATAAAACATTCACTACGCATAAACAAAAACTCCCTAAGCAGCAATACAGGCTACCGGAATGTTGTTACCTTAGGATATAAAAAAGCTTATTGCTTGCTGTTGGTTTTGTGTTCCAGCCACATGGCATCGCCATAACTGAAGAAACGATATTTTCTCTCAATGGCTTCTTCATAGGCGTGAAGTATTTCTTCTTTACCGGCAAAAGCACTGACCATCATGATTAATGTGGATTTTGGCAAATGGAAATTTGTGATCATTACATCGACAGAGCGATAGTCATATCCGGGATAAATAAAGATCTCGCTGTCACCTTTAAAAGGTTGGATTTCTCCGGATTGAGAAGCACTTTCCAAACTACGTACGCAGGTTGTACCTACCGCAACGACTTTTCCGCCACGGGCACGGGTTTCACGAACTGCTTCACACACTTCTTCAGATACTTCGATGTATTCAGAATGCATATGATGATCTTCAACTTTGTCAACCCTAACCGGCTGATAAGTACCAGAACCTACGTGCAGTGTCACAAAAACCTTTTTAATCCCTTTAGCTTCAATCCGTTCCAGCATGGCTTCATCAAAGTGCAGCCCAGCCGTAGGCGCAGCAACAGCACCTTCACGGGATGCATAAACGGTCTGATACCGAAGCTTATCCGCTTGCTCATCATCGCGATCAATATAGGGAGGCAGAGGCATATGTCCAAATTCATGAAGCATAGGCAATACAGGCTGCTCAAAACGCAGAACGAACATACTGCCTTCCCGACGCTCCATCACAGCTTCTACCTGATCATCGGCAAAAAACAATCGCGCTCCAGGATTAGGGGACTTACTGGAACGTAACTGGGTCAAAACCAGTTTTTCATCCAAGACCCGTTCGACCAGAATTTCAATTTTTCCGCCGGATTCCTTACGTCCATAAAGCCGCGCAGGAATTACACGGGTATTATTCAGTACCAGCAAATCTCCCGGATTCAGTAAAGATTCCACGTCTTCAAACTGCTTATGGCCTACTTCACCTGTATTGCCATTGAGTGTTAATAAACGACAACCTGCACGTTCTTCGGAGGGATATAACGCAATCAGCTCTTCAGGGAGCGTATAATCAAAGTCAGTAACTTGCATTGCTTCTTAATGATACCTTACCACTAGTCTTAAATGATAATTGCTAACCGCATACTGTCAGAACAATATGTTACTGACAGAGACCATCATTTACACTAGCGAACAACAATAAATAAAAACAAAAAGAATACTGCAAAACCCGTCCACTGTCAGATGCACTAATCCTTTTTTCATTGCGCTTTATACGCAGCATCTATACATTTGTTGCATAGCCGATAGGTTTGTGTATAATGCAATGCCATCTGGTGCTGAGGCAACAGCTTATATGTTGCCGGAGTGGCGAAATGGTAGACGCAGGGGATTCAAAATCCCCCGGTGGAAACACTGTGCCGGTTCGAGTCCGGCCTCCGGTACCAATATTAATTTTCTTCATAAAAACTCCTTCTCTAATTTCTTTAACTTACCTCTACTTTACTGCACTTTACATGGCTAAAACCCACTGATATCAAGGGATTAGCTCGTTTCCTGGTTTTTTTCATCTCACGATTCTGCACGATAGTTCACTGTTCTCCACTATGCTTGGTCCCATTGGTACCACGAAATTTGGTACCAGCTTTGGTTGTTTTTTGGTACCCACGGAATTTCTAGCCAGCATGATAGTCTATTAGGAATCCCTAATAAAAAAGAGCAATAAGAGGTCGTAAAAATGGCTACCTATCGTGAGAAAAAGGCAGGTGTCCTTGTACGTGTCCGACTCCGTGGTGTTAATGAAACAGCAACATTTGATACTAAGGAAGAGGCAAAAATCTGGGCAGAGGCACTGGAGAAAAAAATTAGGGATAACGGGCCGAGTATTTCTCGAGTCTGTAAATAATTCTGTGTAAACGCCCATTCTTGTTTACTCCTTGAACCGGTCTGGAAACATAATAACAAACCGGTTTAAGGCGGATTTCCATTCCCAAATAGGCATTGTCCATTTGCTGGATGCCTTTTCTGTTGCCAGGTAAATCACCTTGAGGGCAGAGTTATCGCTCGGAAAGATCTTTCGTTGCTGGATGGCTTTCCTGATCACGCTGTTCAGCGATTCTATGGCATTGGTTGTATAAATCGCCTTCCTGATATCATCAGGATAGTCAAATAATGGAATCAGATTACCCCAATGTTTGCGCCATGACTTGCCAATGGAGGGGAATTTCTCGCCCCACCGGCTCTCAAAAGGCATCCAGCTCCGACTCAGCTTCCGTAACTGTCGTGGACTGGTAGATTTTCTTCAAGTCGCCAGCAACGGGTTTTCGATCCTTGTAGGACACATATTTCAGGGAATTGCGCACCTGATGGACAATACAAAGTTGAACCTGAGCCTTGGGAAACACGGTATTGATCGCACCAGGAAATCCGGACAAACCGTCCACACAGGCAATGCAGATGTCCTTGACGCCCCGGGTTTGCAGTTTTGTCAACACAGACAGCCAGAATTTAGCCCCCTCATTTTCTGACAGCCAAAGCCCCAACAGCTCTTTGTGACCCTCCGCATCCACGCCAAGAGCCAGATAAACCGTTTTCTTGATGACGCGTTTATCCTGATGCACTTTGATCACAATGCCGTCCAGATACAAAATGGGATAGAGGCTCTCCAGAGGACGGCTGAACTTCATCGCAGACGGCCTCAGTCACCTTGGAAATCAGACTGTGGCTGACATCAGCACCGTACATTTCTTCAAGGGATTCAGCGATATCATAGGTGGTCATTCCCCGTGCACATAACGCCAGGATTTGCTGGCTCAATTTGTTGATGCGGGTTTTGCCTTTTGCAATCAACAGGGGAGAGAAATCACCATTGCGATCCCGGGGTATTTTAATATCAATTTCACCGAAGTCACCCTTCAGGGTTTTACGGTAATAGCCGTTGCGGCTATTACCGGTATTTTTACCTTGTGTAGCATGCTTGGTATAGCCCAAGTGATCTTCCAGTTCTGCCGCCATGACACGCTCAATTGATAGTTTGAGAAGTTGCCGGCTGAGATCGGCCAGATCATCCTGTGTTTTTATTTGGCTGGCCAGTTTCTCGACAAGGTTTGGGTCAAGATCAACGCTCATTGTTATTCTCCTCTTTAGAGGGTTAACGACAAGCGTTTACACAAATTGAATTACAGTCTCCATTTGAATTAAGTTATCAGTAATCTATTTATTTATATATTTCATAAAAAGAGAGACGCAGTTTCAAGTAATAACTGCAATTTCATTACGCAGCGAGTAAGTCCATTCGCTGCCCCATAAATAATTCATTCGGTGACCGGCAACCTCCCGTTTTTCGTGGACGGTTATCAAGCCGAGTCATGATTAT
>NSIT01000127.1_pt1 | contig 10377 bp, 9 predicted proteins | sample 1450681 | NCBI WGS metagenome assembly NSIT01 (sample SAMN07455404, study PRJNA386592) | invertebrate metagenome | isolation source: Endozoicomonas-like sequences binned from scallop gill tissue | host: Pecten maximus | place: United Kingdom: Lyme Bay MPA | collected 2013-06-01
GTGTACAGGAACAGGAAAACCGAATCTTTGGTTAATACCTAAAAAGAATTAACAAGGATGTTGATTCTTTTTATCTCATAGATTATCAATAACCGACATTATTATTTTCATCAGATCAATCTCCTCCATCACTGAAGAAAAAAATGTTTTAATCAAGTTTTACTCCATCAAATAAAAAGTTATTAACACAGTCCAATCATGCAAAAATAATATTAAACAAAAACCAACAGAAAATACCCGCCTGCTATTCTATATGACTTGTGAGCTAGGTCATAAAACATCAACTCTTCACGCCTTTTAAGTATTGTTACCTATTCATACAACATAGGCTATTGGCTACTATCGGACGCAATAAATAAGCCAGTTTAAGTCAATACGGATGTCGCTTCTGTCGCTTCGCTCCACACACTTCAGGTGGTGAGTAAACGCCATCTAAGCGATACAATCTTCGAAGCAACGCTTCATAATGCCTGCGGTTGCTTGCTCCACCAAACTAACGCTTTGGTGGGGTTTTAACTCCCGAGTTTGATAAACTGGTTATGAATTGTGTTTAACAAAAATCAACTAGGAAAACATTATGAGCAAGTATGTGTATACGACTGTTTATGAGGAATTTACGGGATTAAAACCACCAGAACCTAAAGAGACAAAACCTCGTAGGAAAAGAGGCTATGGTCATCCTTATCGTATGCGACTGAATATTAAAGATCATCAAGCAATACCTGACAAGTCACCACTTCTTAATGACAATATAAAAACACAACAACAGCAGGCTCCTGCATCAGTTTTTCACACGGTAGCACATGATAGCCTGATATTTATGGATAAAACAGTGCAACATCTTCCTAAGATTACTTATAAAAAACGTCGTCATTACAGCCAACCAGGTTAATATTTACTCAAAGGCGCAGGCAAGCAGCTATTGATCCCTTAGTTTACCCGCAAGCCAGAGAGAACACCTAATATCTTTCTGAGCTTAATTAAAATGTAATTACTCTCTTCTAAAAATACTACTTTATGGAGCAGGTATTTTTTGTTGTGCCACACAGGCAATTTTTCAGATTATCTTGACCTGCTCTCTGTAAATTTATCGGTTAATTTTTCATATAATTTACCGTGACTAACGCTTATCGGACTACATCCACCACAGGTAACATGACAATGATCATTCTGCGCATTTGATGCATTTGTCAGCACAAGGATTAATTTCCAGCCTTTTTGGGTTTATGCTCTCTCCACAATCCGAGCAATAGCCATAACCATCTTCATCTATACGACGTAACGCACATTGAACACCTCGTAACATTCGTTCCCTTCGGCGATCTTGCTCCAGTGCCATTTGCTGTCCCTGCAAAGCATCCATTCTGGATAATCTCCCCATATTTTGCTGGTCTAGCGATACCGTATCTTTTGAGCCTGTTTCAGCACTAATCCTCAACTCCTCAATAAGTTCTTTCTTTAACATACATAATTTATTTTTAAAGTATTTAATATCCATTCAATATATCCTTACTATTTTTCATCAACGAACACCATACATAACAAAGTAAACACACCAACAAAAACGTAACAGAAAAACCTCATTGTATTTTTGAACGATACAGCGATAATCGGAAATGATTTACTAAGAATATCTCTATAAAACAATCAAGGCATACAAACAATAAAATATACTATTGTAGTAAACATCTTAACATCAGCGCCAGATTCAGTGAACAAACAGAAACAGAAGCATCATTCAGGTAATAATAAACAAAAAAGGTACCGGTAATGCCGACATTCAAACAACATCATACGTCAACAACAACACCAAAAGAAAATTCTACACTCTATCCGGCCTCCGTCAGCAGACGTCTAGCCGCTCTATTTTATGATACATTACTTATCATCAGTCTCTGGATAAGCATTGGTTTTATCAATCTCATCATACAACTCATAATTTATGGTTCATCTCACTTAAAAAACATATTAGAACAGGGAAACACACTGGGAGGTATTTTCTTTTATTTTTCATTATTTTTAGCTACTGCCGTTTTTTTCATTTTATTCTGGACACATTCAGGACAAACTCCGGGAATGCGGGCCTGGCGCATCAAAATACAAAATCCTGACGACACACTGATTACAATCAAACAATCACTGGTGCGATGTCTGGTCGCCATACCCGCCATAGTCTTACTATTAACAGGTATATTCTGGTGCCGGTTATCCCGCAGCAGGAAAAGTTGGCAGGACATAACTTCCGGTTCTCAAACCATCTTTATCAAAAGACAGAAGTGACGTATCTCATACTACACTTGCTGCATACAAACAAAAAACGAAATACCTATAGAGAAAACACGTATCTTGTGTAACAATCAAACTTCACTTGCAGTTGAGTGAGTAATAAACCCGAATGCAAGTTCAGGCACAAAAGATAAGGTTAACAGCAAAACATCCGAAAACACTGTAACTAACGACAAGAGTAAAGAGATTACAACTTGACAGAAAGACATTCTGAAAAAAAGGTCTTTTTTATGAAGATGTTTAAACTACCTGAAACTGCGCTAAAAGCATTGACGCAATATCTTAATAATCTGTTTAACCTTAATCATCGATATACACCATGCCGTGTTCCATGTGCTGTTCGTCAAAAACCGCCCTCTGTTCACCATCGAGAACATTAAATCTCCCTCTACCACGCACCGAAGGTCTCAAAAATACCTTTGGTGTATTTGACGATACCCTCTGCGCATCAGTTGATCCTTATAGCTCTGTCCATACCCTTGGTTTCATCCAAAATATCGTTAACAAGCTCATGATAACCTTCATTTGACATGACAGTTCCTCCATTCACTGCATGGATTTGATCGCCTGCAACAATAATAGACAATCAAACCTGCCTAATGAACCCGTTTTAACAACCACAAGCCCAATCCGGCACTGAAGACAACAGGAATCAGCACTGACAATATTGCCGGAAACCCGAATACCAGACTGGACGGCCCCAGCAGGCTCTGTGTCAACATAAATACGACACCGGTAATCACACCTGAAAACAAGCGCAACCCCATGCTAACGGAACGAAGTGGCCCAAAAATAAAAGAAATTCCCACCAGCACCAACGACAGAACAGACAGAGGTTGAAGTGCTTTTGTCCAAAAAGCCAGCTTGTATTGCTCAGCGACCAACCCCTGTTGCTCCAGATAATCGATATACGTACTCAGTCCGGTCAATGGCAACCCATCCGGGCTTACAACCACCGTTTTCAACAACTCCGTCGTCAAGTCGGTTTTCCAGGGTTCAATATGACGCATCTCTCTCACAAACTCCCCATCCGCCAGACGTGATGTGGTTACATCCTCAAGAATCCAGTGATTTCCCTGAAAAATCGCGCGCTTGGCATAGGAACTGGCCTGAAGGCGCATAGAATCATCAAAGTCAAACCGGCTAATACCATAAAGAACGCCATTTGGCTCAACTGCATTAAAATACATAAACTCATTGCCCTGACGGTGCCACACGCCCTCTCCGGAGTAAGTACCTTCTGCAGACCGGGCTATAGATCGCTGTGTTTCGGCGATCTGTTCTGTGGCCGGTGCTATATATTCTCCCAAGAAGACGCCAATGATCACCATCAGCAATGCGGGTTTTATCACAGACCACACAATCCGACGGATTGAAACACCGGCTGCACGCATAGCCGTCAGCTCACTGAAGGATGCCATGGAGCCCAGCCCGATAATACAGCCGATCATGGAAGAAACCGGAATCAGGTTATACATGTTGGTTGGTATCAACATCATGATATATAACGCAACATCCAATACCTGATAATTCGCCCGCACATCATCCAGCTGAGCAAGAAAAGAGAATAAAGACTCCAGCAAAACCAGTACCAGCAGAACGCCCAGCATTGACAACAAGACGTTTAGCCCAATATAACGGTCAAGCTTTCCCATGGACATGCCTCCGTCTGTCCAGTGCCTGTTTCACCGGCTCATAACTATAAATAAAGACAGCCAACAGAAAAAACGGTATATGTACCGCCCAGATACCGGGAACCGGTGGCAACGTACCACTATCAACTGCGCCCCGGGCAGCCATCATCAATGCCACATAAAGCAGATAAATAAGAATGGCCGGAAGTAATTTCACAAAACGCCCCTGTCGCGGACGAACCTGTGCCAGCGGCACCGCCAGTAAAATAATTACCGGAACCATAAAAGGCACCGCCAGCCGCCACTGCAACTCAGCAATCAGTTCCGTATCGGTCTGCCCAAATAGCTGTTGAGTAGGCAAGGCCCATTCTTTACTGAGCTCTTTCTTTGCCGGGCTGTCTTCCATGCGCAAACCATAGGAACCGTACCGTATCATTCTGACATTCTGTTGGCCCGGAATCAGGTCATAACGATATCCGTCATGCAAAACGACATAACGGCTGCCCTTCTCACCGTGCTCTATGGTGGCCCGGTCAGAGATCAATACAGAAATATTATTCGTCTGCTTCTTTGAAGCATTGCGGTTCGCAATAAATACATCTTCCATTTTTTGCCGGTCATCACTAAGAGACTCCGTATACATCATGCGCTGCCCACCGCTGAATACCTGGAATCGTCCGGGCATGATCGTATCAAACTCTGTCAGAGAATCCTGCTCAGCAATAATACGATCCACATGCTGCAATCCCAGCGGGGCAGTATACAAACTGAATACAGCCACCAACACCATAATCGCCAGTCCGGGAAGCGCCGTGATGCCCAATAACTGATAACGGCTCATTCCACTGGCTTTGAGAACAGTGATTTCATTGTCTACGTAAAGCTGCCCGTGGGTCAGGATAATGCCCATAAACAATCCTAAGGGAAGAATCAGGACCAGAAACTCGGGAATCCGCCAGGCAATCAGGGGAAACAAAATTTCCGCCTTCAAACCACCGCTGGCCGCCTGCGCCAGATAGTTCACAAACCGGCCACTCATGATGATCAGCAGCACCACAGCGGTTACCGCTAACAAGATCTGAAGAACCTGTTTTGAAATATATCTAAAAATAATCAGAGGCATACTTGAACGCCATCATTGCCATTGTTTGGGCAGTGTATTAAACAAGCACCCTGCATCGCAAGCACAGGAATGAATGCAGTGGAACATCTGCGGCAGGCTTTATCCAACAACCAACGTGCCGGCAAAAGAGTTTTGCCATTATAACAGGGAGAAGCTGACCGTCAGAAAATACTGAAAACGATTCACTTTCCCGTCAGCCTCTGGTCAAATACGTTTGTCTCGCCTGCTTTTACCGTCATAGATTTTTTTGTCTGGAGACGATTATGGAATACCTGATAAAAAGCGGTACACCAGAAAAACAAAAAACAGCCTGCCTGGTGCTTCCTGTCTGCAAAAACAAACAACTCCCGGCCATCAAGGCCATCGATGATAACACAGACGGCACCATCAAGGCGCTCCTGAAGCGGGGCGATCTGTCTTTTGAGCCTGGCCAAACCCTGATAATTCCGGTCATGCCCGACATCTGCGGCGACCGGTTATTAATGGTCGCCATAGGCGAAAAGCCCCAGCCTATCACAGAGAAAGACATCACAAAAATTCTCGATGCCATAATCAGTAAGCTCATGGCCGCTCATGTCAGGGATGCCACTCTTGCCCTTGGCGATATTGCCCTGTCCGGTCACGATCAAGACTGGCTGATTCAACAACTGGTCGATACCTTTGAATACCATGCTTACCGTTTTGATGTTTGCAAGGGGCAAAAAGACAACAAAAAACTCACTCCTTCCCTGAAAAAAATCACCCTGCTGATTGATAAAAGCACCACTGCTGAAGCGAAAGCCAGTGTTACCCGGGGAAAAGCTCTGGCTAAAGGCCGGTCTTTTGCCCGTACACTGGGCAACCTGCCCGGCAACATTTGTTCCCCTACTTATCTGGCCGAACAGGCACGATCCCTTGCGAAACAGCATACCAAACTGACCGCACGGGTACTGGGCGAAAAACAGATGACAGATCTGGGCATGAATGCTTTCCTGTCCGTCAGTCGCGGCTCTGCTCAGGAAGGCAAGCTGATTATCATGGAATATAAAAACGGTAAAAAAGGTGACAAGCCGGTGGTTTTTGTGGGCAAAGGCATCACTTTCGACTCCGGAGGCATTTCCCTGAAACCAGGGGCCGGCATGGATGAAATGAAATTTGATATGTGCGGCGCAGCCAGCGTTTTCGGTGTCATGCAGACATTAGTGGACATGGAACTTCCCGTGCATGTGATTGGCATGGTGGCAGCGGCAGAAAATATGCCCGGCAGTCAGGCATCCCGACCCGGGGATATTGTTACGTCCATGTCCGGCCAAACCATTGAAATACTCAATACCGACGCAGAAGGTCGTTTGGTGTTGTGCGACGCTTTAACTTATGCCGAACGCTTTAAACCTGCCGCTGTTATCGACATTGCCACCTTGACCGGCGCCTGTATTATCGCCTTGGGACATCATATCTCAGGACTGATGGGCAACAACCATGATTTAACTCAGAAATTGCTCCGTGCTTCTGACGAAGCACAAGATAAAGCATGGCAACTGCCTTTGGGAGACGATTACCAGAAACAACTGGACAGTAATTTTGCGGATATGGCCAATATCGGTGGCCGACCTGGCGGCACCATTACCGCCGGGTGTTTTCTGGCTCGTTTTACAGAAAAATACCCGTGGGCGCATCTGGATATTGCCGGCACCGCATGGCTTTCCGGTAAAAAGAAAGGCGCTACCGGCCGCCCTGTTCCCATGTTGGTGCAATATCTGATAAATCGTTTGAAATAATCGGCCTTATCCCGTGGCAGGACCACTCCTGCCTCGCGGAATTCAGCGATATAAACATAAAAGAACTGAACGCCTGACACAACTCATGAAGTTAATAAGGTTATTTTGATGCAAGGGTATTGACGATCTGAACCAGCAGCTCTTCTATTTTATCAAAACGTCTGTCATGCTCACCCAACCTTTGCTCCAGTTTATAAAATTTCTCCCGTTGCTCATTCAAGAGCAGTGAAACAACACCATGTGTTGCTTCCAGTACTTTACTGTTTTCATGGAACGCATGATCCAGCTGTTCAACCTTATATTCCAAAGCCGTAACTCTCGTTTCCAGTGACATGGATACAACCTGTTTTTATTGATTAAGTAATGAGCGTAGCAACAAATAATAAAAAAACACGGAACCACTGGGACGAATCCCAGACCTGCTCTTTCTGCACTTGTCATCTCATCCATACAGCCTCTATAAACACTCCATTTCCCATCAACAACCGGTTCAATTCTGTAACAGGAGCGTGATAAACTGCTTTTCATGACACAAATATCCTTTTATATACTGAAAAACGCTCAACAGATTCCCGAGCTATTTGCTTGCCAGCTGATTCATAAAGCCTGGCGCAAAGGGTTACCAGTGCATGTGCACACAGAAGATAAAGAAGCCTGCGACAAACTGGATACGTTACTGTGGCAATGGCGGGAAGACAGCTTTATCCCCCATGAGATATCAAACACCCAACAGTCCGCCACAACATCTCAACAACACGCCGTATCCACCCCCGTTACATTAGGTTATGACAATTTACCTGAACACTTTACCGGCCTGGTCATCAACCTGACCGACCAACCCATCCAAACATTTAACAACTACAGCCGTGTCTGTGAAATGGTTGCCCAGGGATTAAACGACAAAGAAATATTGAAAATTTCACGGAAAAAATTCCGGTTTTACCAAGGTAAAGGGGTTCAACCGGAGACTTTTGAGATAGTGTAAACACCCTTTTTTTAGGATTTAAAATGTCTCTATATTTGAGACGGGTTACAGGGCAAATATTGCTTCCAACCTGCTCCTAGCCGATAAATGCCCTTATTGATTGATATTTTAATCATATAATTTCTTTGGAATCTACGCCTAATGTTCTTTTATGGATAGCCCACTCCCTTGTCACGAAAAAAATTCACGGAATGTGTATAGGCTGCTGGATGAACTTTTTCTAATGCATACATTAATCTATCTAATCTTCCATACCTGCAAAGTTTTTCAGAAAGGTCACATACCTTTGAAATCGTAGAACACTCCACAGGGGTTAAAGGTGCACGACATAGGCACGTTTTAATCCCCGTAATATGTGTTTTCTCTAGTCTTCCATGCAAATACCAGATCCAATTATTTCTTACATCTGCAGACATATTATTAAATGGTATTAATGATACTGTATTGCGTGCCTTGAGACCTTGCTGATCACCTGACAGCCCCCAAGCCCCAATGGATGTTTCATTTGGCGTGGGACATATTTCCGTTAACAAAAAAAGCTCTTCTTGTAATTTACAATCGGAAAGCTTTCTTGACAAATCCGCTAACCTATCTTTTATGTCTGTTAATATTTTTTTATGAAACGATGGTTCACCTACGATTTTCTTTTTATAGATTGTGCGGAACAGCATTACCAATGAATAATTACCTTTTATATTATTTCTTCCACTTATTAGTGGGCCGAGTGCTTCAGACATTATTGTTACTAACGATGATATGTCAAAGCTCATTGGGTTATCAAGAAATTGAACAACAACCGTATCTATTTTGCTATCCACTTTATCCTTTATATTGTTAACAATATTTTTATCCAAGCATTCTAGCTCCCTCTCTTTGAGGTCACCATAAATATAAACTAAAAAACTTTTTATCATTGCTTCTCCACCCTTCCGGATCTCACTAATCAGATTACTCAATTCATCATCAACTAGCCAGACCTTCATCGCCCTGGATAACTCACTACTCATTGCATTGATATTGATTAAATCATGCCAACCACATACTGTAGGAAGCCCTTCAGAAATATCATCTAGATAACATTCATTCAGTTCTTTATGAAGATGCATATCCTTCACATTATCCCAGCACTGACTTCCTACACATCTCTCTAATTGGGTAAATATGCCATTAATTTTTTCTACATAGCGCTGGTCAATTAATGATATTTGTCCTTCTTGATCTTGATAAAACTGACGGAGATTCTGAAGCCATTCAATAAGTCGTTTAATAGCTGATGACCGGCTTTCATCTGGACTAAATACTTTATCCGCAAGCTCTGTTATAGGAACACCTTTATCCCTATCATGCTGACTAAGAAAAACAAAGAGCTCTTTTTTAATGTCGTTCCTCTGCCTACTTGCATCTCCGTGAAATGCCTCCCGGAACTCAAGCATTTTTGGATCGTCTATCTGATCACGTCTATCGTTCATTAAAATTTTACAGTGTGTCAAAGTATTAAAAAAAGTTCTCATACAATCCATATCAATATATATTGGATTTGATCGTTCCAATACAGTAGATAATCTTTCCATTTCTTCCCAGAACAAATCTTGTTTTTTGGGCATAGATAAACTAAAACCGGCACTAGGATTACTTACGATATTATTTTTTTTAGGCATAGCATTTACAAAAAAAGAATAAAACATCAGTGACAGCAACAAAAAAGTACTTTTACTATAAAAAAGGCAACGAGCACTTTTGATGATTTGTTTTATTTTAAGAGAGACAAGCATAAGAAATCCTATTTATTTTCTTAATGGTAAATATCATAGCGCTGACTTTATTATCTGAACCGCAAATATCAATAATTATCCCAAAAAACAACTCTAAAAAACTAAGCTAGGAAAACGCTTCAGATTAAGTCACGAATAAGTCTAGACAAAAATATGAAACTTACTAAAAACCTTGCTCAAATAATTCACGCAAACACAGACTGAATTTAACCAGTCACTTTCTGAAAAATCGGTGACTTTCAGACTGAGGTTGGAATCCTAGGCTAGGCCTGGCCTGTTGACGTTTTTACATGGGCAGACAAACTATGCAGCATACCATGTAGACGACACTGGAATAATTACTCATTATTCGTCACCCTATGAATGCCCCATATTCCATCAACAACCGGTTCAACCCTGTCACAGGAGCGTGATAAACTGCTTTTCATGACACCAACATCCTTTTACATACTAAAAAACGCTCAACAGATTCCCGAGCTATTTGCTTGCCAGCTGATTCATAAAGCCTGGCGCAAAGGGTTAGCAGTGCATGTGCACACAGAAGATAAAGAAGCCTGCGACAAACTGGATACGTTACTGTGGCAATGGCGGGAAGACAGCTTTATCCCCCATGAGATATCAAACACCCAACAGTCCGCCACAGCACCTCAACAACACGCCGTATCCACCCCCGTTACATTAGGTTATGACAACTTACCTGAACACTTTACCGGCCTGGTCATCAACCTGACCGACCAACCCATCCAAACATTTAACAACTACAGCCGTGTCTGTGAAATGGTTGCCCAGGGATTAAACGACAAAGAAATATTGAAAATTT
>NSIT01000128.1_pt1 | contig 10203 bp, 8 predicted proteins | sample 1450681 | NCBI WGS metagenome assembly NSIT01 (sample SAMN07455404, study PRJNA386592) | invertebrate metagenome | isolation source: Endozoicomonas-like sequences binned from scallop gill tissue | host: Pecten maximus | place: United Kingdom: Lyme Bay MPA | collected 2013-06-01
CCATGGGAAGGCTCGCATCGGCTGCTTTCAAAGCGGCTATGCGGGTGCTGTCGATACGGCTCATTTGCCCTGCTCCAATTCCGATGGTTTGTTGGTTTCTTGCAAAAACGATAGCGTTGGATTTAACAAATTTGCAAACTTGCCATGCAAACTTCAGGTCAAGCAGGGTTTGCTCATCCGGTTGATGACGAGTGACAACTGTAATGTCGTCAGGTAATAGCAGACAGTTATCTTTTTCCTGTACCAGAACGCCCCCGTGAACAGGTTTCAAGTCAAATGCTGCATCATCGTTTTTTTTAGGAAACGTACCGCAATCCAGTAAGCGGATATTCGTTTTCTTGTTATTTTTTAATGTAGTAATCACTTCCGGCTTGATGCCGGGAGCGATAATGACTTCGACAAACTGTTGCTGGATGATGGTAGTTAGGGTGCCATCGTCCAGCGGACGGTTAAATGCAATGATGCCGCCAAACGCTGACGTGGGATCGGTAGCGTAAGCTCTGTTATAAGCCTCTGTGAGATCAATTCCCGTAGCAACACCGCAGGGATTGGTGTGTTTGACAATGACGCAGGCGGGAGCAGTAAATCCCCTGACGCACTCAAGGGCAGTATCAGCATCAGTGATATTGTTATAAGAAAGCTCTTTTCCCTGCAACTGGACAGCGTTTGCTATCGAACCTTTCGGCAAGGGCGGATGAGCATAAAATGCCGCTTTTTGATGGGGATTTTCACCATACCGAAGTGATTGTTGATGAATGAATTGATAATTCAGTGAATGGGGAAAAGAGGTCTGATGGGAATCATTCGCTTTTTGTAAGCCCAGATAATTAGCAATGATCCCATCGTAGTGGGCGGTGTGCTCAAAGGCTTTGACGGCAAGATGAAACCGTGTCTCTAAACTCAGACTGCCCTCATTACTGTCCAGTTCCTTGAGCAAGCTGTCGTAATCATGGTGATCGGTTACGACAGCAACATCCCGATAGTTTTTTGCTGCGGCCCGCAACATGGTGGGTCCGCCAATATCAATATTTTCTATGGCCTGCTCCCGTGTGCAATCTTGCTGACGGATGGTTTCTTTAAAAGGGTAGAGGTTCACGATCACGAGGTCGATAGGCAGAATCCCGTGTTTTTCCATCACTGCTTCATCCCATCCTCGCCGTCCGAGAATGCCGCCATGTATCATTGGATGGAGTGTTTTGATACGACCGTCCATGAGCTCTGGAAATCCGGTATGCTCAGAAATTTCAGTGGCCGGAATATGGTGTTCCTTCAGCAGATCGCAGGTGCCTCCTGTCGATAAAATAAGAATGTTATGACGACGCAGTTCCTGAGCCATTTCGATAATGCCGGTTTTATCTGAAACGCTGATTATTGCTCGATGAATGGTACGTCGAGATGGTTTGGTCATTATTGTTACCTAAAGTGGCTGGCAGTAGAGTCTGTGTGTTGATGAGAAAATTGAATTGATTTTAGCTCGCTTTGTACGGGTTTTGCAGTAAATTTGCGTGGTGTGTACGTAGAAAAGAGAAAGGGCGGAAGGAAGTTCAATAAAGGCTGGTTTATCTAAAGGGTGATAGACCAGCCCTGTAATCTGCCGGAAGCCGAAGGTAAAGCAGTGCTCTGGCAGGAAGCATTGCTACAGTTGATACTGCAAATAATAGCACTATGAATGATAGTGCCACCATGAATGATAGTACCAGACCTGCGACTGTAGGCCGTTGCTTAAAGTAATCCGTATTGCTTGAGTTTTTTGCGCAGGGTTCCGCGATTGAGCCCTAGCAGGACAGCTGCTCTTGTCTGGTTTCCCTTGACGTAGGCCATGACGGTTTCCAGTAGTGGCGCTTCCACTTCGGACAGTACCATACTGTAAACATTGGTGACATCCTGCCCGTCAAGATGGGCAAAATAGTTGTTCATTGCTTTTTCAACGCTATCGCGCAATGTTCCGGCGTTTTCCTGTGTAGTAGACACCTGTTGCCCATTGCCCAGTACGCGTTTTTCTAATAATACATGCGTTGCAGTCATGCTGCTTGATCCTCTCCGTTAACGAGACGCTGAAAATATAACTGAAGTGAAGCTTTTTGTGCTTCTGCAGACTCCAGTTTGTTAAATGCTGTGCGAAACACGGATCCTGAGTACTGGTTCTGCAGATACCAGCCCACGTGTTTACGGGCTATTCTCAGGCCCTGATATTCCCCGTAAAAGTTATACAGTGCGTTCAGATGTCTAAGAAGAATCTGCTGCACTTCTGAAATTGTTGGTTCGGGCAAATAAGTTCCTGTTTCCAGGTAATGCTGTATTTCCCGAAAAATCCAAGGTCTGCCCTGAGCGCCCCGACCGATCATGATCGCTTTAGCGCCGGTATAATCCAGTACTGCTCTGGCTTTTTCCGGTGACCTTATATCACCGTTGGCAATAACAGGAATAAAGGCAGACTGACAAATTTGAGCGATAGTTTCATATTCTGCCTCACCCCGGTACATGCAGGCACGAGTTCGCCCATGTACCGCTAATGCTTGTATTCCGCAATCCTGAGCAATCTGGGCAATCTCAACCCCATTCCTATGATCAGGATCCCATCCGGTACGAATCTTCAGGGTAACCGGAATCGTGACAGCACTGACTACGGCCTGTAAAATCCGTTTAACCAGTAAAGGATCCTTCAGCAGGGCTGATCCTGCTGCCTTGTTACATACTTTTTTCATAGGGCAGCCCATATTGATATCAATAATCTGGGCTCCCTGATCCTGGTTAAAACGGGCAGCACTGGCCATCTGCTCCGGTTCACTGCCTGCAATCTGAACGGAACGGGGTTCCGATTCGCCTGTATGATCCATTCGCAATGCAGATTTACGTGTATTGCGAAGCTTCGGGTTGCTGGCAACCATTTCCGACACCACCAGTCCCGCGCCCATTTCCGTGCATAATTGCCGAAACGGGCGGTCTGTTACGCCTGCCATAGGTGCTAGAACCACCGGTGACAGGATTGAATAAGGTCCTATTTGTAACAAAGCATCCAGCCCTTGATTAAGATGTACTTTTTGCCCGAAAGTAAATTTGTCTGATCAGCCATTATATTATGGTCACCTATTTTATGAATAAGCTTGGTTATTTTTCATACGACAAATTACTTTTTTCTCCATCATTAGTAAGGATTGTTCGCTGTTAAATACATATCCATACTAATGACTAGGGTTGAAAGCCATAATCAAGATGCTGTTTATGTTATATCAACCGCAAGGAATGTCAGTCTTTAATTCCTGTGAAGTTGTGTGTTTGTTGATCTGTATCATATAGTGACGGTGAATTTGCCCGTTTTGTTTATATTCACTACTTTTAGGGTGGCGGCTTTGCCGACTGAACTTTTCTGTTAGGCGCGGTAAATTTATGGTTTTTGGGTATTCATACAGGAGAGTCCTGTTGGGTATAGGTGCTTGAGGGAAGAAAAATATAAGAGAATTATTCCGTGAGCAGGAATAACTCTCGATGGCGTTATTAAACGGGCAAAAACAGTACCATGTAAACAGTCAGGGTTTACGTACGCCAGATATCATAACCCAGCCGTCCTGTTGTACAGGCTGGTTCATGATAAACCAGGGGCTATATGCCGAGTTGATTGCGTCGGCCTGATCCACAAGCAGTCCTGAAAGGGCAATCTGTCCGCCGGGTTTTGTATATTCTGCCAGTTTAGATGCCAGTTGTGTCAGGGGACCGGATAAGATATTAGCGATAACGATATCAAACTGTGATGGTACAAAATCCTGCGGCAAAAATACCTGTAACTTTTCTACCGGAAGATTGTTTCTTCGTGCGTTTTCTGCGGTAGCTGTCAATGCCTGTGGATCAATATCGACCCCCGTGACGTGATGAGCTCCCAGTAACAGGGCGGCAATGCCTAAAATTCCTGAGCCGCAACCGTAGTCAAGCACACTGGCATTTGCTATTTTTTCCTGTTGATCCAGCCATTTCAGGCAAAGAGCTGTAGTAGGGTGTGTCCCGGTGCCAAAAGCCAAGCCTGGGTCAAGCATCAGGTTCACAGCATCAGGCTTAGGAACTTCTTTCCAACTGGGACACACCCAGAGCCGGCTGCCAAAGCAGATCGGGTGAAAATGCACCATCCACTCCCGTTCCCAGTCCCTGTCTTCAACAATCTCAATATGGTAAGAAGGAAAAGGATCCAGCCCGGCATCTTCTTTCAATATATCAATAACATGTTCCATGTCCGCATGGGCATCAAACAGGCCAATAATGAGCAGGTTACTCCACAAAGGGGTTGTCCCCGGTAACGGCTCGTAGACCGGTTGATCTTTTCTGTCTTGCAGGGTTACTGCACTAGCACCTGCTTCCATAAGCAGGTCTTCCAGTATTTCTGTATGATCGGGATGGGTTTCAATTTTAATTTGAATCCAGGGCATTATGCTATCCAGTTCCTGTTTGACTAAGAAGACTATACCCGTTGCTTGTAAAGTGGCAACCTCAAATCATTAGGGTAGCGGATGCTTAGTGGTTTTGATTCAGGTATAAGCTATATGCTTGTTACCGTACTTTTCCCGGAGACAACTGTGTTTTGAGGGCGCAGACAATCCAGCGATTTCTGGGACAATTGTAGCTCATTGACCAGATCCGGCAGCATACTGACTCGGGAAAATACCCTGATCATGTCCATGCGTGTAGACGCATGGTTTGGTGTCTCGGACAGATATAAAGGCAGGTTACGCTCCATTTCTCCGATAATTCCGGACAGTTTTTGGGTGAGCAGATTATTTTCTGTGATACAGGCTGTTTTACTGCATGTGGTGAGCCATTGTTCTGTCTCGTGGAAAGCTTTGTCCATTAATCGGATCATATCGTTGGGTAATAGATGACGGGTTCGGTTGCAATAGATGATCATATTGGCCATAGCCATCAGCAGTGATAGCTGCCTGTTCAGTGCCCAGAATGTATCGCTGGTTCCAAACCATGTAGAAAGTAGGCGCAAACGATCGTACATACAGGATTCAAAGGAAAGAACTTCCTGACTTTGTTCCCTTATGATGGCACTGACATTACTAAAAGACTGATGGAATATGCTATTTTTGATGGCGGTGGCATTTTCAGGAAAAACAACCCGCATGATCAGTCCTGCCAGAAGAAAACTAACCACTGTTGCTATAGCATTGTTAAAAAAGTACTGGATATCGAAAGAAGCCATATTAGTAGGTTGCAGCAACAAAAAAAACGTCATGATGGTTGCCATACCAACCCCGAATGTCTGCAGCCGTGTCATCATGATACCGCTGAACACAACAAGGGGAAGTTGGATCAGTATATAGAGCAAAAAGCCATCACTCATAGGAAGCAGGATAAAACAGGCAAGGTAGCCATAGATGATGCCAATGAATCCTCCTATGAGTAGTTGCTGAGCCAGGTTTTGTGGCCGGGGAAATGCCGCGAAAATAATAGGAAATACACAAGGCATGTTCATTAATGTCATTCCTGCAGACCAGTTTGTGGTGTACCAAATGCCGGCAGTGATGGCCATGGCGACCATGGGGCGAATAGCGCGCAACAGGGATTGCCTGTGGCAATGATGAAATTTCAGATATCGAAAATGCGGTAGTCGTTTTATTACCGGCTGGGTAGAAGCATCGTCCTGTAGCATTAATATCAGTGCCAGTTTATCAATACATTGTTTATAAATACTGATAAAACGTGTTGCCCATAACAGCTTTTTGTCGGGTGAAGATGTGTGGGTCAGCTCATCACGAATGCTTTCTGCCAGATGCTGTATTTTTTGATACGTTGTTTTAACAACCTCCCTGAGGGCTTCAGGATCGCTTTTGTGTTGTTTGAGTGCCTGTTCCAGTTTCAAGACTTCTGCTGTTGTCTCTTTTGCTATTGGGTGATCAAGGTTCTGACATTTTTGTATGAATTTCCGGAGAAACTGCGTCATAGTACCCAGAGAAAGCTGCAACTGTATTAAAGCGGTGACATTTCTATAGGTTTTGCCATCGGACAGGTTTTCAAGATAAGCATGAATCCGGTTTTCCTGCATCGACAGGGCGGCTGAAATGACTTTTTGCCGGGTTTCAAGGTACTTTCTGGAAGCATGGGCTGGGTTTAAGGTAACTTGAAAAAGCTCGAGGGTGGCAGAGAAAGATTGTACCATCTGCTTTTTAAGGAATTTCCGGGATGAAACCGGAATAATAATACTGGCTAATACAGAAACAACAATGACTCCTATGGTGTTATCGGTTACACGATGGATGGCGGTTGTGAAAACGGTTTCCGGATTGGCGAGTGAAGGGATGGCAACGTAAATAAGCGTGTAGCCTGCTAATTGAATGGAGTACATCATAGGCGGCCATATATAAGAAGAAAGCCATGTACATAAGCCCAGCCAGATAGCGAGCAGTAAAAAGAATAAGGCAGGTGCCTGTCCGCAAAAGATGATCAGGATAATGCCTACTACCGCGCCTATGACGGTACCAATCAGTCGGTTGAAGGCTTTTGCAAACATCATTCCCTGAAAAGGCTGGGAGACTAAGAGTACAGGAATAAGTGCGGTCATGGCGCTAGCAATATTCAACCGGAATGCAAACCATTGGACGGCAATAAGCCCTATATAAATGTGCAAAACTTTAGCCCAGTCTGCGAGGGTAAGACTAGACAGGAAATGGGTCACTACTATAGGTATCGGTTGTTTCATCGTTTTTTCAGCACAATGGTACAGGTCATTCCTGCCACTAAAAGCAGGTCATCCGGTTTTTCTGTAATTTTAATGCGTACGGGAATGCGTTGGGCCAGACGTACCCAGTCAAAGGTGGGATTAACAGCGTGTAGGCCGTCGTTATCTGTTTTGTTGCTGTAGTCGGTTATTCCTCGTGCAATACTCTCAACTTCACCTTGTATTGGTTTATTCTTATCACTTAAAAGAGAAATAGTTGCTTTATCACCCCTGTGAATATGGGACAGCTGAGTTTCCAGAAAATAACCATAAATATACATGCTTTGTGTATTGACGATGGTTAGGGTAGGCTGACCGGTGGTTATATAATTACCGGTATGTTCAGATAAGTTGGTAATATAGCCGTTGACCGGTGAATAAATGGCTGTCCTTTTCAGGTCCAGTTGTGCTTTTTCCAGCGCAGATTTAGCTGCCTTGAATTGCATTTCCGTACTGTGTTGTTCTGCTACGTATTTTTGTTTTTCTTCTTTGCTGATGGCAGATATATTCAGTTTTTCACGACGATGAGCTTCCAGCCTACTTTCCATCATTGCGACTTCAGCATTTGCCAGATTCGCTTCAGCAGTAGCTACAGCCAACTGATATTGGTTGTCGTCTATTTTCAGCAACAAGTCTCCTTTTTTTACATGGGCATTGTCTTGTACTGACATGAGATTAATGATGCCGGAAACATAGGGAGATATATTGACAATTTCTGCCCTGACACGCCCATCACGAGTCCATGGGCTTTCCATATAATAGCTCCACAGTTGGCACACGGTAAAAACGGCAAGCACTACTGCGATGGCTGTAATGCCCAATGAAAGCCATCGTTTTTTTCTCATAAAAGATTGCCTCAGGTGAATGAGTGGAAAGGGTGTCTGTGATTATTTACATCACGAACAGATAATGCCGTATTTCGGTAACAATACCGGTTAGTATGCAAAATAGGGCAACGTTAAACAGGCTCTTGTGCCAGATATACGCATACAGTTTTGTAATGGTGAAGAGCCAGTTTATGGCAGAAAAAATGATAAATGTTAATAGCAGTGTCAGAAGTTCAGGAGGTAAACTGAAACTGCGTAAAATGGTATCAGGCATAGATTTTCGCTTTAATCCAGATGAGAATATCCAAATAATAAAGTATTTAACCGTCTTGCAGTGACATATGAAAAGACGACCTAGATAAATTTATCGATTTGAAAGGAATATTATATACCTTGGGTTTATTTACTGCATAGATAGCATGAATATATTTTTATCAGGTGTTTTATTATTGTTGTGCTTAATTTTTATAAGTAAGTAGAGCTTGATGCTGTTTTAGTTTTATCATCAGCTAATTTATTTATAATATTATTTTTTTATATAAATAATAAATTCACAGTAAAGTAATCTTTAAATTGTCTTTTGTTTGAGTAAAGAAAAAGTAAATGTCTTATTAAATAAATTTTGCATTGAATACTCAATATAAAGAAACGGGCATTCAGCCCGTTTCTTAAAGCAAAATTCAAAGAGTTATTGTCGAGCTTGTTCAATAGCGACAGAAACTGCTACGGTTGCCCCTACCATAGGGTTGTTTCCCATGCCGACAAGTCCCATCATTTCTACATGGGCAGGGACAGAAGATGAACCGGCAAACTGGGCATCCGAGTGCATTCTTCCCATAGTGTCGGTTTGTCCGTAAGAGGCAGGCCCTGCAGCCACGTTGTCCGGATGCAGTGTACGACCGGTTCCGCCACCTGATGCTACGGAGAAGTAAGGTTTTCCTTGCTCCATACGTTCTTTCTTGTAAATGCCGGCAACCGGATGCTGGAAACGAACTGGGTTGGTTGAGTTCCCGGTAATTGATACATCAACATTTTCACGGTGCATGATGGCAACACCTTCATGAACGTCATTGGCCCCGTAGCAGTTGATATCGCCTCTGGAGCTTTTTGAAAAGCGGCGTTCACTGACAACAGACAGCTCACCTTTATGAAAGTCATATTCTGTCTGGACATAATTGAAGCCATTAATCCGGGAAATCAGATAGGCTGCATCTTTACCTAAACCGTTAAGAATGACTCTTAGTGGCTCTTTACGTACCTTATTAGCATTCAATGCAATTTTGATGGCACCTTCTGCTGCGGCAAAAGATTCATGCCCTGCCAGGAAACAGAAACATTCTGTTTTGTTATTGAGTAGACGTGCTCCAAGATTGCCGTGTCCCAGCCCTACTTTTCTCTGTTCAGCCACAGATCCGGGGATACAGAAGGCCTGCAGGCCTATGCCTATATATTTTGCTGCATCTGCTGCAGACTCTACGCCTTCCTTCAGTGCGATACTAGCACCCAGTGTGTAAGCCCATGCCGCATTCTCAAAAGCGATGGGCTGTGTTTCCTTGACAATGCTGTAAGGGTCTACCCTGTTGTCCTTGCAATAGGTCAGGGTGTCTTCGATGGATGAGAAACCGTATTTCTCCAGAAGCGGTGCAATCTGATTAATGCGACGCTCAAAACTTTCAAACAATGCCATTGTTTTCCCCTTGATAGGCAATCTATTTTAATGCGTCATTTACTGGTGACGAGGATTGACAGTGCGGACTGCTTCATCAAAACGACCGTAAGTGCCTTTGGCTTTTTCCATGGCTTCCTGGGCAGGCATGTCGTCACCGATAAACTGCATCATTTTGCCAAGGTGAACAAATTCATAACCAATAATTTCATCGTGATCATCCAGCCCGATGCGGGTGATGTAGCCTTCTGCCATTTCAAGATAACGAGGACCTTTGGCTTTTGATCCATAATGTGTGCCTACCTGACTGCGTAATCCTTTACCTAAGTCTTCAAGGCCTGCACCTACAGGAAGCCCACCCTCAGAAAATGCCGTCTGGGTTCTGCCATAGACGTACTGGAGAAAAATCTCTCGCATAGCTACGTTGATGGCATCGCAGACTAAATCGGTATTTAATGCTTCCAGAATGGTTTTTCCCGGCAGTATTTCAGAAGCCATGGCAGCGGAATGTGTCATGCCAGAGCATCCGATTGTTTCAACCAGAGCTTCTTCAATGATTCCGTCTTTTACATTTAAGGTCAGTTTTGAAGTGCCTTGTTGAGGTGCACAAGTACCAACGCCGTGGCTGACGCCTGAAATGGCGATAACGTCTTTTGGCCTAACCCATTGCCCTTCAACAGGGATGGGGGCTGATTCGTGTTTTGCCCCGTTTGATATAGGGCACATGCCTTGTATCTCAGTAGAATATTGCATAATGCTTCCAAAAAATTTTGGACCAGGATAAAGGTAATGGAAAAATAAAAACGCAATGATTTAAAATAATCATTGTGCTTTTATTTCAACACTTAATTCTTGTTGCTAATAAATATCATCAATTTTCTTTAAAATAAAGCGAAAAAGGTTAAATGAAAATATGTTTTCTTATATCAACAAGAAAGGAACAAACTATAAAATAAATTAACGGTATTTATTGTTTAATAGATAGTTTTTTGTTGATGTTATAC
>NSIT01000129.1_pt1 | contig 10131 bp, 7 predicted proteins | sample 1450681 | NCBI WGS metagenome assembly NSIT01 (sample SAMN07455404, study PRJNA386592) | invertebrate metagenome | isolation source: Endozoicomonas-like sequences binned from scallop gill tissue | host: Pecten maximus | place: United Kingdom: Lyme Bay MPA | collected 2013-06-01
GTATATGTATACTGTTAGGCTTGGGTCCCGTAGGACATGCGGTTTAGGCTGGAAGCAAAACGATGAACAGTTTCGCTTAAGGAAAGCTAGGAATCCTTCTGCCTCATGGGGGGTGGTGGACCAGGAGATCTGACTCCTTTACCTATACATTAACCATCAGCCACAACAGGTGGCGTCACCTGCCTTAAAGTGCTATGATTTTAACTATAGCAATTACTGCAGTAAGAACCCATGTCCTTACATGCATAAATGTTTACGTTGTAGTGGCAATCACCCTTCCATGAATTGGTACCGTGCTATGTACACTAACAACTCTAATTTTAGTACTGGAGGGTTCCGGAATGGCGGTAGGTTCCGGGTCCGGTCAGCCACACGCTTTACACGAGGGGCAACTAGAACTGCAGACGCGAGCTTCTAGTCCTACTCTAGTTGAAGCCTTAGTGCAGTGAATTGGTTGATGGTTTCATTCATGGTTTTCGGCTTAAATTTGATGGACCTCGTTTAACTACTAATTGTGAAAATTTAGTATCAATTAAGGATAATGAAAGCTCGGCTCTGGTCAAAGTTTTTAAGGAAATTGCATTGGGTAGAATTGCGGGCCCTTTCCATGACAGACCAACGGCTAATCTTCGGGTCTCTCCTATTGGGTTAGTACCCAAAAAGGATGGTAGTTGGAGATTAATTCATCATTTATCTTTTCCAGAAGGTTCTAGTGTAAATGATTTTATAGACCCATCTGCCTGCTCAGTACAGTATTCATCGTTAGATGAGGCTATTGATATGATAAGTAAATTAGGTAGAGGTGGTTACCTAGCAAAAATGGATATAAAATCGGCGTTCAGGCTATTGCCGGTCAACCCAGCTGATTTTGAACTTCTTGGTTTTCAGTTGAAGGGTTCATTTTTTGTTGATAAATGTCTGCCTGTGGGTTGCTCTTACTCATGTGCATTATTTGAGAAATTTGCCACCTTTTTGGAATAGCTAGTCAAGTATCGGTCCAAACTAGAGTCTGTTGTACATTATTTAGATGATTTTTTGTTTGGTGGGGCTAAGGATAATAACGATTGTACCAAGCTAATGCAGGAATTTTCAGGTATTGCTTATGAGTTGGGGGTTCCTTTAGCAGAGGAAAAAACCGTTGGTCCCTCCCACATTCTGACTTTTCTTGGCTATGAACTGAATACCCTAGAATTGACCATTCGGATTCCAGTGCAGAAATTAGAGGAACTTAAGTCCTTGCTCATGGGGCTACTTGGTTTGGGGAAAACAACCTTAAAACACCTTCAGTCAGTTGTAGGAGTCTTGAATTTCTTTTCCAGAGCCATCCCCTCAGCCCGAGCGTTCAATAGGCGTTTTTATGATGCTATGGCTGGTGCTTCAAAGCCAAGTCATCACATAAGGTTATCTCAGGGTATTAAGGATGACATCAGAGTCTGGCTAACATTTCTAGAATTTTTCAATGGTTGTTCCTACTTCCCAGATTCCTTCTGGTTAAGTGATTCCCATCTCCAGTTGTATACAGACAGCGCAGGTCAGTCAAACTTGGGCTGTGGGGCTGTTTTGCAGGCACATTGGGCCTTTTTCCAATGGCCTAAAGCTTGGGGTAACTCAGATGTTATGAGGGACTTGACCTTTTTAGAACTAGTTCCTGTACTTTTGGCAATGATGCTATGGGGCCCTCAGTTGAAAAACAAGAAAATTGTCTTAAACATCGATAATCAGTCCTTGGTCACAGTTCTCAATAAAAAGTCTTCCAAATCAAAGAGGGTCATGGAATTGGTCCGTCCGCTCGTGTTGCATGCCATGATGTATAATATTCAGTTTAAGGCTATTCATATTCAGGGTATTCATAACAGTATAGCGGATTCTATATCTCGTCTGCAGTGGGCTCGGTTCCGTCAGTTAGCGCCATGGACAGATCCAAAACCAGCAGACAGTCCAGCATCATTCCAAATGTTGATCTCCAAGCTGAGGCTGAGAAATTGATTGCATCATCTGTTTCTGGGAATACTTTTTGTTTGTTTGTTTATGTTTTACGGCCCATCGACAACTAGGGTCATTTAGGGCCAAACAATATACTATCATTTTTTATTTTTAAAGTTAAAATCAGATAAAATTTGTCATTTTTAAAAGCATTCGTATTGTATATTTAGATCATTATGATAAAAAAGTTGGTTAAAAATGGTAAAATATATATATGTACGAATAGATTATGTGAACTTTGTGATATAAATAGAACGTCAAAGAGAGTAACGTAAAAGACATCAAAGTCTATAAAATAGATCGATTTCTTTCAAGTAGCTAAATATTGTTTTCGAATCCACGGAACTGAAAAGGGTTTTCATATCCGGGACTCGAAAGTATTTATCACGAATTTGCTTGAAATCGGAACATTCTATTAAAAAATGCTCCACTGTGAATTGAGCATCACATGCATAACACACCGGTGGATCCTCTCGTTTCAAAAGGAACGAATGAGTAGGATATGTGTGCCCGGTACGGAGCCGAGAGAGGACTATTTCCTCTCTACGATCCTTCCGACTTGGTTTTGATGTTTTAAGTTTTGGTTGTACTTTAAAAAGTTTGTTGCTCGTCTCGAGAGACCAGCGTTGCTGCCATTTACTCTGAATGGCAGAACTAATTATAGGTTTGAAATCTGTATATGGTATTTTAATATTTGTTTGTTGCAGATTTAGAGCAAGTTTTGCTTGGCGGTCAACAAGTTCGTTGCCTTTAATTCCGACATGGCTCGGAATCCAAAATAGTGTTATTTTGCATTTTTTTAAGATACGAGATATTCGTAAAACAAGGTTTTGTATGAGTATGTTCTTTGGATCTCGTGATTGTAAATTCTGAAGGACGGATAGAGAGTCGGAACAAATTATTGCCTTTCTGATGCGTTGTTCTTCGATATGGTCGAGGGCCAAATCGATGGCACATGCTTCCGCAGAGAAGATAGAGGCACCATCTGGTAAGCGGATTGAAGAGCAATGGTGATCGGAATAGCATGCTGCGGAGACCTTTACTCCATCTTTTGAGCCATCAGTGTAGATCTGAACATGATCAGGAAAATCTGTAATGCACTCCCGAAAGGAGGATTTGTGTTCTTCGGGTAATGCACTCGATTTTGCCCTCTCGTGTAGAGTAAGGTTAATATCCGGTGTTTCGACAAGCCATGGCGGTACATCCGATACGGTGTACTCGCCTATGTTGTCTAAGCTTATGTTAAGTTCATGAAGAAAATTCGAAATTCTAATGCCAAATGTTGGTAAGAGTTTTTGGTTTTGAGTGAATATGTTTCGGTATTGCGGATTGACAACAAGATCAAAAGCCGGGTTTTTCGGGTTGGATTTCAATTGGGCGGCATATTGAAGAGTAAGTTTTTTCCTTCGGTCATTTAAAGATGGTTCATTTGCCTCTACATAAAGGCTCTGCACTGGTGTTGTTCGGAAAGCACCAAGTGCTAGACGTAATCCTTGATTATGGATAGGATCCAACATTTGCAGGTAAGAATTCCGTGCCGATCCATAAACGATGGACCCATAGTCGAGTTTTGATCGAATAAGTGCCCTATAAAGGCGCAAGAGCATTTCACGGTCCGCACCCCAGTCGGTGTGGGATAGTACGCGTAAAATATTCATTGCCTTTGAGCACTTATCCTTTAGGTGTTTAATATGTGGAACAAAGGAGAGTTTTGAATCGAAAATTAGTCCGAGGAATTTGGTTTGCTCTACAACTGGAATTTTGCTTCCATTTAATGTTAGATCGGGATCATTATGTGGCTTTCGTTTTTGGCAGAAGTGCATGCAGACAGTTTTTGATCTGGAAAATTTGAAGCCGTTTTCATCTGCCCATGTTTGTAGTTTGCCCAAACATTGTTGAAGTTGTCGTTCTATCGTGTGCATGTTCTTCGACCTATAGCAGATCAAGAAGTCATCAACAAATAGAGACCCTTCAGTTGACTTACCGAGACATTTAGTTATACTGTTGATTTTCAGACCGAAAAGAGTTACGGAAAGGATCCCACCCTGAGGGACTCCCATTTCCTGTTTAGCTGTTTCAGAATACGTTGAGCCAACGCGAACCTTAAAATGTCTGTCAGATATGTAGTTTGAAATGAATTTTGGGAGATTCCCACGTACACCAATTTCATGCAGGTCTTTCATAATACCATATTGCCATGTAGTATCGTATGCTTTCTCCAGATCAAAGAACACAGCAACAAGATGTTCCTTCTTTGCGAAAGCTTCTCGAATAAAGGTTTCTAATCTGACCAGGTGGTCTACTGTTCCTCTGCGGTTTCTGAATCCGCTTTGGAGTGGACTCAAAATATTATTGGATTCAAGGAACCAAACTAGTCTATTGTTTATCATCCGTTCAAGTGTTTTACAGATGCAGCTTGTTAGAGAGATAGGGCGATAATTATTTGGTTCATTGGCGTCCTTACCAGGTTTTGGAATCGGAATAATTGTAGATTCCTTCCAAGACTCAGGGATCTTACCGGAAGCGAATACTTGATTAAAAATATATAAGAGACATCGTAATGATGATTCTGGTAAATGTTTCAGGAATTGGTACGGAATTTCATCTGGCCCAGCTGCTGAATCGGTCGATCTTTTTAGCGATTCAAGCAACTCCTGGAGATCGAAAGGCTTGTTGTAACTTTCTGTGTTGGATGATTTAAAGTTAAGACGTTTCTTTTCTTTGTCTTTTTTGAAAGTTGGAATTTTTTGGAGTGATTTTTGGCGGATGAGTTCTGAGCTATATTTTTAGCAAATGCATTTGCAATTTCAGATGTAGAAGAGAAGATTTGGTTACTGTTGATAAGATGGGATGCTGGTGCCGTTTTTCGTTTTCCATTAATTTTTCTATCTGATCCCATATCTTTTTTGATGATGTGTTTGAAGATATTTTAGAAATGTATTCCTTCCAGCTATTCTTTTTGTCGGACTTAATAGATCGCCGAGCCTTTGCCCTCCAAATTTTAAAATTATTGTAATTTTCAGTTGTAGGGGAAGTCAGGAATCGTCTTAGAGCTGCCTTTCGGCCGGATCTATTGATAAAAGATTCTTCAGATAAAAGGAACTTTGTAGGTTTTGGGACGGACTTTGGTATCGTTTTTGTGGCAATAGAAGTAATCGTTTCATTGAATGTTTTAATTGGGTCATCGAGGTTAGTGAATTTTTCAACAGTAAGCTCCTCGTTGCACAGGTGTTGGAATTGGCCCCAATCTGCTTTGTGCACATTCCATCGAGGAAGTGGTTTATCAAGAGGGTTCCCAATATTCTTCAGAAAAATAGGGAAGTGGTCACTCCCACATAGATCATCATTTACCCTCCAGTCATAATCGAGTAAAATGGATGGATGACATAATGATAGGTCTATGTGGGTACGGGAGCCTGTAGCAGGGTGTAGATATGTTGGGGTATTATTGTTAAAAAGACACAGGTTGTTTTTATCTATAAATTCCTCAATACGTCTTCCTCTCTCATCTGTGTTCGGGGAGCCCCACAGACTGTTATGCCCATTAAAATCTCCGAGAATTATGTATGGTGCTGGGAGTTGCGAGACGAGGTTATTAAGTTGCTCACTAGTGAAAGCAATACTCGGAGGAAGATAAATTGAACAGACAGTTACTTGTCTGTGTAAAGTTGCACAGACAGCAACAGCCTGTAAATTTGTGTTTAACGTGATAATTCTATGAGGAATAGTTTTATGGACAGCTACAGCTGCGCCACCTCTGTTTCCTACCGTTGCGATGCTATTGTAGAGCGAGAAATTTCTGAAAGTAATTGGGTTTTTTAACATGACTTCCTGCAGGCAAAATAAGGCAGGTCTAAATTCTTTTGATAAATTTTGAAACTCTTCTAAATTTGCCCTTAGTCCGCGTATGTTCCATTGTATGATAAAATTGTTTGTATTGCTGACCACTATCCAGGTTCGTGATGGACGCTCTTTGGACTGACAGGACTACTTGGTGTAGGTTGTCTGGTAACAGCAGCATTGCTGTCACCAAACTCACTGTCGTCCGCAAGAACGTCGAACCTGTTATGACCATGGATAGGGTCATTTGAGCCTTTGCTGGGCTTTGTGTTGTTTAAGGAAGGTAATCTGTGTAGTTTTACCTTCGGTTTTCGTTGGTCTTGAGGTGGTGTTGTTGCTGGTCGTTTATTGGTGTTACCAGCAATCTTGTTAAGGTCTGACGGCTGTGATACAGTCCGTCTGTGGTGGGTGACCCTCGGCTTCGATGTTTGAGTTACATGGCGTGCAGGTGTATGTGCTGGAGGTGCTGGCATATTGGTCTTGATAACTGCCGTTTCGTCAGGCTTGGAAGGTCTAGCTGATGTTGAGGTGGTCTTAGACGCTACCCTTCCTGACTTGAAACGGGATGCCAAACCGAAAAGAATCTTGTCATTCCTTTCGTCCATCAAAGGTGGTACCTCCGCACCGAAAGCTGGCTTGTCAAAGTAGGCTTGTACCTTTGCATCGCTAACAGTGATTGGATGCTGTTGCGTTTTTGATTTTGTTATAGATGCATATGACAACGCAGCGGGGTCATTACTCTCGACCACCCTCCTGGCGTCAGGGAAGGAAATGTTACGGGTATACTTTACCCGCAGAACTTCCCTTTCCTTCTTCCAGGAAAGGCAGTCTCGAGATGACGCCGCGTGGTTGCCCTTGCAATTTGGACATCGTTTGCCGGTGATATCACAGCTATCCGTGTCGTTATGGCCCTCTCGTCCGCAGTGTTCGCAAACCTCCCTTCGCCTGCATCTGTCCTCATGATGGCCGTATCTCTGGCAGTTACGACATCGTAGAGGATTCGGTATGTAGGGCGAGACGTTACATCTCATGTAACCTACCATTACCGATGGATGAAGGTTTGGCACTGCGAACGTGAGGACGAAAGTATTGGTTTTTACTGTTTGGCGTTTTATTTTGATCCGCCTCACCTCTGAGATCGGGATATTCTCCGACTTGAAATATTGCAGAATCTCTGCGTCAGTGTCGTTCTGCAAGGCAGGGCATCTGATTACCCCCTTGCTGAAGTTAAGGGACTGATGGGCCCTAACATGGACACTGATCCCAGAAAATTCCGACAATTTCAGGAGATTATCCGCCTGCTGCTTGCGGAAAACCTCAACAAGGAGGTCTCCCGATCTCAAGGGCTTGACGGATTTGGCAGTACCAAGGCATCCTTTAATAGTTTTCTGGATGATGATGGGCGATAGCGATGATATTTTCTTCCCAGTCTCCTTCGCTGATATAAGGAGATACTGAGGGAAAGTCGTATCGGACGTTGTGTTGTTTAGGTTATCATTTTGGTTTGGTTTGGTTTGGTTTTGTTGTTTTGGGTTTATTTTAGACATGTTAAGTAGTTATGTGATTCATTACTCGTGACCCCACCCTCCTCGGAGCCTAACAAGGGGACACTGCTTGAGGCGCGGCTCTCCAGCGCCGAAGTGTCAGGGTTACACAGAGTAATATACTCGAGAAAGAATACGATTTTGTTTTGTGCGAAAATTGTTATTCTCTCGCGATTGACCCTAAGCCACCGCCCTCTAGATATTAAATATCCCGGGCTCGGCGTGACCAGCCGATTGATAATACAGGGCCCGTACTATCTCTCGTCTCTCTGGAGTCCGAAGCCAAAGTGGTGTGTTTCAACCACCAGGATCATCTTTCCCCAGATTACGAGATGCAACCCACGGCAAACAGGTTGGCTCAAATTGGAGCTGCTGTGAAAGCCTTCTGCTACACTAATACCCAACGCACACCGATCATAACCCCCGAAACAATCGATGTGGGCAGAGCACCAGTGCACCCAGTCTCGGGACGTGGACCCAGCTTTCTTGGAGACCCATCAACTCCCACAATGTATACAACCACTCATGTTTGGCTAACTAAGGATATATCCAAGAATTACATATCATTTTTTGTAAAGTGCTCATATATCCTTTTTAGCTCACTGGTTAAGAGTAACCAAGGGCTAATGCTGTCACCCGTCCGTGTTGGCGTCGGATTCCCACCCCAAAACTTTAAAGTTTTTTGGAGTAAGTTTTTGGAAAGCTTGTAAGTCCAAAAGTATACATCTCATGCCCTTCTAATTTGGTTTATACATTCATTAGAGGTCTAGGAGTGATTTTTTCGCATTTTACCATTTTGAGCACTTAACTTTTTTGGCACCAAAACCCACTTCAAAGTTTTTGGGGTCAGTTTTTTTGGAAAGCTTGTAAACCCTTTGTTGATGCCAGCAAAGAAATAAGAGTGATACGTATATATGGAAAACTCCATTATGGAATCAACATACATGTACACACATATGGGACAAAATTTATTTCATACCTCGATGAAACTAAACAAGAGGCCCATGGGCCTTAACGGTCACCTGATTTTTGAAATATTTCAGTAAATTTGAATGAAAGAATGAATTTCAAAACAAATAAAACAAATGATAGTCAAAAATGTGATTTCCCTATAACTATAGTAAAGTTTATCCCCTCCCATGGGGCAAACGCGAGACCCCAGGGCTAGGAAATTCACAATTATGGTAAAGCACCTTAAGACCCTTCGATCTGTGAAGAGTATTTAATTCTACCTTATTTGGGCTGTAAGAAGATTTTTAAAATTTCTGTTAATTTGACCCTTTTTGGCCCCGCCCATCAGCCCCTGGGGGTCAACCATTTCAGTTAAAACCAAACATTGATATACATTCAAGGTCACAGGGGTCAAATAGATTAAATCATGCAATTATATACCTTTCAGTTAAAACCAAGCGTCCATGGAGTAAAAACAAACCAGCGTGGTGGCCAGAGGGAAGCGAATTTAAAAGTCCCTCGAGCAGAACAAGCAATTATAAATTAACAGTTAAAGATATATATTATGACAACATTTTTATCTTTTTCAAGGCCATTGAAGTGAAAAATGTTACCACTAGAGAAAAGTTTTTAAAATCTTCACTTAAATCATGACTGTGAAATCTTGTTATAAAAAATTTGTATTCGCAAGTCTGTATTTATTTTCAGAACCAAATTTGAAGAGGGAAAACCTTGTGCAAATCCTGCTTGCCCCGTAAGTATATAAATTGATTTTGTTTGATTAATTTCATTAAGCTGACTTTATCCCTTCTATTCATTTATCTTTGAACAGCAGCAATTGATTGAAAAGCTATATTGTGGGTTGATATTGAATTCACCTTAGAAAAATTATTGTTGATAAATCTACTTTTACAGGGGGAAAATATCAGTAGTGATGTCTGTCTACCATTAAATTATGAAAGACTTATGATTGTAAAAACATGTTTTTAAAGACTATTTCTTTTTTTCAGAATAGGAGACACTGATGTAAGTTTGAATGAAACAGAGAGGAAAATAAAAAGTTTAAAAAAAAATGTGACCTATGACCCATTAGCAAGGATTTTTAGCTCACCTGTCTGAAGAGCATGAGCTTATGCCAAAGGCTGTCATCTGAGGCCATGCAATCTTTCGTCAAGCATCAACTTTTTTTCCTTTTTACCATCTTCTCAATAAGCATTTGGTTGATTTTGTTTAACGTCCTATTAACAGCTAAGGTCATTTAAGGACGGCCTCCCGTGCGTGCGACATGCATGCGTGTGGTGAATACACATATCATTGTATTGAATAAAATATACAAGTTACAAAAAAAAAGTTTGTTCAAATGAATGACCTTGACCTTCATTCAAGGTCACATGGGTCAAATAGGCTAAACTTTTCAAAATAAATTCTTTTCAATAACCAAGAGACACAGGGACTTTATATTAGGCCCGAGGCATGCTTGGGTAAATTTATGGCTGCAAAGTTTATTCAAATGAAAGACCTTGACCCTCATTCAAGGTCACAGGGATAACATAGGCTAAAATCGTTAAAACAACTTCTCAATGACCAAGAGGCCCAGGGTCTTGGTATTTGGTCTGTAGCATGCTGGGGTAAAGGGCTATTAAGTTTGTTTAAATGTACAACATTGATATACATTCCAGGTCACATCAAATAGATTAAATCATGCAATTATATACCTTTCAGTTGGAACAAAACGACCGTGGGGGCGCAGCAAACCAGCTTGGTGGCCAGAAGAAACTGTATATCAGAGTCCCTCCAGCAGAAAGAGTAATTA
>NSIT01000130.1_pt1 | contig 10127 bp, 10 predicted proteins | sample 1450681 | NCBI WGS metagenome assembly NSIT01 (sample SAMN07455404, study PRJNA386592) | invertebrate metagenome | isolation source: Endozoicomonas-like sequences binned from scallop gill tissue | host: Pecten maximus | place: United Kingdom: Lyme Bay MPA | collected 2013-06-01
CCGTATTTAGCTTTCCAGTTGTAATAGGTGGCATCAGAAATGCCGTATTCCCGACAAACCTCTTTAACCAAACGACCTGCTTCGACCTCTTTCAGGATTTTGACAATCTGGGTTTCGCTATAGCGTGATTTTTTCATCATTATTCTCCGTTGCTGTCAGTGTAGTCGGAGAACTCTGATTTAAAATGTCTCTATTTTTGGGGAGGGTTACACATGCTCATGGCCACCTTCTTCTGTTTTCTTCTTAAGCCTGCCTTGAAGGTTTTTGTGTTGTTCAACAGATTAACGGCAATATGCCGGAATCCTGCCAGTAATTCTGCCGCATCACCTCTTCTGATCCGACAACTGTCTTCCCGCATGGCAACATCCAGTTTCCAATGCAGCTTGTTTTCAATATGCCAGTGGGATCGGGTAGCTACAGCAAGCACTTAGGCGCTTAGTTTCGCAGAGCTAATATAGTAGCGAAGGCTAATTTCATCTTTATCTGGCATCTCTCCATCAACAATCCTTCCAGACAAAACCACACCCAGCGTCTTCATCCCTGGCCAATCAAAAGAGTAGTTAACGAATTCATCAAAGATATCACTCACTATGTGTAAACAGCTTTCAAAACGGCCATGACTCTGCTCATCGGTTCGGTAAGAGTCACTTTCCCATTGGGATAGTTTATTCAAGCTAAAGTGTTTTTTAAAAGCTTGCTCCAGACGGCCCTGATTGCCTTTAACCGCTAATAAATAATCGCCTTCTTTTTTGGTAATGGCTTTGGCAATATTCCGCTGACAGCCCATAGCATCTATGGTGACGAGACATCCCTTGATATCCAGAAGATCCAGCAGTTCCGGGATGGCCGTGATTTCATTACTTTTTTCAGAAGTTTTTACTTGCCCCAAAACAACATTATTAGCAGCCGAAAAAGCACTCACCCTATGAATTGCCCGACGTTTTCTGCTTTTATCATAAGAGCTTTTCAGTGTCTTGCCGTCAATGGCAATAATGCTCCCTTTTGTGGCTTTATGGCAGGCACTCATCCACTGGCTGAAGCACTTCTGAAACTGCTGAGGATTAATGATACTTACAACCCGTGCAATGGTGCCATGGGAGGGAATTCCATTTTCAAACTCACCCTATTGTTGAAGCCAGCGAAGCCTTTCCTGTCCAAAACCTTCGATTTCTTCCCAGCCTTCTGCCCCTGCAATCACGGCACAGACAGTCAGCAGAAGAATATCCGACAGTTTATGCTCTACTTTCCAACTTTGGCGAGGGTCACTGATAATAGAGAGTTGATCGATCAAATTAAAAGCGTTCATTTTCAGGGTCTTATATCAGGTTTTAAGTATAAGACCATGGATTAATATTTAAAGGAAGAAAATTTCTAATATTGTTACAGAGCTCTAATGACAAGGGCTTTCATGCTCTTTCCCTGCCTGTCCTTTCGTAGTCAATGAGCTATATTCATAAGTCAGTCCTGTTGTTATACCGGTATTACTTAACGTAATCCCCATCAATTCAACTGTCAAAATTGTATAAAACAGGACTGAATCACAACAAACAATCAACGAGTCTTAACGCCCAATAGCAGAATACAAGATGCCTTTCTGTTTCATCATTTCCGGATCAAACAAGTTACGTCCGTCAAAGATCACCGGTTCATTCAGCAGTTCTTTCATCTGTTCAAAATCCGGTGCCCAGAATTGTTTCCATTCTGTGCAAATCACCAAAGCATCGGCATCTTTAAGCGCTGCCTGACAGGTTCCGCACAGTTGCAGATCGTCCCGCACGTCATAAATGCGTTGTGCTTCTTCCATGGCTTCCGGATCAAAGGCTTTCACGGTAGCACCGGCTTTCCATAAGGCTTCCATTAAAACACGACTGGGGGCTTCGCGCATATCGTCGGTTCGTGGTTTAAAGGCCAGTCCCCACAGGGCGATGGTTTTTCCTTTCAGATCACCGTTAAAGTGTGCATTGATTTTATCGAACAAGACGTTTTTCTGACGGGCATTACGCTCTTCTACGGCATGCAGGACCAGAGGTTCGTAGTCGATTTTTTCAGCGATTCGTTTCAGAGCTTTAACGTCTTTCGGGAAACAGGAACCGCCGTAACCGCAGCCGGGATAAATAAAGTGATAACCGATACGGGGGTCAGAGCCAATTCCCTGTCGCACCATTTCAATATCAGCGCCCAGTTTTTCCGCCAGAATAGCGATTTCATTCATAAAGCTGATTTTGGTGGCCAACATGCAGTTCGCGGTATATTTGGTCAGCTCGGCACTTTTTACGTCCATAAAGATAATACGATCATGGTTACGGTTGAACGGAGCATACAGCTCATTCATCACCTGTTTCACATGGTCGCTGTCTGTTCCGATCACAATCCGGTCCGGCTTCATAAAATCATTAACCGCCGCCCCTTCCTTCAGAAATTCCGGATTAGATGCCACATGGAACGGAATGTCTTTTCCCCGTTTTGCCAGCACTTCGGCAATGCGGTCAGACACTTTATCCGCCGTTCCTACCGGCACAGTGGATTTATCCACGATGATTTTTTTATCGTCCATATAAGTGGCAACGGTTTCTGCCACAGACAACACATAGTGTAAATCAGCCGATCCGTCTTCATCCGGTGGAGTGCCTACGGCAATAAACTGCACTTCGCCAAACTGAACGCCGGCTTTGGCATCGGTGGTAAAGTGCAAACGGCCTTCGTCGTAATTTTCTTTAACCAGCGGCTCCAGCCCCGGTTCGTAAATTGGGATAAGTCCTTTTTTCAGGTTATCCACTTTGTTCTGGTCTACATCCACACAATAAACATCGTGACCTACGGCCGCCATGGCTGCTGCCTGAACCAGCCCCACATAACCGATACCGAAGATGGTAATTTTCATTAAAGCTCCTTAATTCCTTTAATTATTTCAAATAAATATGAAAAAAACACATATGAATCGCTACGTCATGGCTACAGTGAAACCGTAACAACAATAATTCATAACCAGCGGATTTACCCATGCCACAATCTTTAGAAACCCGGGTCAGCATACTGGAAGGTAAGTGTGAAACCATGTTCCAGACCGTTCAGCATTTAGCGGAAATCGTCACGGAAACGCATCAGATCATGCTGGAAAACCAGCGGGAAAACCGACTGCGTTTTCAACAAATGGATAAACGGTTTGACCAACTTGAACGCCGAATGGACTCACTGGAACAGCGTATGGATAAACTGGAACAGCGTATGGACAAAGTGGAACAACGTATGGATCACTTAGAACAACGCGTCGAACAAAACACAGCCAGCATTGCAGCATTAGCGGAAGCTACTTACGCAGGCTTTAAACGCACCGATGAAAAAATAGATCATCTTGAGCTGCTTATTCGTCAGTTATTGCCCAATGCTAACAACTAATAATCGTTGTGTATGAACCTTGCTCCATCAATGGTGAATCGGACATCAATGGTTAATCTGATGAGTAAGGTTGCGGTTTAACCGTTGTTCTGCCAAGCGATGTTTTCTCTGACGACGATAAATTACCAACGCTTTTACCAAACGAACCGGATGACGTGTTTTTCGCAATAACCGGAGTATCTGGCTGAGGCGAAAGGCCTTGGCAACCGCCCGATAATAAATACCACAAATTCCCAGAAAAACAGCAAACTGAGCCCAATCCGGTGCACTGGCGTAATGTAATGAAATCCCGATACCGTGAAAGATAGCACCTAATACAATAGTGATAAGCAGTGTTTGTCGCAGCGTAAAGCCGGCACGCAACAGAATATGGTGAACATGAGTCCGATCCGGTTTCAACGGATTCTGGCCTTTTTTCATCCGCCGGATAATAGTGGAGACCATATCAACCAGAGGCAAGCCTAAAACATACAAGGCAGTGACCGGACTGAATTGTGCCTGAATAAACCGGTCGCCTTCTGACAGCCGAATCACCAGCCATACAAACGTAAATCCTAACAACATGCTACCGGCATCGCCTAAAAAGACTTTTCGAATGCCTTTAATCAATTGCAGGTTATAAACCAGAAAAGCCATCAATGCAGCAGCCAGGGTGACAATCGGCAGAATAAAGAGATTATCGCGCCCGTGCATCAAAATAAGAAGGGTAATGATGGTCATGACACTCAGGCTAGCCGCCATACCATCAATCCCGTCACTCATATTCATGGCATTGATGTATCCCGCTACCAACAATAAAGTAAAAGGAAGAGCAACCACCAGAGGTAAAGCAATATCACCTAATCCAAACAGGTTGCCTAACGATTTAACATAAACCCCTGCGCCAAAAATCATGACACAAGCGGCGACAAACTCAATAAATAGCCGAAATTTTGCACTGATAGTAAATTTATCATCCAGTGTACCTGTTACCACCAAAATACCAGATAACGCCAAATAACAGAGAAATTCTGTATTATTCCTTCCTAAAATAACAGCAACGATAACAATACTGCTGTAAACAGCCAATCCGCCCACTAACGGAATGACACCGGCATGAAGTTTTCTCGCATCCGGCTTATCAACCAATCCGGTTTTACAGGCGATCGTTCGCCATATACGAATCAAAATGATGCCCAATAAAAAAACAAACAGAAACCTTATGATTGAGTTTTCTTCTAATAAAGATTGCATTGAAATAGACCGATTTTTTAACAGCCAAACGAAAAAAGTGTTTTCTTAGAAAAATAAAACAGCATACTTATTGCTCTGTATCCAAAAGGTTTTGAGCAGCTTATAGGAAATACGCAGAATAAAGTGCCAAGCGTCAGGAAAAACAAACAACCCGAAACGTCAATACAGACATATCAAAAAGACAGACATGCGATTAATCCGTCATTCTTAATAATTCTCTGGCTACTGTTTCAATATCCTGAAGATGCTTTTCAATAACAGCTTTCAGAATATCCATATTGAGTGGTTGGTATTCATGGACAGCAATGTTTCTAAACCCTACCATATTGATTAAACTTTTACTCAGCTTCACAGAGATCAGCTGATCCTCAGCCAGTAAACTGAAAGAGTCACGGCTGTTTTGTGGAATACCCAATTGCCTGATTCTGATCACACGATTCGCCATATCCTGTGCTGCCTGACAAGCCCGCTGAATATTGAGAATAATAGAATCCTGACAAGTATAATTAACAGCCAGTTCTTCTTCATGTCCCTTGTATTCTTCAGCAACACGCTTCAGACAACGCTGCACGATAGCGTACTTATTAAGCAGGACATCATCCATCATTTGTTATCCTTTTTTTGATGTCTTCGATAATGCCTGATCGCTCAAATTGCAGTTGCTGATAAAATGACATGACATGAACCTCGAACAAATCACAGGCAAAAGTATCGGGTTTGCTCAACCAACGTCCGTAGGCAATAATTTCTTTTTGCAGAACCGTTGAGGCTGTCTTAAGGTCTATCAAATCAACGTCACATTTCAGCATTGCGGCAACGTCCTGTGCTGTATCCCAAATCTCTTTCGGCGACACTTTTTCTTTCAGTAATACGCCTAAGTCGGTATCACTGAAAGGCCGGCTATTCCCTTTTGCCTGACTGCCAAAAAGAATAACTCCCTGAAGACTGTCTCCCCACACCGCTTCTAATTGTTTAACGATAGCGGCTTCTGTATTGTCGTCCATATCAAAATAATACAATGACTGATGATTAGTTCAGTGTATCGCTTCAGGATACAAGCCGCCAGATTCTCTTTCTTTTATGCCTTGTCACCGTAAGCGTAATGATAATAACCGTACTGACCGTAACGGGAACTGGTATGCACCATACCGTTTAAAATACAGCCTTTCACATTCACTTTTGCCTGCTGCAACCGTTTAGCCGCATAACTGATTTCACTGGCGGTATTTTTTTCCGCCCAAGCCACCAAAAAGGTTTGACTGCATTGACGGCCAATAATGGCTGCATCAGTCACAGCCAGTATAGGAGGCGTATCCACTAATACGACATCATAAACATCAGAGGCTTTTTCCAAAAACGCAGAAAAACTCTGGCTCATAAGTAATTCAGACGGATTAGGCGGTATACGGCCGGCTGTCAGTAAATGACATTTTTCGTTAATCCCGCGAATAGCGCTGCTGTCTGCATTTCCTGCCAAGATGTCAGACAATCCTTTACCACGATGAACCGCAAAATAATGATGCAAACGTCCTTTTCGCATATCCGCATCAATTAATAATACTTTTTTACCGCTTTCAGCTAACAATAACGCCAAATTAGCACTCACAAAACTTTTTCCCACGGTAGGAGACGAACCGGTAATCATTATCCGGCTGTCTTTTTCCTCCATCATGGCAAAGGCCAGATTGGTCCGCAGGCTTCGCAAACTTTCCACCGCCAGGTCATCCGGGGCCGAACAAGCTAACAAACAGCTGTCCCCATTTTTATGACTGTTACGTTCCAGCAACCTATTTTGTTCACTGACCGGAACCGTGGCATACACGGATAAACCGGTTTTAGATTCAATCTCTTCCGGTGTTTTCACGCCCTGACGCAACATAGTGCGCAAAAAAACAAAACCGGTACCCAGCATAGCGCCCAGTAAAACCGCTAACACAAAAATGAGGGATTTTTTCGGTTTCACCGCTTCAATGGCCGATAAGGCATGATCCAGAATCCGCACATTACCCACCGCTGACGCTTTCACAATTTTCAACTCTTGAGCCTTGTTCAGCAGTTCGGTGTAAACCTCTGTGTTCACCTGAACATCCCGGGCTAAACGCATCACCTCCTGTTGAGTTTTAGGCAAGCCTCGCGCTTCATCGGAAAATTTATTCTTACGGTCAACAATCAACTGCCGTTGCAGTTGCAGCTCTTCCATCACCGGATGGCTTTTTGTATAGCGTTGCCCCATCTGCTTAATTTGCATATCCAGTTGAGCCAGCTGGGTATCAATATCTACGGCCTGATCCAACACGGCCTGAGTTTCCATAGTCAGGTCAACGGTCTGGTTTTCCTGCTGAAAACGATGCAATTTACTTTCGGCCAACTCCACATCTTTTTTCATGTCCGGCAGCTGATGCTCCAGAAATTTTAAGCTGTTCTGAGCTTCTGCTGAAACCCGTTCCACATTCTGCCGCACATAACGCTGGATAATGGCTTCCAGAATATGACTGTTGTGAACACTGGACGGCCCTGATAACGACAACGATAAAACACCGGTTTTTTTGCCTTTCTCTGAAACCGATAAACGTTTACTCAAATGATTAATCGCCGTCACCATCGGTTGCCGGATCACATTAAAACGGGTTTGCGGTCTGGCTATTAATTCCGAAACGAATAAACGGACTTGGTTGTCTCTTGAAACAGCGGATAGGCCCACTTTGCCTACCAGAATTTTTTCATCATCTTCATCGTACAATTCGTAACGATTATTCTCTCCGGTCACCAATGTGTAGGTTTTACCGATTTGAGAATCAGGCGTTTCAAATCGTTCAATTTTAACGGCCTCCCCTCCCCAGGCGTAACCACTGAACCAGAGCCAAGGGCTGTTCAGCGGCTCATTCGCTTCAGCGTCCGGAGAGAAACGACGGGCAACTGCTTGTCCGATAATGGGGAAATAATCCGGCTTAGCCACAATATCTAGTGTTAAATCATCAACCACTTCGCCCAACACAAAACGACTGCGAATAACCTCTATTTCAGCTTCGGAAGGTGATTCGCTGCCCAGCATATCACTCATATCCACCAAAGCACCCACGGGAGATTTCTGGCTTTCTACCTGAACCAGCGCATCGGACTGAAAAACCGGTGTGGCAACCCAAAGGTAGGCAAGGGAACATACCGCAAAGAATAGGGTCGCACCGGCTATCCACCATTTTCCTTTGATCAGGATATCCAGTATTTCAGACAGGCTGATCACATCGTCATCCGCCACAGTCGGACGGCTTTGGGTCATTTCATTAGGCATAGATAAAATAAGTGTCGCTTAATCGTACAAACACAAAAGAATGAAATAAAATACGCAAACAGAAAAAAATCGCTAGCGAACCAGACGCACCACCCAGGAATCCACTGCCGGCACGATCAAATCCAGCGCCTGCTGATAGGCAGCATCGCCCCGACGATAAGGATCAGGAATTTCAATATTATTATTCCAGCAACCCAACAAGTGCACCTTTCCTCGGGATTCGGGCGCCAACTGCTCCACCGCTTTTACATGGGAAATCTCCATGACCAGCACTAAATCGTATTGGTGCACCATTTCGCGAGTGAGCTTACGGGCACTATGTTGAGATAAATCCACACCCACTGTTTTAGCAAAACGGCTGGCACTTTCATCCGCTGTATGCCCTGTCAGCCCGTGAAGGCCTGCAGAAGCAACGATAATATCACTATTTTTCTCACTTAATTTCTGACGCAGAGCATATTCTGCTGTCGGACTCCGGCAAATATTGCCGATACATACCATCAAAACAGATGAAAACAGTGCCATTCAAAAAACCCCGGGCTCAAAATAATTTCAATCCTGCGATGAAAAGGAGCCATTCCCTTTCACCGCATCATTCAGTCAATACTTATAATGCTTATTTTGACTATTCTGAAAAATCATTGATGGCATTAGTGGTCGGCAATAACTGATTGATCACACGGTTCCATCGGGAGACACCGGCGGTGTCGACGTAGACCACATCACGGGCATTCAATGGAAAACGGTCCGCTAACAACAAGCCGGTGGCATTTTTCATATTCAACCGGTAAATCGTTGGTTTACCGCTGCCGGTTTTATTTCGCAGCACATAAACGCCTTTGGCATTAGAATACAGCTGGCTGATGCCACTGGCAGTAACCAGCGCATCATTCAAGCTCATACCCCGTTGATCATAAGGCATAGCCACCGGCTTATTCACTTCTCCCATGATGACAATTTGGCGATACCGGTTGCTGTCGATATTCAGGACATCACCGTCACGCAGCAAATAGTTTTCACTCATATCACCGTCCAGCAAACCCGCCATATTCACGGTAATACGTTTTTCGCCCTGAATAAGGACTGCTTCTACTTTATCAGCAGAATCCTTCAGGCCTTCTGCCAGTGCGATGGCATCCAGTATCCGAAGCGGCTTACTGGTAATGGGAATAGGTCTTGGAAACGTTACTTCACCGATAATCTGTGCTTTCTGGCTGTTAAATTCCTGAACCCGCACACTCACCTGAGGATCACGAACGTATTTTGACAGTTTTTTTGTCAGCTCCCTACGCACTTCATTGACGGTTTTTCCTTCAGCAACCACATCACCGGCAAAAGGAAAAAAGAATTTACCGTCGGACTGCACTTCCACACCTTCCGGCGTTACCTGCTGACGCTCACGGACCAGCTCGCTGGATTCCTTCACCGTGCTGCCTGCATTAAAAGGGGAAGACGCCATATTCTGACTGGTGGTTAAGTCCGGGTTATTCCACACCCGTACATTCAACACATCATGAGCGCCGATCAAATACTGGTAAAATTCGTCTTTTTCTGCAATATCATCACCGGACAAATCCCGTCGTGTCACTGGTCCCGGATTAACAACGTTTTCATTGATGTCCACTAAATTATAACCCGCCTCTGCACTGCTGGAAGGATCCAGATAAGCGCCCGGAGCTATCACGCATCCCGTAAGCACTAAAGAGCTCCCTAATATAGTGGCAGCAACAATGGTTGCTCTAATATTTTTTTTTATCTTATTCATGCAATAAAAATCCGCAAAAGCAAAAGAAGAGGATTCAAACGTCTTTTATTTTCAGGCACGCTACCGCCCATCCACTTAAGTACTTACCGAAAACTTTATGAAGCGGATACAGGATAGATACTTACGTTGTAAAATAACTACTGCCCTAAAAAAAAGAATAACTTGCCTGACGATAATTAACGGTGTGTCAGAAACGAATCACTGAGAGAATAGGAACGAAGAGAAAGCAGCACATTTTTCAAAATGACTAACTACATCTTTATCATTTTGTTCATTCAGCCATCGAATAAGTAAAAATTCTTAGCGGCGATTATAGAGCGCACAAAACAAGGGTCAAGTAATGAAAACACCTATATATGATACTTGTTTATACAGTCAACAAATACTAGATGTAGTAAGCTCATTACCCATCAAAATGATGAATAAAACCCTCTAAAAAATAGC
>NSIT01000131.1_pt1 | contig 9789 bp, 6 predicted proteins | sample 1450681 | NCBI WGS metagenome assembly NSIT01 (sample SAMN07455404, study PRJNA386592) | invertebrate metagenome | isolation source: Endozoicomonas-like sequences binned from scallop gill tissue | host: Pecten maximus | place: United Kingdom: Lyme Bay MPA | collected 2013-06-01
TTGTCCTTGTCCTTGTCCTTGTCCTTGTCCTTGTAGCCATGGAAAAATACCATACGAACAGTTTAGACAAAGCATTAAATAAATAAATAAAAAATATTTTTTATGATTCATAAGCTCTCAACTTTCACCATATGGATTCCGTAAAAACCTTCCCGATACGTCTTCCATCTTATAATGCCTCCATCAGCGTCCTTCCGAGGCACTGCTTACCCTGATGGGTATGCTCAGTATTGTAGTAGTTCAGTCATTCGTCCAGCTTATTCTGTAACTCTTAGTAATAAATTAAACACGTTGATAGTACATCCTTGATATAAACTCACAAATTGTGTTCCGGTTTAACCGCTTTAATCCCATGCATAATTTCAGGTTATTTCGTTCTATTCTTTGGGTAAACAGCTTGCTGATCACAGGTTTGTTGGCTATATTCCCCTAAACGGTTGAAATAAGTAAGCTGAAGCTATCTCTTTCTTATATTCTTATAATAGAGGGATCCCGATAATGAAAAATAAACAGTTTAACAGCTTCTCCACGACATCAAATCATTGTCTCCACAGCAATTTAAGAGGTTACAGCTTTAATAGCATATAGTTTTCAGCCTCTAAAGCCTCATATCGATGTAGAGCAGTTAACCCAAAGGATGCCTATAGTTGTTTAAGCCGTCGAACTCTCTTTGACTAAAACTATCATTCAACTGTTTATCCTGTTAAACAGCCGAACGACAATAAATCATTAATTAATTACCTACAGCTTTTTATACCATAATTTATGGTGCTGTCTGACGTACAACTTACTTAGTTTCCCATCACCAAACATAGCAGTAAGCCCTTTCCGGTTCGTTGGGAAAAGTGCAAAATAGCAGTGGGCCACCAGCATAATCATCAATAAGACAAACCCGATGGCATGCCCGGCACGGGCATACACCTGAAGTTCCGGAGAAAATATATCCCTGAACATCAGAATAAAACCACTGATAACCATCACTCCGGTGGTCAACATTATGGTCCATGCCATCAACTTTTGACCCATATTGTATTTGCCCGTATTCGGCGATTCAAAACGGATATAGGCAATGAACAACTGCCTTATTCCTTCCACTATATACTGCGGCTTCCATCCTTGTTCCGGCCAAATTTGCCATGACCGAATTTTTACCAGCATAGCAATCAGGAAAGGAATCAACATCAATATAAACAAGAAAGCCAGTACCCGATGTAACATCCGGACAACCATAATGCCATCAGCCAAAATCACATTATCCTGATGAGATACAAAATCGTAAGGTACGGCAAACAGATAGGCAATGCAGCTGAAAGCATGGGATAAGACCGGCAAACCTGTTACCGCTAACAGCAGAATAAAATGAATGGTATGCTTGTGGCAAAATCGCTGTATTCCCGTAAAAGCAATAATGCTCTTGCTATCTGTAGATTGCTTATTCTGATGGGTTTGTATGTCCGTCATTATGAATTCACCTCCTTATCTGCGATTTTTTCCCGCCTTTTCTTTAACCAGTAAAGGCTATGGACTGCTGCGGCACAGGCTACCAACCCCATTCCCCAGCCGGAACTGCTTCGCACAAATGACCGTAATGCCATAGATTGTTTTTCCGGTGAATCAGGAAGCAGATACTCTTCTGCGTAAGCGGCAGGAGCTAAGGTAATCCAACCCAGCTTTCCCACATAATGACTTTCAGATTCCGCACCATAAAGAACAACCGGTTTATTCAGGCGCTTTTCATAGTGAGTTTTTCGCTCGCGCGCTTTTTTAAGAATCTCTTCCCGCGGGCCGGAAATTAAGGCCCCAGTTGGGCAGGCGTTGACACAAGCGGGTTTCAACCCATTTTCGACCCGATCAAAACATCCTATGCATTTACTGACTTTATTTCGAGCAGGATTATATTGAGGAACATCAAACGGACAAACGTCAACACACGTACGACAACCGGTACAGGCATCGTCATTAATGACTACCTGACCACCCGGTCTTCTTTCAATGGCTTTGGATGGACAATTATCAAGACAAGGTGCCTTCTCACAATGCTGGCAGTGCTTGAATCCGACAACAGTGACAGCATCAGGATAAGAACCTTTTTGCGTAGTCACTGGCTTTAAATAAAAAGAATCCGATTCTTCCTCATTCAATATCTGTATCAGGTCTTTTCCCTGTCGTTTTTGTCGAAGTCTGTTTTCAGTACTGCAGGCAGCCATACAAGCAAAACAGTTGATGCAGTTGACAGCATCATAAAAAATGGTGTCTTTCATGAGATAACTCGTTTTATTTTAAGAATGATATCTTGTGGCGTATGACTTTTAATGCCGGGGGCAAAGCGGGTAAAACCGAACTGGTTAGGATTCATTCCCTGTGAAACGGTGTTATTTTCAAACTGTTTAGGACCGAACCGGCCATTACCTGCACAGTAATAACAAAACAGCACGTCAGGATGTGTGGTTTCATTAACGAAAACCTTCGCTCGCTGAACAGAATCAGGGACTTTTTCATACCAGATATCAATAGTATCCCCCGTTTTCAGTTGTAACCGACCTGCTCGTTCCGCATTCATAAAAACGGAGGTGTAATGGGTAGCTTTCTGTAAAAACTCAAGAACATCATTGTCACGACTTTGGGCACCGGTAAAACTGCCCAGCGGAGAGAACCCTGTTACCGGAATAAATTCATCGTCGCCCAGTTTAGCCTTCTGTTCCAGCCAACGCGGAAAAACCGGTATATGAAGCGGCGAAGCGTAATCCATATCAGGATAATCCGGATGCGCCTGTCGAAGCATCAACCACTTTTGAGCCAACATAACGCTGTAGAGTTCAATTTTTCCTGATGGCGTATGAGGAACAAATGAATCCACCGGATGGGTGCTACTCCAGCCACCGGCCAACTGCAAATCACTTACTGTATTCGGCAGCGTTTTCTGCTCCTCTGCAGTGATATTGCCTACGCCTTCCAGCTGCTTTTTCCAGTAAGGCATCAGCCCGTCATTTTCCAGTTCACTGAAATAATGATGATAGGTAGGTGCATCAAACACTCTCTTTGCCAGCTCTGTGACTATCCAGTAACCACTTTTACTGTCGTATAAAGGCTCCATGGCTTTTTGATGGACACCTATAACAGGCACACGTGTTTTATAATCCGCAGAAAAAGGCTCATCTCGTTCAAGGAATGTACAGTCCGGTAAAATAACATCCGCAAACATAAGACTGTCATTCCAGAACGGAGACACTCCCACAACGGAAGGCACTTCTTTCAACATAGCGGAGATGTCTTCTCCACCTGCAGCCCCTCCCAATAAATTATTGCCCCATAAAAACAACATTTCAGGTTGATAAGGTTTTCCGGTTTTAAACGCTTCGGCAATGAGCGCCCGGTGAGAAGTATTTTCTACTCCCCAGCTGTCAGGATCGGATTGACGATACCATTCAGTAAAAGGCGGTTTATCCGGTATTGGGAAATCGACTGGGACGGAACCAAGAGACGCATTTTTATTAGCAAGAATTCCACCTTCCTGCCCTAAATTACCTAACAATACATTAAGGTGGTTTATCGCCCACTGGGCTTTCATATCACTGCTATGGCGAGCAAACCGATATCCCACTTCCACAAAACACCGGGGCATGGCTTTATAAAGACGGGAAGCCACTGATTCCATATCTTTTTCTGATATACCACAAACCACTGACATATCTGATGGCTTATTATCTAATAGTTGTGCCCTCAGCAATTGCCAGGCTGGTTTACATACTTCCCCGTTAACCGTAAACGTTCCTTCATAAGCCGGCTTAGTCGCTTGTTTTGACCCGACGACGGATTTTTTCAGTGTATCGTAAACCCGATAATCGTCAGATGGGTGAGTTAAATGAATAGGCTGCAAGGTATCAATATTAATCAGAGCATCAATATTGGTGTATTGCTTTAGGTAAGCATCATTATACCAACGGTTTTTTATCAGATAATGCATAACGCCCAGAACAAAAGCGTAATCAGTTCCCGGTCGGATAGGTAACCATTGGGCTGTTACCTGCCCCATTTCCGGTGGACGTCGGGGATCAACTATCGTCAGGGGCAACCCATGACGCTGACCTTTTCCAAATAATCCGGACCAGCCGTAGCCAATCACAGAACCACCCAGATTTTTGCCAATGATGAGCCCGTAATCGGCGTGTTCCCAGTCACTGGTAAAAGCACCGGCACCGCCTTGTCCAAAGACAGATTTTTGTGCATAGGCGGTTCCTAACCAGCAGGTGTCTGCATAGTCCACAATATTAGGGGTACCAAAAAGATGGAAAAAACCTTTGTCATAGCCGGCTGCAGAAGTATAACGGTACAGATAAAATAACCGCTCCGTTTTATGCTCCTTTCGCAACCGTTGCATCTGATGAGCCACTAAATCCAGCGCCTCCGGCCAACTTGCCGGCCTGAACTTACCTTCCCCTCTTTCACCCTCCCTGATTAAAGGAGTTTTTATCCGGTGCTGACTGTATAAAGCAGCAGGTGCCGCACGCCCTTTAGCGCATATGCCGGCATACTGGTTAACCGGATTTTTATCCATAGCAACAACCTGCCCTTGTTGAACAATGGCATAAGCCGGGCAGCGCTGGGCGCACATATAACACAGAACCGGAACTTTTTTCTTTTCCCCATAAAGGGCAGGAGTTGCCACCAAAGACTGGGCAGAAGCCTCAGCCGATAGGCCAGACAGTTCAGATAAGGCGATAATTCCCGCTGATCCTTTAAGAAAGTTTCGGCGTGATAGTCGTCGACAATCGCACATTGTTATTTTTACCTTGTTATAACCAATGGTGATAAGAATAATAAGATACGGTTCTGTTGCTGTGTCAGAGATCAATATAAGACGACGTTTGTATAATAGAAATAGCTTTCATTGCGGCTGGTCTAAAACGGAAAATCATGATCGTTTCCGTCAACTATTTATAAAAACAGAATACGGATATGAGTCAAAAATCGACAAAAAAAATTTTAGTCCTCGGGGCTACAGGTTATATTGGGCGCCAGTTAATTCCCTGCCTGCTGAAAAAAAACCACCGGGTTATTGCTGCAGCCCGAAACCCGCAACAACTGGCCAATGAAAAATGGGCAAATCATCCTGAACTGACCTGTTGTCCGGCCGATTTAACTCAGCCAGACACACTTGCACCTCATTTGAAGGAAGTTTGGCAGGTTTTTTATCTGGTTCACGGCATGATGGCCGGCAAGGAATTCCTAAATTATGAATTACAGCTTGCCCATAATTTTGTTCGTATCTTAAAGGCCAGCCCGGTAACCAAAGTCATTTATCTCGGCGCCCTGCAGCCAGACCATACTGAATCACCACACCTACTGGCGCGAAAGGCCACAGGCGAGATCCTCCGCCAATCCGGCCGCCAGATCATAGAGCTTCGCTCTGGCATCATTATCGGCCCGGGGTCTGCTGCTTTTGAAGTCATGAGGGATATGGTCTATCACTTGCCCATTATGACCACACCCAAATGGGTCAGATCGCTTTCTGCACCTATCGCTTTACCAGACCTACTGAATTATTTATCTTATTTTATCGATCATCCGGTGGACGGCTGCCCTGTTTATGATATAGGGGGCCCTGAAATTCTGTCTTACGAAGAACAAATGCGACAGTTTTCTGAAATGATCCATAAACGTCTGCGGATTATAAAACTGCCTTTTTTAACACCGACCCTGTCGAGCTATTGGCTTCATCTGATCACCTCCGTTCCTGTTCCCGTGGCCAGTGCATTGGTTCAGGGACTTTCCCATGATTTCCTGCCCAGACATTCCCACGACATATCCCATACCATTGCCCAAAAGCGTATGAGTTTTCATGATGCGGTTCAAAAGACATTAGACGAAGAAACAGCATTACTGGACGACAACATCTGGCAATACGATACCCATGCGGTATCCCGCTGGCGGTCCGGCTTTGCCTATTATCCCAAACAGGCTGGTTTTACCCTTCGTACTGAGAAGCAGGCAGCAGAATTATGGTCAACACTGACCCAAATAGGCGGAAAAAATGGATATTTTTATGCTAATTCGCTTTGGAAACTCAGAGGCTGGTTGGATCGTATAATAGGCGGCAAAGGATCACTATGCCAAAGGCCTTGTCGCAAAAAACTTCAGCCGGGAGACTGTATCGATTCATGGAAAGTACTGTCTGTCCAAGAAAACAGCCGATTATCTTTACTGTTTGGGATGAAGGCACCGGGTCTGGGCAGGCTGGAATTATCCATTAAGGATAAAGGCAACTACCGGTTACTGGATATTCGCGCCTGGTGGCATCCTGCAGGAATAAGGGGATTACTGTACTGGTTGATTATGCTTCCGGCTCACCGGTTTATTTTTAAGGGGATGGCAAAAGCCATCCATCGATATTCCGCTCCCCATAAAAAAGCCCGTCATTAAAAGACGGACTTTTTGAAAGAAACAGACAGTGGATTTAATGGAGCTTATACAAAAACAAGCGCTTCCTTAAAAGTTATACCTGAACTGAAAGCTGATGTTGTCACTGGAAAAATCATTGCTTTCACTGCGTTCATAAGCCAATGACACTTCCATACCGTCTTCTCTCTGATAGGCTAATGAAGCCGATGCCGACCATGATTCTCGTACCGGATCAGCGCCTTTTACCTTAAAATCCCGGGAGCCGATCAGCAGGCTTGACGTGTTGACGGTTTGCTATCCCCTCACATCATACCACCCCATTATCTGGGCGGAAGGAATCACGGCACCTTTTTCCATATCAAACTGGGTAGTCACTTTTGCCCCTAACCCTAATTCAAATTTACTGTACGACTGCCGGTTAGTTTTCTTGGCAAAACCGGACTGCTCAGGATCTTTCTCAGTATAAGCCTCTGTTTTTTGATAAGCGTAGGTCATACCTGCCAATGGCTGAACCGTCAGGTTTTCCATTACGGGAATGCTTTTTCCGGCTAATACATTGAACCTTACATTCTGTTGTTGAGGATCGGATTTCAACGGGGCATCGGACACACCATCAACATATCGGGTTCTTTCCAGATCACTCCAGCCTGCACTCATAATGGAATTCACAAACCAGTCTTCCTTGATCCAGGACCCGTAAAGGCTGAGCTGATAAAAATCCGCAGCATCCGTATCTTTTTCACCTTTAATTTGAGTGGTTGAATGCCCCAAGGTAGCTGCCATGCCGAAAACGTAGGATCCCTTTAACCGGTCTATACCCATGGTCAGGCCATCCACCTGAACATCGAAACCATTCAGCCGGGTTCCCTCACTGTTTTGATAGGATTTTTGATCCGCCTTAGTATTCAATCCCTGTAACCAAAATCCGGAATCCAGTGGCGTATCCCCTGCATTCATCCCTTGCTGTGAACCGGTTGAAAAATCCGAAGACCCCAGCAGAAAGCCTATAAATTGACCGATCCTGCTGAGAATACTCTGCCCTGCCTTATCCGCTGCAGCATCCGAGGCGGCTCTTCCCCCTTCTGCATTATTGGCAGAAAACTGACTGGCCAGTTTTTGGCTGGCACTCACCACATCGTCAACGGTAATTTCTTCCAGCTTTTTATATAAATTATCCACCGCACGGGCGGAAGCATCATTCACCAGTCGGGTAGCCGCCTCCGTCAACGCTTCCACAACTCCCTCCTGAGAGCTGGGTAAGCCATCGCCCACGGTATCCGCATCTCTCGGGGTTAACGTCATATCCAGAAGCCAAGTTCCGGCATTATCGGTAACATTTATACTGCGGGTATGGAAAAAAGAAACAGAATCCGTTTCACTGTCCAATGTCAGATTACCGTTTATTACTTCCATCAGTCGATACGTGGCCGCTTCTGGCTGATAGAAACCTCGTCCATAAATACCAAAAGTAGCGGAACCGGTGATCACGGCATTACCATCAATTTCGACTACAGGCTCTGGATCGCCTACGTCTGGAACCTCATGAATCTCATCCACCGCAAATAATACGTGCCCGGACTGACTATAATCAGCGTCCCATTTATAGGTATCGACATCAAATTCATCATTCAGGAAATCGGAATCCAGTTCGCTGTTGCCGATAATCAGGTTTCCTTCAATAGTGATATTTTCCCCTGAGTAAATATGTCCCAACAACGCAGAATAATCATCGCGCCCGCGAACTGCTATGTTCTCCACACTATCGATATCACCTAATACTGATCCATTATTCATGATAAGAGAGTCAGACGCCTGCCCGGTGGAACCTAAAATATTAACCATTACCACGCCGCCATTGCTCACCTCTAAATCCAGTGATGACGATGCATCAGCAAAATCAACTGCCACGCGATCAGCAGCGGTACTTTCTAGCCAGCCCTGATGAATAATCGCACCATCAAAAGAAATGTCATCGTCGTGAACTTCAATACCGATCTCCCCTTCAATAACCGCGGAGTTACCAATAATGAAATTACCGATCGTATCGGATTCAATGCGTATAGCCGACCCCGTATACGATTCAATCCGCCCGTCCAGATAACTGTTCCAAAGTAACAATGGGGCTCCGTCGTCCTGTGACTCCTCCCCGCCCTATCGGGCGAGGCTTCCAGCTTCTTAAGCCGCAGCTAGCTTTTCGCTAGTCTTACACAGGCTTCCACTGGCAGAAACGAAATGTCCTTCCGCTTTTAACTTCAAAATACCTTGATGTCGTATATTAATGGCAGCATTAATGTCCCTGTCATGTATGGTATGACAGACCGGACACTCCCACTTTCTGACAGATAAAGGCATTTCTTTTTCTTTATGACTGCACACAGAGCAAGTTTTGGAAGAAGCGAACCACTGGTCAATTTTAACCAGATGTTTCCCTTCCTGTTCTGCCTTGTAACGCAGTTTTTCGATAAATGAGAACCATGATGCGTCAGCAATCGCTTTGGACAGCCGACGGTTTTTCATCATGTTTTTGGCTTTCAGGGTTTCCACAATCACCGCTTGGTTTTCGTCGATAAGCTGTCTGGAAAGTTTGTGCTGAAAGTCATTACGGGCATTGGCTACATGCTCATGTGCTTTAGCCAGTGTGATACGTGCTTTGGATCTTCCTTGTGAACCTTTCTTACAACGTGATAAGGCTTTCTGTTTTCTTCTGAGATTTCTTTGAGCATTTTTCAAGAATTGAGGGTTGCCTGTTTTCAGCCCTTGAGAGGTGATCGCAAGATCAGTTAAGCCCATATCCACACCAGTGACGCTCTGTGACGATATATCATTGATAGCTTGTGGTTTGGTAATGCCGTCCTCAACCAATACAGAAGCATAATACTTGTCCGTTCTGGACTTGCTGAGAGTGATGGATTTTACTTTGCCGGTAATTTCCCTATGTACACGGGCTTTTATAGGTTTGCACTTGGGTATTTTTACCCCGTCTTCTCCTACAGAAACCGACATGCAATGGAAACTACTGGACTTACCGTATTTTTTCTTAAATTTGGGAAACCGTGCTTCTAGCCTGGGATTAAAAAAATTACTGAATGCCTTATCCAGATTAATGATGGATTGTTGCAAAGCAATCGAATCATAATCCTTGAGCCATGAATACTTACGACTTTTTTTGGCTTTTGCGAGCAAAGGCTTCAGGTCTTTTTTAGGTTGAAGACTGGTTTTCCTGACTTTATAAAAATGAGTTTTTGTGGCTAGAGCCTTGTTCCATAAAAACCGCACAGCACCAAACTGACGATCAAGAAATTCCGTCTGTTCTGGTGTTGGATAGATTCGTATTTTGGTAGCTCTTAGCATTAGGTGTGTAACTCATTAACTTTCTGTATAATATTATAT
>NSIT01000132.1_pt1 | contig 9686 bp, 8 predicted proteins | sample 1450681 | NCBI WGS metagenome assembly NSIT01 (sample SAMN07455404, study PRJNA386592) | invertebrate metagenome | isolation source: Endozoicomonas-like sequences binned from scallop gill tissue | host: Pecten maximus | place: United Kingdom: Lyme Bay MPA | collected 2013-06-01
GTATTAATGATAACAAGCAAGGCTATGAAAAATAGATAATTCATACAATGCAATTATTAAATAAAACAAGGCAACTTTCAGGCAATAAGTAGATCAAGAACTGTTATAGCTTATCAAAAAAAATCACCATCCTTTATAAAAAATATATCGAATGGTGATTCCATCATCACAGCAAATATACTCAAAACACACCGGCTATTCAGCTGTAGTAAATTCTTTCAGGTAAGCTACCAGTTCAGTATAGCCACCTACATAGTCTTCGCCATAAAAAATCTGTGGTACTGTACGAACAGGACGGCCTACAGTAGCAGACAACTCTTCAGCTCCGATGCCTTCTTTCTGAATATCCACATATTTGTAAGGATATTCTTTGGATTCCAGTAATCGCTGTGCTTGCACACAAAAACCACAACCAGGGCGACCAAAGATAGTAAAACGTTTCATTGAATTTTCAAACCATCTATCAAATAAGAAAATGACTATACCCCGATTGTATCAGATAAACCTATTAAATTACGATTATTATCAAAATAGTTTTTGTTTATCGTATGTACTCCATAAAACAACTTTTTTATAACAGCTAAAGGCTTAATTATAACATTGCTATAACACCCATGGATTGATAACCTGAAATTCGCAGAAACTATTTTAGGAGCAAGCGCCATGCCATGGTTCGGCATTTCTTTTCTGTTATCCTTATTGTGCGTTATTATCTCATCAGCCCATGCTGCCAACCTGATTGATATGGCCCATAAGGCAGGATTTACCCGCTGTGATAATGCCATTGCCATGGAATTCAAGGCAATTGCAGACAGTCCTGAAAGCGTCGCATCTACAGGGCATTTCAACAACCGAAATTTCAGCATTATGGCGACCTGGGAAGAAAACGAAAACAGTTTCTGGAAAAATACTACGCTGATAAAATTCGGCCGCAGCTGTATGGCATTCAGTGTCACCGGCACAACAGAAACGAAAAGCTGCCAGCAGTTTCTGTCTGCCAACAAACAGTGGCAAACCGTAAAAACCCAAAAGAACTTTATCTGGATAAAAAATGACACTGGCACCAGCGCTTTACTGCGCACCCTCTCGGATTCATTATGCTCTATTACCTATCGGACTCATCACACCTATGACAGCAAACCGTCCACTATACGGACCCAAAAGGATACTCAACACTCTGAAAAATCTATCCTGACATCAGGCTAAGCAAAGAAATTAATAAAAACAGCATGCCCCTGCTTAATGCAAGTAACCTTTATATTTACCCCATTGATATAATGCTGATACAACATTATTGTATTCATCGCTACAAACTCTTTCTTTTATTGTTTGAAAATGCCTTGAAAGGGAAGAATCTGGATTTAGACTAGCCTTAATATAATGAATAAGGCACGCGTCCAGCCCTCCGATAACCAAAGATATTCTATTTTTTTCTTCATCAGATAGTTCACCCCTCATTTCTTTTTCCAACAATGATAATACTGTTATAACGTTTTTTTTCTCCCATACCAAACGTTGATTTTCTGAAACAGGACTGTCTGAAAAACGTTTCCCAATAAAAACCTGTTTCCACAAAAAATCTAAGGGTGAAGGCGGCTCGCTATTTTTCAATTCAATGATCCATTCTCTTGCGCTTTGATAATCACCTTTTTCTATCTTCTCGATGAGGGACTCTAGCTCTTTGTCCTCCCTTTCATTCCCAAATAGTCGGCAGGAGAGCCCCTGCACCCTGAAGGATTCCAGAGCATCTCCCAGTTCAAAAGATACCGGTGTATTCCCACAAGGCAAAAGAGACAAATAACTGAGTCCTTTCTGTAATAATATAGAAGTTGTATTAGCCCCTTCAACAAGTGCAGGCAAACAGCATCTTTCAATTATCATACGAAAAACAGGTTGAGATATCGAAGTTAACAGACATATAAAAAGCTCCCCTTTTCCTTCATTTAGGGATTTAATCCCTTGATTCAGGTTATCCTCGTTTTCGTAGGATAAAATACGGACATCTCTAAATGATCTTTTAAACTCTTGAACTAGTACACGACGATAAGCATCATTGATACCGAATACTATTAAAACAGATGGAGTTCCTCTTTCTTCTGCAACGGATCTATTAGCCCGAATCCACCGATAGAGTCCTGTCATTTTTACGTCCCCGACTAAAGAAGAATGGTGTATGCCATACACAAACCCCATAGCAATACGATCTTCACGACTTTCCCGCAATAAACAATCAATCAACTGAGCTATTCTTTTACTTTTTTCATCAACATAAACAGATTGACAGGATTCAAGCTTATTAAACTTTTCCGGCTGTTCACGACAACCTGAATGACGGTATACATCCATAGAACGATTATTAATTAAACATTGGTAAATCCACTCAACAGGATCTTCCTCATAACCTAAATAAAAATCTGTTAGTGGTGAATCACCCGGGATAACCCCCTCATCAGGTATATTCAATAACTCACGATGATAATCTTCAACAGATTGGGACAAAAAATACCGATAAGGCAACCCGAAACAATAGGGTTTTATGGTAATGAAATCTTCATATTTTAACTCTCCCTTAGCTAACACACTGTCACCATCCCGAAAAGACAGAGCTACTGACGGCATTGTTTCCTTGATACACCTCTTTGTGACCTTTACCTCACTACTCCCCCAAAAAAATAGTGATTCTTTTTTGTCCGGACAATACCCCGGCAATAACAGAGCCATCTTTTGCAAATCTTCCGGTTGATCAGCTTCGTAAGGCCCTTCTGTTGCTGAAATCCATACATGAATACGAGGAACTTTCAAGTAGGCAAGGTATTGTATTAACTGCACACTCGCAGATAAATCTCCCAATCCAAGGGAATGTTCGCTCACATCAATATAAACACCTATCTCTCCTAAATCTTTAAGTATTTGTATGACGCACTCTTTTTTAGACACAGGCTGAATTTTTTTCGCCCCTAACTGGCCAGAATCTCCTTTATTGTTATCCCCCGTGGATTGACAGATATTCCAAAACAGACACAGTAATACAGTTACCACAACAATACCTGTATTCACGCTTGCCGTTGCAACCCACCCGTTATTATTACTAATAAATTTCTATTGCCTGTCATCCAGTGAAACCAAAAAACAAGTATTCAACTCGCCCATGAAAAAATAGCACCGATAAATAACAAGCACACCCCTGATTTCAATATAGAAAAATCATACATACATTTACTGCACGTGCACGGTCAGAAAAGCTCGGCACAGGCATTCCGAACGGCTTTAACGGCTGAGGCATATCCAGAAAAACCTCCTTTTTCAGCTACCTGATGCCAGGTCATATTCTGGATAACTTTCCACACTAGGACGGATCTGTCGGATTTATTATCAGAAACATAATTTTTCTGATCAGTCAGTACCGCAAACACAATATGTTTCACAGAAGCGATTACGTTTTCATATTGCCGATACCCATCCACAAAAGCTTTTACTGCCTGACGATCCTCATTGGTAACCCTTACAAAAGAAGGGGCACCGCTCTGCCGCAATAAAAAAATCACCAGATAACTGTTCAAGCTCTGTAATGATTCCGGCAAGAGCCAGGGGAAATTTTCACGAAAATGATCATGAGCCTGACAAAAAAGATCCTGCCCTTTCCCTGACAAAGGTTTCATTACCATAGCTGAATAAGTGCCACTGGCAGCGTCCCTGTTGATCCCTATTCGAATCACCTGAAACTGGTTTTTTCCCCAGAAACCCAACAAATCAGGAGTAGCACCAAACAGACTTCCCACATAATCCATGTTTTTAGTCGTTAAATAGTGCACCACATGGGATAACAGACAACTGCCTACGCCTTGTCGCTGCAAAATAGGATGAACAGCAATACGCATGATTCGTCCACCCATTAATAAAGGTGCCTGAGAAATTCCTATATGATGAGCTATAGATTGGGGCAACAAATGACCACGGACCCGTCTCTTTCCTTGATAAATCGCCTCAGATAACGGTGCCTCAATATTACCTTCCAAGGCCACCAGCACAGCAGCTACCACATGCTGATGATAACGCCACAGAAAAACACGAATATTCGGGCCGTCCAGCAAATACCGAAGATCAGCCGGCCGGGTCTGATAATGAGCCAGAACCAGCAACCCGAAAATTTCAGCCAACAACGTTTCATCTTCTGCCAGGGAATCCCTGTCGACTACTTCAAAAACAGCCTGATCAGAACAGTAGTCTTCCAGATAATGCTCATTGACTGGTTCAGCATTCAGTAATAATGCTTTAAATATAAAAGCTTCCAAGGGATCACCGGCCGCCCACCGAACCGGCTCTTCCAGATGCAATCGTCGCCACTGGGGTGTTCGCTGATCCAGCGTCTTAAAAAATCGTACAGCAAACCCTCTTCCCGTTCCTTCATAGCCGTGCACAGTAGAAGAAAACACGACCCGGGCGTAACGCATTAATATCTGCTCAAGCAAAGGCTCAGGAATGGCAGCGGCTTCATCTACCAGCAGTAAATCAGCGGATTTATTTTCCTGCAACAGCGCATCCGGTGCGGTAAAAGCCAACCGGCTCTGTTGCCAGTCCATCTCTGAAGGAGACACATCTTTGACGTCCAGTATTTGCGCTGCATGATGAAAAAGTGTGGCAACCGCCCCATAAGAAGGGGCTGTTACCCGTATCATAATTTCACGCTCTTTCATTAATCGGGCTGCCGCAATGCCCAGAGATGCACTTTTCCCCCGTCCCCGGTCTGCCGTCAAGACCAAGGGACGACGGCGATGCCCCTTAACTACCCTTTGTACCGCCTCAACGGCTAAAACTTGTTCTTTAGTGATACATCCTTCAGGCTCTTCTTTTTCTAAAGCCTCAATCGACAAATTATTTTCAATGCATGGATCCTGCAACCGGACAGCCTGCCCTTCACAGATCAGCGACAGTTCTTTACTCTGCCTTATTAAACCTGCCAATCGTTTCAGGTAACGCCCATTAACGGATTCTGGTAAAGTCGGATAAACAGCCATTAATCTATGGGCAGGATCATTAAAATCAGGCAAGTCGGCTATATCCGGTAATAAGAGGAGCATCAATCCGCCCGCTTTTACTGTGCCGGATAAAAGCCCCAATGCATCAGGGTGGATACCGGAAAACCCGTCAAATATCAGCAAATTAATTTCTTTACCCAGCCACCGGGAAGCTTGTTTTACTGTAACTCCCGGTGTTATTTTTCCACCGGTCTCACCCACCCACAAAATATCTTTGCCATCAAATAATGCTTCAGCTTGCTGAGCAATCAGATAACACCACGACGGGCGGCCTGATACCACCAGCAAACGGCGTTGCCCAGACTGTTTAGCATCTTGCCTTAACGAATCGATGACACGACCTGAAAGAGAAAAAGACACGCTTACTGCTCTCATTGAGTAAAAGGAAAACACAGGATCAAGCAATGAATAAGACAGGAAAGCAAAAAAATGCTTTTACGTCTACGATATATTATTCAGGACTCAAAAAAGAATAAATTATCATGAAGAGCTCATCATCCGGCAATATACCCCCTTCTCAACACTCTCAAAACTCGCCATCAAAAAATGATAACAGGCTAATGAATCGCTTTTTAAACGGGGTAGAACGAGCTGGAAACCGGCTGCCTGACCCTGCGATGCTTTTTATTTACGGGCTCGGCCTGATTTTTATGCTATCTGCAGTACTGGCTCTTTTCAATATTGAGGCAACTCATCCGGTCAACCAGACGACCCTGACGGTTCGTAACCTGCTGGATCCTCACTACATCATCGATTTTCTGAGCAGTATGATCTCCACGTTTATGAATTTTCCTCCTCTGGGAACCGTCCTGGTCGCCATGCTAGGCATCGGTATTGCCGAGAAATCAGGGTTTATTGATACGGCTATCAAACAAATTCTGTCTGTTGCTCCACGAAAAACGCTGACACCGATTCTGATTACCATTGGTATTTTCAGCCATATTGCCGCTGATGCCGGTTACGTTTTAGTCATTCCCATCGGCGGTATTATTTTCTATGCAGCTGGACGACACCCTCTTGCAGGCATTACTGCTGCCTTTGCAGGTGTTTCTGGAGGATTTTCGGCGACATTGATTCCTTCAGCGCTGGATCCTCTACTAGCAGGACTCACACAATCTGCTGCCCAACTTTATGATCCCACCTATACCGTGAACCCGCTCTGTAATTTCTTTTTTACTAGCGCTTCATCTTTGCTGGTCATTCTGTCCGGCTGGTATATTACCGACTGCATCATAGAACCTCGTCTCAGGAAACAATCTCTGAATAAAAATATAGAAAACCAGACCGATATGCACCGCATCTCTGATACAGAAAAACGCGCTTTTAAAGCCGCCTCATTAGCAATGATACTGGGCGTTATATTACTGTTTTTTTCAGCTTTTCCTGAAAACTCCGGATTTCGTGATGAGAATGGATCACTTAACAGTATTGCCTCTCCCTTAATGAAGTCCATGATTCCTCTTATTTTTCTCCTGTTCCTGCTTCCCGGCATTATTTACGGTAAACTGACAAAACGATTCAGCGATTCAAAAAAGATTATTCAGGCTTTTTCATCTACCCTATCTGATATGAGCCATTACATTGCCATGGCATTTTTTATTGCCTTGTTCCTCAAGGCATTTAATGACTCTCATCTGGGAATATTACTGGCGATCACCGGGGCAGAAGCACTTCAGACGCTACAACTGCCTTCTCAGCTTACCATTATCGGCATTGTTCTGTTTTCAGCGGTATTGAATTTGCTTATTGGCTCCGCATCTGCCAAATGGGCATTACTAAGCATTATTTTTGTCCCTATGCTGATGGGGGTTGGAATATCACCGGAACTGACACAAACTGCTTATCGTATCGGTGATTCTTCTTCCAACATCATTACTCCCATGTTGCCCTATTTCCCGTTGATTATTGTTTATTGCCAGCGTTATGTGAAAGATGTCGGCATCGGCACCGTTGCCTCACTCATGATGCCTTATACGCTGTTTTTTCTGGTGGCATGGACAATCTTCCTCCTGATTTACTGGTCACTGGGCATTCCTCTCGGACTGCAAGGTGGATATGTTTACCCCATGACGTAACCTTTCCTTTTTTGGCTTACGTTAATCCGGCCTATGATCCGCGATACCACTTTGTTTAAGTGGTTTAAGGCTCAGAAGCCGTCTTTATCGCCTCAAAACAACCATCTCACCGGACATAGACATCACCCGTTTCCCTGCTATTTCAAAAATACGGGAAGCCCTCACCTGTTTCATTCTTCTGATGATGGGTTCAGGAAGCCGGCAGGCTTCGCACATCAAAGAAAAACTTAATAATTTCATCAGCTGCTCATCATCCTGCCAAATCGAATTCATATCCAGGTAAGCTGGAAGAGGGATCACCTGATCGGGACAAATATTATTTTTTTCCAATAATTTTATCAGATCCTGACCTGTAAAATTCTGACAAGGCACAGGAGAAAAACCTTCCAGACAATCACTAAATAAGTCCCTCAGAGTACTATGGCACCCTGAATGATAATAACCAATGCTCCGTCTCCTGCCAGCAGGTTCCTTGCACATTCGATATAAGGTGCCGGAGGTTACATTCAATACAATACATCGGACATCACAATGAGATCCCAACCGGAACTCACTGCGACATCCGGGAAAAAAGGCTCTCTCCGCACTTCAATTTTTAAGGAAAGATACAAATGACCATAAAAACAGCATTGAACCGCTTAGAAGCCAGCATAAAAAAACAAACAAGAAGCCTCACCGCAACTAAATTATAAAAGGATTTCTCTTATCTAATAAGATATCGAGGCAACATATGCGGAAAGCAAACGTTAAATATTCATTCTTCACTATTTCTTACCTCTTTTTACTGGCTATACCACCGGATAACCAAGGCCTGCAATATCTGTATCAACACTTGTCAATGCAATATCGTTCACAGAGAAATTGAGTTTCTGAAGAATAAAAATACGGACCAACAGCATGAAGATCTAGGGGCTGCTGACGTTTCACATTGGCAACCAAATATAAGCACAAGCTATGCAACCACACTGATAAAATTGCGTTTGAGTTTGTCATAGCGGGTCGCCAGTCCCCGAAAATGCTTTAAGCGTGCAAATGCATTTTCTACCAAGTGTCGATATTTATATAAACACCAGTCAATATCTCTATTACCAACGACAGAGTTTCTCTTTCTTGGAATAACAGGTTTCCCTTTCTGTTTTAAAATTGGGTCGCGAACAGGCTGGCTATCATAGCCTCTATCAGCAACAACCGTTTCAACATCGGGTGTCTTTGCCAGTAATACGGGAGCCATAGTACAGTCATGGACTTCACCACCGGTAACCTCAAAACCCACGGGCAGCCCGCAAGCATCCACAGACAGGTGAATCTTGGTTGTGTTGCCTCCTCGGCTTTTACCGATAGCCTCTGTGCTTTCTTTAGAAGCCCCCGTGCAGTGCTGATGATCCCTGATATAACTGCCATCCATAAACAACCATTCCATGTCAGCTTCTTCTACTAAAGCCCCGAAAAGTTTGATCCACTTGCCTTGATCAGACCCTGCGTTAAATTTTTTGAAAATGGAATTCCATAAGCCAAACTCTTTAGGGAGGTCTCTCCACGGACATCCAACACGAATACGATAAAGCATTCCCTCAATATAGGAGCAAGGTTAGGCTTGTTATAGATATTAATCGGGTCAAAATGACAGTGCTCGTCAGTGAGCACTAATCGAGGCATAGCAAGTCCGCCGTAGGGCTAGTGTAGTAACTGCAATTGCACGTGTGCTTATTTATTTCAATACAACTGTGAAACGTCAACAGCTCCTAAACAAAAGTACGCTATTCAGTACTTGCATAAGCCCCTGATATACATATAATAAGCACCATTCGGAGCGTAGCGCAGCTTGGTAGCGCACCACAATGGGGTTGTGGGGGTCGGAGGTTCAAATCCTCTCGCTCCGACCACATCTATTTCCGAAAAAGTCCATACTCTTCCTCATCCCCTTGAAAATACTGACTTTCCTTCTGTTATTACTTCCATATTAGTCCGTATAAATCCCCTTTCATCCACTATTTTTTGGGGCTTTTTATGGGGTATTTTTAAGGTTTGCAAAACTGATACCCCCAGCGTTTTTTTCAGATACCCCCATAAGGCTCGTAGCTTTTGATATATAAGGGCTCTGTCTGGGGGTTATCCTTTTTTTCTGGTATTTCCCTGATACCCCAAAGAGGGGTATTGCTCAGGAGAACGTAAATGAGTTTGACGGATGTACAAGTCAGAAACGTTAAACCCAAAGACAAGGATTATAAACTCAGTGACGGAAAGGGACTTTTTCTTCTGGTGAAAATGAACGACAGTAAATTATGGCGTTTCAACTACCACTTCCAAAAGAAAGAAAAATCGTTATCTGTTGGTGCTTACTCTGAAGTCAGCCTAAAAATGGCTCGACAAAAAAGGGATGAAGCCCGACGATTGCTTGATGAAGGTAAAGATCCCAGCCTTGAGAAGCGATTAAAAAAACAGCTTAACGCTAGGGGGCGTTCTCAATTAAGCTAGCCAAATTATCGAAGCGGCTAATTGGAGCATCCCGAGATAATTGCGTTTTAATCGCTCATATCGCGTAGCTATCCTTCGAAATTGTTTTAATTTTTGAAAC
>NSIT01000133.1_pt1 | contig 9536 bp, 9 predicted proteins | sample 1450681 | NCBI WGS metagenome assembly NSIT01 (sample SAMN07455404, study PRJNA386592) | invertebrate metagenome | isolation source: Endozoicomonas-like sequences binned from scallop gill tissue | host: Pecten maximus | place: United Kingdom: Lyme Bay MPA | collected 2013-06-01
GAATTGATACAACCAGCTAAACGCCATTCCCACGAAAAGAGCATAGTAAATGATTTCTGCTACCTGATAACTCATACCCAACCCGGCATTGGCCATAATTTCCCGCCACACAAACTGCTGGGATCGCTTTCGCTTCATTACTGCAAACTCAATGGCAAAACTGATAATAAACAAAGGCATCAGGGTAATAAGTAACCATTGTTTATAATCTGCCGTATTAATAAACCATTGCCAAGCCATTGTTAAAAAATCGGTCATAGGAATATATTCTGTTTATTTTAATAATTATAATTTTAGCTCGCTATCCTAGGAGGATCTGTAACACACTAAAGATCACTAGTTTTACCGGATACGATAAAAAAGTCACCAATTTTTCTACACTAAAGAGATTTTTACAAGATAAACAACCGCCAATCAGTTAGCCTCCCATAAAAACAAGGAACAGGCCATGATTATCACATCAGAGATGATCCGCACGATGGAACAACGCTATCGCTCCCAGTTCATCAATAGCCTCACAGGCTTTAAAAGTGCAAACCTGATAGGAACTCAGAACAACCAGGGACTGACCAATCTTTGTATTGTCAGCAGTGTCGTCCATTTGGGCTCCAATCCACCAGCAATGGGATACATAGCACGCCCCAGATCGGTGGAACGCCATACCACTGAAAATATCGAAAAAACCGGTGAATTTACCATTAATCAGGTAAATACAAACGTTTTTCAGGCCGCTCATCAAACTTCAGCCCATTATCCCAAAGAAATGTCAGAATTCACTGAAACCGGATTAACGCCGGATTACTGGCATCACAGTATGGCTCCTGGCGTTAAAGAAAGTCATCTGTCAATTCTCCTGAAATTGCAGGCGATCATACCCATCGAAATAACACAGACTGAATTGATTATCGGAACGATTGAAGCGGTTAAAATAAGTCGCCACGCGATAAAAAATGACGGTTTTATCGATCTTTCCGCCATAAACACCGTAGCCGTTTCAGGGCTTGACAATTACCACAGCACAGAAAAACTAGGGCGTATGCAATACGCTCAACCGGGAATACCCCCGGTAAAACTTAACGAATAATCTTTACCATGGAATGACTGAACTGTCCCAGTTCAAAAAGAGCCCTGTCTGATCTGGCGAAACATTATCCATGACTTTAATTAGGCGATTAGCTGTCTGTTCAGGAGAGTATAATTTTTCTGGCTTAATACGTTTTGAAAATGGCTCAGACAAGACACTTTCTGTTGTACCCGGATGTATAGCGACCACCGTCTGCTGTTTTTGTGTCCTCTTTAACTCAATCGATGCTGTCTTGACTAACATATTCAGTGCAGCTTTAGACATTCGGTAACCGTACCATCCCCCCAGCCGGTTATCGGAAATACTACCGACTTTAGCACTCAGCAAGGCAAAGACGCTGCTGTCATGCCGATCAAGTAAGGGAGAAAAATATTGCAATAATAAAGCGGGAATAACACTATTTACCTCAAAATACTGGATTAATGCTCTACGGGACAAATCATCCAGGCGTTTTTCAGGCCATATATCGCCATCATGCAATAATCCCGTCGCATTAATGATCCGGGAAAAGGATACCCCCTGTTGGTTTAAAGAGTCACTAATCGCTTTTAAAGATGCTTCTGAATAATCACTTAGGATGTTTTGCTTATCCGATACAGGGCAATACCGTGTTATAGAGAAAACGTCATAATCAGCGCCCATCTTTTTTACTAATGTCTGTCCAATACCTCCATTAGTACCAAAAATTAATGCTTTTTTTCTCATCATCATTTGTCCTGTTTTTTTATGTTTTTGTATAAAAGAGATATTTTAATAAACCTACCCAATAATATGATTGGATAATATTATAGTTATACAAATCTGCCCTGACACAATTTATTCAGCATACGGCGCAGAGGTTCAGCAGCTCCCCACAGTAACTGATCCCCGACAGTAAAAACGGACAAATAATCCGGTCCCATGGACAATTTTCTCAACCGACCCACAGGTACCGATAATTGACCGGCAACGGCCGCCGGCGTTAAACAGGAGGCAGTCTCTGACGGATTATTAGTAATGACTTTCGTCCACGGTGTAGCGTTTTCAATAATGTGAGCCACGTCATCCAATGCCATGCTTTTTCGTAATTTAACGGTAAGCGCCTGACTATGACAACGCATGGACCCTATCCGCACACAGATACCGTCTACAGGAACAGGAGATAAAGCCTGCCCCAATATGCGGTTAGTCTCTGCCTGGCCTTTCCACTCTTCCCGGCTTTGTCCTTCAGCAACTTCTCTGTCTATCCATGGGATTAGACTGCCCGCCAGCGGCACGCCAAACTGGTCACAGGGAAAAGAAGACGCCCGCAGTTGTTCAGAAACCTTACGGTCAATAGTCAGGATGCCGGCGGAAGCATCGGCAAGATCTTTATGAACAGCATGATTAAGAACGCCCATTTGCTGCACCAACTCCTTCATATGACGGGCTCCTGCTCCGCTGGCAGACTGGTACGTCATGGCACTGACCCATTCCACAGCCTGATTTTGAAACAATCCACCAATAGCCATCAGCATCAGGCTTACCGTGCAGTTCCCCCCAACAAAGGTTCGTACGTCCTGATCAAGGGCTTGCTCAATAATCAGAGCGTTAACCGGGTCCAGTACGATAACGGCATCTTCTGCCATACGTAACGCAGAGGCGGCATCAATCCAGTATCCCTGCCATCCGTTTTGCCGAAGAACCGGATATACCTGACGGGTATAATTCCCTCCCTGACAGGTGACGATAATATCCATTGCTCTTAGGACATCATAATCATAGGCATCTTTAAGCATTTCTGCAGTAGCGATTCCGTCCGGCCCGGGTTGCCCGACCTGAGACGTACTGAAGAAAACCGGCTCAAGATGGGAAAAATCCTGCTCTGCCTGCATCCGCTCCAGCAACACAGAGCCGACCATTCCCCGCCACCCGACAAACCCGACTGTTTTCACGCATTTATCCTTTTAATAAAAAATAACCGTACAGTAATAAACAATATTAACGTCAATATCTACCCGAAGCTGCTTAAAATACAACCCTTATCTATCGGACCAGCAGATTCTCTCTATACTTACTGATATATACCCCAATAAGACGGGTATAAGCGATCATGGATGAACAAAGGTAGAACAATGAGCTATTTTAACGCAGTGTTGCTTATTATTCTGCTGTACCTGTCAGGCACGACAGCAGTATCAGCAGTACAACGCATCTTCACCTGGACCGACGATAAAGGCGTCCAGCATTACAGCCATACCCCGGAAAGTAACATTATTTCCAGACCTGATATCGACACGGATAAGGAAAGTACCCATAACGATCCTGATTTATTCCGGCAATTTACACCTACCCCTCTGGCAGCCAACGAAAAATTGACGCGCCTGCAGGGAAGTTGGGAACAAGTCGCCATGGAACCTTCAATCAGACACCTTATGATCAATGTGATTCCTTCTTACGGCATTGCCATGGAAGACATCCCTCCCCCTCCCGTCTATGCATCCAAGCTGACAGTAAAAGACAATACCCTAACGCTGACTTCAGTGCCGGATAAACAGTCTCCACAAAAAATCCGACAAAGCATCAGTACAGAAGGCCAGCTGGAAATGAAAAAAAATACGCCTATAGAGCTACAGTCTCATTGGCTCTTTGAGGAAAATAACAATCCTTTCCTGTACAATTTTGCCATGACTATATTGGGTGAGTTTATTGACAAAGATAAACTGTCCGCCGTTTACCAGAATAACGAACGCATCAAAGTGGATCTTCAGGACGAACATATGGTCATCACTGTTTACCCTAAGGCTATTGCCCAACTCAGTGAAGCTCGGTTACTGTATAAGAGGATGCCAAAAGCTCAGTCTGCACAACCTGAATAATAATAACGGAGTGAACAATGAAATTATCGCATTCCTTGTTCCCCAACAAATTATTACTCCTGATAAGCTTTTCAGCTTGTTTTTATTCTTTGACTGTGGCTGCTTTGTCTTCTCAAGACAAACTGCAAAAATTACAAGGAACATGGGTACAAGAAGCCATCATGCCTTCTATCAATTCCATGTTAAGAACATCACTGCCGGTTTTTGGGGTAGCACTGGAAAAAATCATCGATATCCCGGAATATTCTTCACAGCTCAGCATTGAAAAGAATCAGGTCACAGTCACATCCCTGAAAACCGTTCTTGATAAAACAGGAAAATTGTTACAGGAACCTGTTTTTTCTGCCTATGGCATACTGGAAGGCGCTTCACAAAATCCCACAGAAATTCAGGATCACTGGTTATTCAAGACACTCGAGAATCCTTTCCTCTATTGTTTTACAGAAACCGTATTACCTCAGTTTCTAAAATCTTTCAGCTGGGAAATCGCCTATACGAATCTTGACCGAGTGAATTTTGAACTGGACGGCAACGATGAACTGACAGTAACCGTCTATCCCCACCCATATTCCAATATCAAGGAAGTAAAAGTATATTATCGTCGATATCTTTAGCCATCAGAAACAGCGGTTTCCTTATCTAAGTTCGTATGCTTGAAAATAATCGGTTAATCCATCGGGGATTGAGTCGGGATAATGCCAGAGACAACACAATATGCAAACTGCCGATCCAGAAAAGCGGTTCCGTAGGATGAAATAATGAAAAAAACTGACGGGGGTCTACATCAATGAACCGTGGAGCACTGCTATTAAGCGGATACAATACCAAGCTAACGCAGGATAACAAGAAAAAGCAGGCTACCTGCTCCATCAACATTCTGCTTTTATATCTTTTTCCGGACAAACGAAAAACCGGATAAACAGCCCAGAACAGAAAATGATACATCAGCAAATCAATAATCTGCACATGACCTATTAAGAACCACGCAACAAAACATAATTGGCTGATTTCAAAAGCTATTCTACGTTTGTTATAAATCCACGACTGCTTTAATATGGCATAAACCAGTAAAGCTAATAAACAGACCATCACAACAACACTGCCAATCACCGTATTGACGTGTCCGGAAAATACAAAACCAACAACGGTATTCATAATCAGGCACAAATAAAAGACAACAGATTCTGCCTTCTCTTTTTTAGCGTATGAATAAATATATTGCTCAGTCAGTACATGATGAATGACAAATAATAAAGGAATTGAAGGCCAACCAGAAAATGCAGACAGCAAGGCAAGAATAACAATAAAACCAAAAAACCACCTCGTTTTACTGCCAGACAGTAATTTAGGATACTCGGCCGACGACGATTTCAGCGCAAGCAATGTATGCGTAAAAGCCAACATGGTTAAGATGAAATAATACAACGGATACGGTATATACCTTCCCAGTAATACGGCAAGGCCAATAGCTGCACACCGGCAGATAATCAGGCTATGAAATCCGCTGGCAAACATAACGTCCCAATTGATGAGCTGGTTTTTCTACACTATAAAAAAGCAGTATCGCTATAGCACACGTTGCAAAGGTTGATAAAGCAAACCCCGTTAAGCCCGGCATTTGCCACTGAAAAATAAAAAATGCCTGTACAAACGGGTGCACCAAAAAAGACGACAGGGTAATAGCTGAGAGAAACAGTATTAGTTTTCTAAGCGTTCCCTGTTTCAGAGTAAAATTCATGCCCACAAAAATCAGTGCTAATGTGATCGCCATAGGTGTCTGCCAGTGAGTCACCTCGACATGATAGGCTGTAAAGCCAAATCCCGTGATTTGCCCTGTCAAGACTCCCAAAAAACCTAGTAAGGAAAAAAGTATGTACCGTCTGCACCACATAACGATAACAGGATATTGATCTGACAACGTATAGGCTAAAGCACCCCACAAAAAATATTCCATATTAATCGGGAGTATCATGCCATAAAGCCGATATTCTTCCTGACCCAATGCGTATATTCGACACCCTATCGCCAGAGCAATCATGAACAATAATCCAGCCACCCGAAACCTGCCAGCAAACAATAAAAGCAGAGGAGACACCAAATAAAATTGTTCCAGCACACTCATATACCACATATGGTCGCCATGAGCATTAAACAGGCTGAACATACTCAGAAAGGCTTCTCTGGTATGGATATCCTGAAAATAGTAAAAATTAGAAACAAAAAATAATTTTTCGTAAAAATAAGTAATCCCGGTAAACTGGTCTGCCACAAACATCACTACAACAAAAACCGGAATAATCCGAAAGAATCGCTTGACGTAAAAAAGAATAATTTTATGTTTGCGATCTCCAGACCATGTCCGGTCAAATGTTTTTGCAATCAGAAAACCACTGGTCACGAAAAAGAAAGGGATGGTGAAAGAAAATGCCGCCATTTTCATATCTGTATAAACAAAAAAATGCGCAGCCATCACCATCAAAGTCAATACAATACGGACAACATCACTGCCTATGTTTCTCTGCTCTTGTCCTTTTAACAGAGCCATTTCTTTAATACCTTCCATAGCCTAACCATTTTTTTCGTTTACTCGGGAATTCCTTGTCCATAACGCCATTCTCCCCGCGCCAATGCAGAAGGAAAAAAGGGCTTGTTCCATAACACATTCATATCACCAGACTGATGGATTTCTATCCGCTGATTTCCCCGGACATTGCGAATCACCGTCTGGTCATGGGTTTTATTCGGCCAGCGCACTTCTATGCGATCCACTACCGTATTTTTTGCCAAACCAAAATGCAGCACCAGTGAATTTGTGGCACCAAACTGACCACCGGACTGCACTTCTTTTACCTGAATCGTGTCTTTTATGTATAACGTGACTTTTGCACCTACCCCCAATGCGTTCGTATTTGTTTTTTCCGGCGTCAGTTTGATCTGTAGCCAGGCATTATCATTTCCTTTGTTTTCCAACAGAAACCCTGGCCATAAATCCCCGGGAGCAGCCCCCCCATTATTACTGGCCAGATCAAGAAAGCCGTCGTGATTAAAATCACTAAAAGCCGAACCATGCCCTTTGCCGAACAAAGGCAGCATTTCTATCGGTGTAATATTAGTAAACGTATCATCACCGTTATTAACGTAAAACAATAACGGCTCTGCCTGCTGCATGTAAGGTCCCCCCGTACCGAAAATAAGATCTTCATAACCGTCATTATTCCAGTCACCGTGGTTAGACCCCATCATGCCTAAGGGAATAAAACGGGTAGACTGTGACATGTTTGTAAATGTTCCGTCACCGTTATTTTTATAAATAGTCGTAGCAGAGTTCCATTCACGTTCAGAATACCCTTCATCAGCCAGTAAATTACTGCAGGAACAGATGGGTCCAAACCCCCATTTTTCATCCGACGACACCACGTATTGCCCGGCAAATAAATCCAGCAGACCGTCGTTGTTGTAATCAAACATAAACGACATATACCCTTTTTGCCCCAGCTGCTCATCTAATCCTGCTAAAGCAGTCACGTCGGTAAAGGTGCCGTCTTTATTATTACGATACAACCATTTGACATCCCATCCCTGAGCCCAGATGTCCGGCCAGCCATCATCGTTATAATCCCCAAAACTGATGCCTACGGTACTGTCAGTCTTTAGTCCTGCCTTTTCAGTGGTATCTTCAAAAGTACCGTCACCTTTGTTTCGGTATAATCGGTTGGGGCCGTAATTATCCGCAACCACTAAATCCAGAAACCCATCGAGATCGTAATCGGACCAGGCCACTACCATGCCTGAGCCGTCATTATGAGACAGACCACTCTGCTCTGTTATATCCTGAAATGTCAGCCCTCCCTGATTAAGAAGTAATTGCGTAGGGCCGGGTCCGTCGTAATTGCAGCAATGGCGAAACAGATCCGGCAGACTGTCATTATTCACGTCGCCTGCTGTAAAAATGATGGAAGAACCCAGTGTAGCTACGAGATCTTGCGAAGAGATGGCCTTAAACTGCTTTCCCTGCACATTGCGATACACTTGTGGCGGCATGAATTTTCGTTCCCAGACCAATTCATCCCAACCATCAAGATCCAGATCGATAAACGACACAGAACCGGTTCCACCCCAACGATCTATACCAAACTGTTCCGTAACATCACGGAAAGGAAATGCTTTCCAGTTGCGATGGGGAAACAGTTTTTTAATGGCTGATTTTTGATAAATGCCATTATCCGGCAAATCCAGATACCGATTTCCCTGCCATGCCAGCTCCACCAACATCAAATGCCACCGTGTATCCAGCACAGCATCTTCAAGCCCTTGGTAGGCCTTTAATCCATACCTATGCGCCGCCTGGTAATCACCCAGACGAAAATAAGCCTGACTGAGGGCGAACTGTAAAGACGGAGACTTCTCAGTGTAAGAGTCATATTTTCCCTGCCTGCCAAATTTTTCTTTAACCGCTTTAAATTCTCCCAGATACAACAAAGCCCAGACATAGTTATCCAGCACACGATTCGATTGACTGCCTTTTACTGCTTTTATGAGGCTCTCCATCTTATTCTGCAATTCTGAACGATTACGATAGTAATCCGTTTCATGAGAAAAACAGATAATCTCGGGAAAAGGACGAAGGCGTAGAGAATCTCCGTGCGGATAATCCTCCAGTAAACGCCTGATATGATGTGTTGCCGGCTCTTTATAAGGTGAAGTCTCTGAATCATACCGGCAACCGGAAAAACCAGGAGACCCAGTGGCAAAATAATTTTGATCTTGATGAGTTCTCGGTAAATCGGCTGTATTTTGTGTAGCCACAACACCCAAAAGATCCGGAACCACCCAGTCAAAAACCGGATAGGACGACAACGACAAAGCTGTTTCTGTATCCGGAAGTTTTAAAGAAGATACATCATGGTCGTGATTCTCATGAGCATATCCTTTCTGAACGACTAATAAACACAGCAGTACAACCCATTTCATAACCAATCCCTGGCTCATCTTTGAGCGTTATCCAAAATAATCATCAAAGTTTACTGTTTGTTGCTGGTAAATCTTTCGTTAATAAAGGCGCCGAAGAAAACGACTTAAGCACGACATTATCCCGTTGCAAATCAATCCACAGCTCTGCTTGCAAAGGCTTATTTTTCCACATCCATAATGCATGATGATGGGTATTAAATGTTACCTTAATCCGGTTTTTTCCATTACTAAGCCATTTTTGTTTAATATGTACAGCTTTCCCGTAAATACGCTGTATTTTCTTATTGTTAATGTACAGATGACCATGTCCCTGAAGACTTTTGCTTTCTTCAGGCCATTGTTGATAGGGCGACCCTATTTCAAAATTTTCCAGTAAAAGATGTAGGTTCCACCCTGAAATGGTATCTCTTTCCCAAGAAAGCCCAATGCCCGGCGTCTGGAAATGTTCAGGAACACTGACTTGTTTTTCCATATGCATATCATGATCTTTATGGGTATTGCTCTTATTGCCTGAGTGTCCATACGCCGGGAAAACACCCAAAGCCAGCAGGTAAAATAACACCCACAACTGAACTACCCGATACGACCGGTTGAGTCCTTTCATAACAGCCTCCCTGCCTGACAATAACCATTTCCTTATATAT
>NSIT01000134.1_pt1 | contig 9476 bp, 9 predicted proteins | sample 1450681 | NCBI WGS metagenome assembly NSIT01 (sample SAMN07455404, study PRJNA386592) | invertebrate metagenome | isolation source: Endozoicomonas-like sequences binned from scallop gill tissue | host: Pecten maximus | place: United Kingdom: Lyme Bay MPA | collected 2013-06-01
ATCCATTCCTCATTCCAAGCTGATAGAAAAAATAGAATACAAGGCAAAAGAATACGGGATAAAGATTGTTGTCCGTGAAGAAAGTTATACAAGCAAGGCAAGTGCTATTGATCTCGATCTGATACCTGATTTCGGTGACAAAGCAGAAAAGAAATTTTCAGGTCGAAGAATCAAAAGGGGTTTGTATAAATCCAAATCAGGACAGCTCATCAATTCAGATGTGAATGGTGGTCTGAATATCCTCAGAAAAGAAATCGGTGATGACTTCATACCGGATATCATAGCTGATAAGGGGGGCGTGAATCACCTCATGACAATCAATCCATTGTCATTAGAATACGGTCTACGGACTGTAGAAGCTCCTGCTGTAGCTGCTTAGCAGTTTAGCGGGAGTTATTCACTGGGGCTTGATCTTACGAAGTTCCCTGCGTTGTTTTTTATCCGGCCGACGATCCGGGTGAGGAACCATACCACTGCCGGTTTTTCTGGCCTGTATGGCTGCTTCCCTTAGTTTGATGCTCTCAGGCGTTTCTGTATACAACTGCTGGGCCAGCTCAGCTTTCTGTCGTTTGTCGCTCAGGGCTTGCACAATAACGACTTTTTCATCCCATCCGGCACGTAAACGGATAATATCACCGATTTTTGGCTCTTTTCCCGGCTTGCAGGGCAAGTCGTTCAGGCGAACTTTACCCCCATCAATGGCTTCCTTTGCCAGCGCTCGGGTTTTATAAAACCGGGCGGCCCACAGCCATTTATCGAGGCGTATTTTATCCGATAATGTTTTTTTCATGGATTGTTGACTGGAAGACATGGCGTGTCGTTACTTCTTTTATTGGGAAAAGTGTCTGTATTCGGCAAGGAAGTATACAAATAGTGAAATGACGTGTCATTACCTCTTAATAAGTAAGATTTTAGGGAGTAACTATTGTTGTAAACAATCTGCCCTGTTTGATATATCCGAGCTTATAGAGGATAGCCGATAATGGTTGTTTGACCGTAAAGCCCTGAAATGTGCATCAGGGCTAATGGGGGAAATCAAATGGGTTTTATAATATGCTACAGTGCCGGATAGACATAACCACCCTGTATCCCTAAGGGAAAGCCAAGTGCCCAGTAACCTAGCAGGAACAGCGTCCACACTACGATAAAGACCAGCGTGTAGGGCATCATCATGGAGGCCACTGTACCTATCCCTGTGTTCTTGATATAGCGCTGACAGTAAACAACTACCAAGGGGAAGTAAGGAAGCATGGGCGTGATAATATTCGAGGAAGAATCACCAATCCTGTAGGCGGCCTGAGAGAGTTCCGGGGAGATGCCCACACTCATCAGCATGGGCACAAAAATGGTACCAATTAATGCCCACTTGGCAGAAGCCGAACCCACTAATAAGTTGACCAGTGCAGAGAGGAAAATAATGCCCACAATCGTCATGCTGCCGGAAAGGTTCATGGCTTCAAGACCTTCAGCTCCGACCAGTGCTAGCAGTACGCCCAGGTGGGAGTCATTGAATGCTTTCAGGAACAGGGCAATAAAGAAAGCCATGGCCATATAGCTACTCATATGCCCCAGGGTTTTGGACAGAGAGTCAATGACATCTTTGGAAGAGCTGAAGGTGCCTGCAATTTTTCCGTAAACAATACCTGGTATCATAAAGAGCAGGAATATCAGCGGGACAATGGATTTCATCAAAGGGGCCGTGGAACTGGTGAGAGAGCCAGAGGCGTCACGGAGGCTGGAATTTTCAGGCAGACTCAGGGCAACTAATAAAATGGCTCCTGCCAGCATAGTAAGTCCTGCCCATTTAAAGGCTCTGGACTCTCTGTCAGAAATGGTGTCCATATCCTGGGTTTCTGCATCATCATCAACGACTGTAGCTTTCAGGCGAGGCTCAATGATTTTATCGGTGATGTACCAACCTACCAAAATAATCAACACAGATGAAGCCGTGGTGAAAAAATAATTACTCAGCGGGTTAACGATGTAGTTGGCATCATATAACTGTGCGGCAGACTCAGTAAAACCTGCTAATAATGGATCAATACTGGAGGGGATAAAACTGGCAGAGAATCCTCCGGATACCCCAGCAAAAGCAGCAGCAATGCCTGCTATGGGGTGTCGGCCTGCAGCGTAGAAAATAATACCGCCAATGGGGATAACCAACACATAGCCGGCATCTGCAGCGACATGACTGAAAATGCCGATAGCAATCAAGGCCGGGGTTAAAATACGGGCAGGTGTTATAGTGAGTGCTTTTTTGATGGCCGTATTAATAAAACCGGCATTTTCGGCGACCCCAATCCCCATCATTGCGACCAGAACAACTCCGAGAGGGGCGAAACTGGTGAATGTGGTCACCATATCACCAAGAAATGCGGCCAGATAGTCCCCGTTGATCAGGTTTCTGACAGATAAGACCTCTTTTGTGACGGGATGAATATAGTCAAAGGTGAAAAAAGAGAGCAGCGTTGACAAGATAAAAATTAATGCCAAACCGTAAATAAACAGCATGGCTGGATCAGGCAGTTTATTGCCTGTTCGTTCAATAACATCAAGGAAGCGGTCTGTTAAAGAAGGTTTGCTGGTATCTTGAGGTGGTTTTGCTGGAGCTACGTGGGTTGTGCTCATAATTTCTCCTGATATGGCGTTTTATTGTTTTTATGTACAGTTCAGAAGTTTGCATCTGAATTATAAAAAACAATCGTTATTAATTACTGATGGTCGTCAATAAAATTTGCGATAAATGCGTAGTGGACTTTTTTATGAAGGAAAGACCGTGGCTTTAGGAAATGGCTTAGATCAACATCCGGTTTACCGGTAATACTATTGAGCAGTAGTCCTGAGTATTTCCATGCACAAGCTATTATTGTTCAATCGCGTGATATTTTACGCTTTAGGAAAGCTGTTGGTGCCTTTAGGTTAAGGCATCAACAAAGCATAATTCTTGTTGAGACCGTCAGAATAACTGCCGGTAATCTTCAACGGCTTCATAGCAACCCGTATCCCATGGGTTCTGATGACTGTCCGGGCACCTGATGGCCAGTAAGTGGGCAACACCGTACTGCCTGGCGGCATCCAGAATATGCACTCCGTCATCGATAAACAGCGCCCGATCTTTTCTTAGATGGATATCGGCTTCTAGGGTTGACCAGAATCGCGGGCTTTCTTTTGGAACACCGTATTCGTGGGCACTGATCAGGCGGTCAAAATAGTCTTTTATGGGAAGATGGTGCATTTTCAGCGACAAGCTGCCGGGATGGGCATTGGTGATCATAAACACCTGCTTTCCCATGGCCTTGAGTTTTTTCAGGAAAAACTCTGCGGAGGGGCGCAGATTGAGTTTATCAGCCACCTCTTCCTTCATGGCCACAAGATCCATTTTCAGCTCATTATTCCAGTAATCCAGGCAATACCAGTTCAAGGTGCCTTTTACCCGCTCAAAGCGGGGAATCAGTTCAGTATTGGCCTGTTTTAGGGAAATACGGTGTTTTTCGGCGTATTTTAGGGGAATATATGTCTGCCAGAAATAGTTATCGAAATGCAGATCCAACAGTGTGCCGTCCATATCCAGCAGGACGGTATTAATGGTTGTCCAGTTAATCATAGCTTTGAGTATAGAAGAAAGACTTACCTATAATACCCCGTTATTGATGGGGAAACGACCCGGAAGAATGATAGGGAGAAAAATACATGGGGTTAGCTACAGAATATCAGGAAACCCATAAATGGATCGACTTACTGGATTCTGTTAAAGATATTGCCCGTAAAGCCGGAGAGATTATCCTGAAAATTTATGGGGAAAGCGATGTGGGTATCCGGATGAAATCCGATAATACCCCCGTAACCCGTGCTGATCTGGAAGCTAATCAAGTGATTACTGAAGGACTAATATCACTGAATCTGGGGTATCCGGTGTTGGCGGAAGAATCAGAACATTTGCCTCTGGAACAACGGCAGTTATGGACGAGGCATTGGCTGGTGGATCCACTGGATGGTACCAATGAGTTTATCCATAAGAATGGCCAGGTTACGGTCAATATTGGTTTGATTGAGCAGAATTATCCGTTGTTGAGGCTGGTTTACGTGCCTGTTACTGATACGTGTTATTACGGTGGGAAAACAATAGGCGCTTTTTGTCAGGCGGGTAAAGAACAGTCTGCAACGATGAAGGCCCGTAAAATCAATCAAGACAATATTATTGTGTTAGGCAGCCGAAGCTATGGTAATGCATAAACAGAGAAGACTGTAGAGGCTGTGAGAGCTGTGTATCCACATATTCATGTACTTCCTGTGGGCCGTGCACTAAAAGGTTGCATGATTGCAGAAGGTAAAGCAGATATTTATCCTCGCCGAAACGGTACATTGGAATGGGATACCGCTGCTGTGTAAGCCATCGTTGAAGGTGCAGGTGGTATTTTTCTTGATTCTGAAGGAAACTGCTTTTCATACAATAAACGGTCATCCCTGACTCCCCTCCCCCCGGATTTCCTGATCGCAGCAGATCCGGACATTGATATTAAGGGTATTTGACTGAGGAAATAAAGATTCTGCATCTATAATAAAGTTTCCCTTCTGTAGTGATAGGTTTGCCTTATGGTGGTAAGGAGATATGTCTGTATAGCAGTATGTTTGTGGGCATCAGCCACTTTTAGCGGGGTGCTGTGCATAGAAGATCTGAGCGATTATCAGGTCGATTTTATGCCAAAAACCTATGCCTATATTTGGTTGAAGAATACAGGTAAGGGGTATGGTTCCTATGTCTGGAATGCTGATGATCTCTCATCGGATAAAGGTGACTGTTTTGTATGTATGCCATTATCTGCGCAGGATATATCCGAGGTAATGCTTCAATTTCCACCCAAGGCATTTCATGAGGTTGCCATTGTCCACGAGGGAGAAGATGAAGGGATACAGTTTAGAGGGAAAATAATCAGTTATGCCTATATTCAGTGTCAATTGGTGGGGACAAATGCTCGCTATGGTAAGGATGAGTATATGATGGCATACCGCTTACGAGTGCGATCGGTAAACTATAGCGAGACTGTTTCAAGTCAAGCGGAGTGATTGGCAGGCTTAAAAAATAAAGACGATATTATCAGCATCTACACGAACCGGTTGCTTGGGCTGGCGATCTACTTCACCGGTAATGGCTGCGGGTATATTAAGGTGCATGCCCTGTTTCGGAAGTTCATCTGCATCGAAATATACCTGAATATCACCACTATTATCCCTGAATAAATAGACGCCCGTCTTAATACGCTGAATGATTTTACCGGACAGCGTGACAGGTTGGTTGTCTTTTGCCGTGTTCATGATGTCGGTGACTAAATAGGGAGCATAATCAGCAGAAGGGTTGTCTTCAATGACTGTCTCTTCTTCTGCCGTTTTTGTTGTAGTATCCGGAAAAAAAGGGGAGGGAGGTATAAAAAAGCCGGCGCTGAAAGCGCAGGTTGTGTAAAACAACAGGCCTGCAAGTATCGTGTGTTTCATTGTTGCCAATCCATTGATTATTATTTTTTGTTGCTTTCTGGCCTGTTTCACAACTTTGTGCAAAGGCAGATAGTCATTATTATTGTTTTGTCATGCAACTTAGATAATAGCTGAAAAAACTCAAGTTACCCGTTTTGTCTGTTTACAGTATGAGACTTTAACGAAGGGATAAAAAAGGCCAGATTTCTCTGGCCTTTTTTGATACGGCCTGACATCAGGCGGTCTGGATAACTGGCTGATGGGTCGTTTTGCTTTGTTGTTGTGCCATAATCAGCAACACAATAGAAGCGATACAGCTTCCGGTCAGCAGAATAAATCCGCCGTGCCATCCAAAATGGTCAACGGTATAACCTAACAAGGCATTGGCGGCTACGGCTCCACCGAGATAACCAAACATGCCGGTAAAACCTGCAGCGGTTCCGGCGGCTTTTTTAGGTGCCAGTTCCAGTGCATACAAGCCGATCAGCATAACAGGCCCGTAGATTAAAAATCCGATAGCAACCAGAGCTAACATGTCGATGGTAGGGTTGCCCGCCGGATTTAGCCAGTAAACCAGTACGGCAAGGGTAACCAGTATCATGAATACGATACCCGCCGGAGCACGCTTACCATGGAAGACTTTGTCTGAAATCCAGCCGCATAACAGCGTGCCGGGAATGCCTGCCCATTCATAAAGGAAATAAGCCCATGAGGATGTATCCACCGTGAATGACTTAGCCTCAGACAAGTAAGTCGGTGCCCAGTCCAATACCCCGTAACGGATCAGGTAAATAAAAGCATTGGCAACAGCGATATACCAGAGCAGTTTATTGTGCAGTATATATTTGATGAAAATCTCTTTAGCGCTGAGTTCCTGTTCCTGGCTTTCGTCATAGGTTTCAGGAAAGTCATTTTTGTATTCTTCAATGGGTGGCAGACCACAGGATTGCGGTGTGTCCCTCATGACAAACAGAGCAAAGGCGGCTACCGCAAGCGCGCAAAATGCGGGCAGATAAAAAGCGGAATGCCAGTCGTTAAACCATGCCATGCCCAATAGGAATAATGGGCCAATCAGTCCACCACCTACGTTATGTGCCACGTTCCAGACGGAAACCAGAGATCCCCGTTCACTCTGTGACCACCAGTGAACCATGGTACGTCCACAGGGAGGCCATCCCATGCCCTGAAACCAGCCGAGAATAAACATCATGAAAAACATGATCGGAATACTGCTGGTAGCCCAGGGCATGAAACCCATACATAACATGACTAAGGCGGCCAGAGTCAGGCCAGTGGCAAGGAATATCCGTGGGTTTGAGCGGTCAGATACGTTGCCCATAAAGAATTTGGAAAAACCGTAAGCAATGGATACGGCAGACATGGCCAAACCCAATTCTCCCCGGCTGTATCCCATCTCGTTGATCAGGTAAGGAACCGCGAGGGAAAAGTTTTTTCGCACCAGATAAAAACCGGCGTAACCAATGAAAATGCCAAAAAAAATCTGCCACCTTAAGTGCCGGTATTGCCCGTCTACCTGGTCAGCGGCCATCATAGTGCGGTGGGCTGCCGGCTTAAATATTCCGATCATGTTTATTGTTTTCCTTTGTACACCAAAAGCAGGGTGCTCAACATAAAGCTACGAGTAAGGACAGACAGTTACGATTGAAGAAAAACAGGAAAACAATGGTATTGCATAACCATTCAATACGCCTGCTTATTACGTAAGGGGTCATTACGGTTGGAGGCACAGAACATAACATCTGGATATCACGGCAGAAATGGTAGAGGCTTTTTGCTCAAAAAATATTGATTTGAAACAAAAAACGAAAATATTTATTCATTTTGCAACATAAAAAGGCTTGTTTTTTTTCGAAAGAAGATCATTTTAGAATATAAAACAACATTTGTTTGAACAACATATGTCGTAAATTGTTTGTTTTCTGTGGCTTTGGGTCAGCAATTGTGAATTGGCCGCAAAGTGAATAATCTAAAAAAAATGAGTTGTCTGTTTTTATGAAAATACCTGCCGCCCTTTTTGTAGGATTAGCGATTGCCTCCGGTACTGTTATTGCCAGTGTGGATGTTGGCCAACACAAAGTGGTTATTGCTCATCGCGGTGCCAGCGGTTATTTGCCTGAACATACCTTGCCTTCTAAAGCGGCTGCCTATTTTATGGGTGTGGACTATATAGAACAGGATGTGGTCATGACCCGTGATGATCGTCTGGTGGTTTTGCATGACCATTATCTGGATCGTGTCACTAATGTTGAGGAAGTATATCCGAAGCGTTATCGGATGGTGAATGGAGAGAAGCGCTGGTTTGCCGTCGACTTTGATCTGGATGAAATTAAAGGACTACAGGTGACAGAAGGTTTTACCGTCACAGATGATGCCTTCAGCAAAAATAAAACAACGCCGGTTTATGATGACCGTTTTCCTCTGTGGAAATCCAGCTTCCGGGTTAATACGCTGGAAGAAGAAATTGAGATGATTCAGGGTCTGAATAAATCCACCGGACATAACGTGGGGATTTATACGGAGATCAAGGCTCCCTGGTTCCATCGTCATGAAGGTAAAGACATTTCTGTTGCTGTATTAAAGGTACTGAAAAAATACGGTTACTCGGATAAAGGTGATAAGGCCTACGTCCAGTGCTTTGATCCGATAGAGACAAAACGTATCAATGATGAATTGATGCCGGCTTTGGGAATGGATCTGAATGTAGTACAGCTGATCATCACCACCGATGCGGATGAAACCATGGTGTACAAGGATGGTAAGGCCGTTCCCTATAATTACGACTGGATGTTTAAGTCCGGGGCCATGAAACGGATTGCTACTTATGCAGATGGCATCGGGCCTTCTAAAGATTATCTGGTGACTGAAAACTCCACCCAGGGCCATATTGTTCCGACAATTATGGTCAAGGAAGCCCATGAGGCAGGTATGGTGGTTCACCCGTGGACCTTGCGTCGGGAAGAGAGTCAGATACCTTCTTACGCTACCGGTTATGACGACATGCTGCGTATTTATCTGGATAAAGTTGGAGTTGATGGTGTGTTCACGGATTTTCCTGATCGTGCCGTGAATTATATTCGAAAGCAGGAATCCAAACAGGGGTGATGGAAGCTTTCCGGAATAAATAACGTGTGATTGGCTATTCTATTTTAACGGGCGACTTTGTTAGTATGCCCGTTTTCTGTTTTTGCCGTGGCTGATTTGATCATTCAGGTGCAGGGACAGCTGGAATCCATAAGAATGGTAAGCCATGAGTAATGATAGAGTGTTTGGCCTGCATGCAGTGCAGAGCCTGTTTGACCATGCCCCTGAGCGGATTCTGGAGGTGATGATCCAGAAAGGGCGAACCGACAAACGCATCAGTGCTTTGGTAGACGGTGCCCGTAACCGTGGAATTGCTGTGCATTTTGTTGAACGCAGCCGGCTGGATGCCAAAGTAGAGGGTGCCCATCAAGGCATTGTAGCTCAGGTTGCTGCTGCCAAAGTGCGAAGGGAAGCGGATTTGGATGATTTGCTGGATCAGCTTGATCACCCACCGTTTTTGCTGATTCTGGATGGCATTACTGATCCCCATAATCTGGGGGCCTGCTTGCGGACATCCGATGCCTCAGGTGTCGATGCCGTGATTGTTCCGAAAGACCGTTCTGCCAGCTTGAATGAAATTGCCAGCAAGGTAGCCTGTGGCGCTGCAGAAACTGTGCCGCTTATTCAGGTGACGAATCTGGCCCGTACTCTGACTGAATTGAAGGACCAAGGCATCTGGTTGATCGGTACGGCCGGTGAAAGTGATGTCAGCCTATATCAGGCTGACCTGAAGGGATCACTGGGTCTGGTGATGGGCGCGGAAGGTAAGGGTATGCGGCGCCTGACCCGGGAATCCTGTGATACGTTAGTCAGCATTCCTATGGCAGGTAGTGTCAGTAGCCTGAATGTTTCTGTTGCTACGGGAGTGTGTTTGTTTGAGGCGGTCCGGCAGCGCGCTACAAGTA
>NSIT01000135.1_pt1 | contig 9457 bp, 8 predicted proteins | sample 1450681 | NCBI WGS metagenome assembly NSIT01 (sample SAMN07455404, study PRJNA386592) | invertebrate metagenome | isolation source: Endozoicomonas-like sequences binned from scallop gill tissue | host: Pecten maximus | place: United Kingdom: Lyme Bay MPA | collected 2013-06-01
GGCGGGGCATAACAGGTTCTTATTAGTGTTGCGTAGGAACTGCAATAATACGAACCTGTGAGCCTTTCTCAAGCCTACAAAGAAAACCTCAACAGCCCCTAGCAGTCAAAGGGCTGACGGAGAATGATGGTTTCATTACGATCGGGCCCTGTAGAAATAATATCAACCGGTACGCCGGTTAATTCTTCCAAACGTTTGATATAGGCTTTTGCCTGATCAGGCAGGGCCTTAAGTTCTTTTGCCCCAAAGGTAGATTGGCTCCATCCTGGCATTTCTTCATAAACCGGTGTGATGGCCTCATATTCATCTGCGTCTATGGGCGTGGTAATTAATTGGCCGGCGGTATTTTTATATCCGGTACAAATCTTGAGGGTTTTCAGTCCGTCCAGCACATCCAGCTTGGTCAGGCACAGGCCGGTCAGGCTGTTCAGTTGTACAGACTTTCGCATGGCAATGGCATCAAACCAGCCACAGCGGCGGGGACGACCTGTCGTAGCACCGAATTCATGTCCTTTCTCAGCTAGGTGCTGGCCGGCTGTATCAAATAATTCGGTAGGAAATGGTCCTGCACCGACACGGGTTGTATAGGCTTTGGTAATACCTAATACATAACGAATGGAGAGAGGGCCGAGTCCGCAACCGGTAGATACGCCACCTGCGGTTGTATTGGAAGAAGTGACAAAAGGATAGGTGCCGTGATCAATGTCCAGCATGCTACCCTGAGCACCTTCAAATAACAGCTTTGCTCCGGCATCCAGTTTTGCCTGAAGGTGATCTGTAACACGATCAATCATGGGGATAATGCGTTCAGCCATGGACAGCGTCTGCTTAAGCACATCCTCATAATTGACTTCAGCGGTCTTATAGAAGTGCTTCAGGGAAAAATTATGGAAGTCCATAACTTCACGAAGCTTTTCAGCAAAGCGTTCCGGATGTAACAGGTCTGATACCCGGAGGCCACGGCGTGCAACCTTGTCTTCATAGGCTGGGCCAATGCCACGTCCGGTGGTTCCTATTTTGCTTTTTCCCCTAGCCTGTTCCCGTGCATTATCCAGAGCAACATGATAAGGCAGGATTAAAGGGCATGCCGGGCTGATTTTTAGGCGATCCTGAACGGGAATTCCCCGGTCCTGAAGCTGGTCCATTTCTTCGAGCAGTGCATCCGGTGCCAATACGACGCCATTGCCAATATAGCAGGTAACACCTTTTCTAAGGATACCGGATGGAATCAGGTGAAGAACCGTTTTCTCTCCATCAATGACCAGGGTGTGCCCTGCATTATGACCGCCTTGAAAGCGAACGACCGCTTCAGCTTCTTCTGTAAGAAGGTCGACAATTTTGCCCTTGCCTTCATCGCCCCATTGGGTGCCAAGTACTACAACAGTTTTGCCCATGATTTTCATCTCTTGCAGTCAAACGATTTGTTCCAGACAAAATAATATAAACAGGACGGAGTCGTTTATACATCGATGCCTGAAGCAATATGGCTGATATCGGAATAGCCCGTAATAGCCTGAACTGTTTGTGTGCTATACACTTTAAAACGGCCTGCTCCGATCATAAGAGCAGGCTCAGTAATTAAAACGTGTGGCTGTATTATCTGGTGATGTGTGTTGCAGGGCATAGGATGATGGCCGAACCACAGTTGTTTAGCAGGTTCACGCCGGTTTAATGGCCTGTCACACAAAAAAACCGGGAAGATCCCGGTTTTTTGTATCATAGCATTCTCTGGCTCGTTGGTCATCACTGATTCTGAAAGAGTGTTTCCTTCTGAGCCGGAGCATTCTGATTTTTTAGGGGACGTAATAAACTGCGGTAAGACTGGTGAAACTGCTGAATGGAAAATTTCAGGCAAAGTCTCTGGTAATGGTTTGCTCCGCACCGGCGGAGTTTGTCTGGCGTAAGCTGTAGAGAGTCCTCTACGGCAGAGGCAATGCTCTCCGATGAGGCGGGCGCAGTCAGTTTTCTAATACCTTCGATACAGGGGCGAATGGAGGCAATATCAGAGCCACCGATGCCAGCCTTTCAATTGCTTGCTGGCGAAATCAAAGAATACCTGATGTCCGGCTTGTTCCTCATTATGATCTGGCTTTCCTTTAAGGAAGACAGAGCTCACTTCATAGATATCAGGAGGCAGTGCCTGAATAATTTGTTCTCCCAGATTCGTAGCCGCTGGGCTGAATCGGTTTTGTAATTGCAGGACACGTATTTTTTCAGCCATATGCCACATCAGATATGAAAAAGTAAAACCGGTGAAGCTATACCATAGCTTAGATTATGAACTTTAATGGAAGGCAGTCTATAAACTGTCTTTATGTTCAATGGAGAATATTGTCTGCTGCTGTTGCTTTAAGGGTCTTTTATTCTTTTAAATAATTTTTATTCTATACCGCAGGTGGCTAGTTCGTTTATGCGTATAAATACAGCAACCTTCGCATAAATCCTGTATATTCCTTTCTACAGAATATTAACGATATGGAGGTGATCCTATGGGACTTCCTTTCTGGCTATTGGTTTTTCCCTTCATTGAACTGTTCGTGCTGATCAAGGTAGGGTCAGCGATTGGTGCGTTCAATACTATTGCTCTGATTATTTTGGGGAGTGTTGTAGGCCTTGGAATTATCCGTCGTCAAGGTTTTCGTACCATGCTGAATGCCCGTGCACAAATGAATCAAGGCATGTTACCCGGGACAGAAATGTTGTCTGGCTTCCTGATAGCGATGGGAGGTTTCCTGATTATGTTGCCTGGTTTTATTACGGATATAATGGGATTGGTTTTGTTGGTTTCACCTGTTCAGCAATGGGTGATTCGCCGGATGTTGGCATCAGGACGATGGCAGGCACAGCATCATGTTTATGAAGGGGAATTCTATCGGGAAGACAAAGAAGATGTTTATTCATTATCGATCAACCATACTACGCACTCTGATCGTAACGACGATAATAAGCAGCATTAACAGGAGTCATGCAAATGCACAACTCTGTGTTTAACGGTTTAATGTAAGTGAGGACGTCATTGGGACTGCTTTTCCCATTGTTTTTTGGGTATCCGATAAATTCCATTCTCTGCTACGACAATGATGCTTTGGTTTCGGGAGGACAACAGTTTGTCGGCCACAGCATTATGCCCCAATGTAAATCGGCGAGTAATGCGGGCTGCTCCCGGGGTTTGATAATGAATGACAGTGATAATGCCGGCTTCATCTACTATAGCGATATGCTGGTCATCCAGTCTGAGCAGGTCGGTGATTTTTTTATTACCGATACCCTTGATAATATCTGGTGACCTCGGGTCGGTAACGGACCAGAGGTATAAAAGGCGATCATTTTCACCGTAATACTGATCATCATGAAGCTCTGTATCGAAAGCGGTAGCAGCTACCACTGATGTATTTAGTGCGATGACCCGTGGCTCTGACAGTGCTTCCGTCAAGTGATGCTCTTCTTCATGAAAAAAGGATATTTTTTCCCCCGAGCCATCCCAACGATGCATCTGTACGCTTCCAGGACCAAAAGGCGGGTTGTGGGTAGTAATAAACCATGAACTATCTGATGGAATTAAATTCGAGATAAAGCCATCCGCTTGAATAGATCTTTCTGTTGAGAGAGTTTCTTCCGGTACCACTGATTTGTTTGTTAATTTTCCGGGTTTTCTCCAGATATGAACTGTACTGTAGCTTTTGGGTTGGTTATCGTTTTCCTTTAATGAAAAATGATAACGGTGAGAATGTAAGGAGGCTATTTTGCCGTTGGGTAACACAATGAATTTTTTGACTCCCGGATCGATTTCATTTTCGTTTATTTTAAAAGTCGTCGAAATAGGCAACGGATCAGGATTATTCAAATTAAAAAATTTCAACTGTTCACTAGCAGCAGTAACCAGCAGATTTTCTTTGGTATGAATTAAGTCTCTGACAGAATGGTCAAATCCAAGCTGCCAATGGTTATTTGTTTTTTTTGTATTATAACTCCATTGATAAATACTGCTGTCTTCTCCCTGAAAAAAATAAAAGAATAAGCAATCGCTGTTTGGGAGGGCCGAGGAGCGCATCGTTAGCACACGACCACTTCCCGGAATGCTTCCGTGTTTCACAATACCAAGGTTTTCAGAGAGGTTTACCGTGTAAGTTTTACTGGGAGAATCACTATCTATATTACGATACAGAGATAGATGTTGTGAGGTTCCAAATGCTTTTGCATATAATACGATAAGCTCGTTGTTTTCATTGATCAGAATAGCATCAAAGAAATGGCCGTGTTGAGTTAATAAAGTGGCCGTTAATATGGAAGGTTCAGGAGGCACAACAGTGATGATGCTAGCCGGTAGGAGCTTAATGCATGATAAGCATAAGACAGTGACTTTTAGTAGTACATAGGGTAATGATGCTTTTTTTATTGAACTAGGCTGTTTCATTAATGATATCTCAATGTTTTTTATCGTTAAGAAGAATAGATTGTAGAACACATAAGTAGAATCGATTATACCGTTGTATAATAGGCTGTACGGGTTGTGTGTTTATACTTGTTAAAACAGTTTGTTATCGTCATCAATAAAAAAATAATGCTAGTCCCCTTGAAAAAATCCACAGGCATCCCTATTAAATGACTCAGTTATGGAGGCTTAGGTATGGCGTCTCCGAATGATCCCCGGGTGCTCCTGTAAAGAGAGGTTTCCGGAGAAATTACAGTAGCGTCTTCCGGAAGTTCAGCATGTCTCAATGGGCTACTCTTCCCATAAGGCAGCTTTGTAGTCAGTGACAAATACATCATCTGCTACAAAGATGATGCCGGAATGAATAACTGCCCGGAGTTATTGCTGATAGTTCGGTTTATACCCAATAGTTGGAGAGGTAATCGATGAAAATCCGTCCGTTGCGTGATCGTGTGGTCGTTCGTCGCGAAGAAGAAGAAACCACCAGTGCTGGAGGCATTGTTCTGCCCGGTTCTGCAACCGAAAAGCCTAATCAGGGGCTTGTTGTAGCTGTGGGCGACGGTGTCTTCATGGACAATGGTGAAAAACGTCCCCTCGGTGTAAAAGTTGGTGAGAAAGTCATTTTTGGCAAATACGCTGACTCCAATACCGTAAAAATCGATGGCGAAGAGTTGATTCTTCTGTCTGAAAATGACATTTACGGGATTCTGGAAGCCTGATTTCTGTCGGCGCTAGAGTTCAACTGCAACTGTTTCTATTCGTAAAGGATCAAAAATCATGGCAGCAAAGCAAGTGAGATTCGGCGACGAAGCTCGCAAAGAGATGCTGGTAGGCGTCAATGTTTTATCCGACGCTGTAAAAGCAACCTTAGGGCCTAAAGGCCGTAATGTCCTGCTGGAAAAATCTTTCGGTGCGCCTACCATCACTAAAGATGGTGTGTCCGTAGCCAAAGAAATTGAGTTGAAAGATAAATTCCAGAACATGGGCGCCCAGCTGGTTAAAGAAGTCGCTTCACAGGCTAATGATCAGGCCGGTGATGGCACAACCACAGCAACTGTACTGGCTCAGGCTATCGTTAACGAGGGCTTGAAATACGTTGCTGCTGGCATGAATCCTATGGATCTGAAACGGGGCATTGATAAAGCAGTTTCTGCTGTTGTTGACAAACTGCACGCTATGTCTATTCCCTGTGAAGACAACAAAGCCATTGCTCAGGTAGGAACCATTTCTGCCAATGCTGATGAGCATGTAGGTCAGATCATTGCTCAGGCTATGGAAAAAGTCGGTAAAGAAGGCGTTATCACTGTTGAAGAAGGCTCTGGCCTTGAGAATGAATTGGATGTCGTTGAGGGAATGCAGTTTGACCGTGGCTATCTCTCTCCTTATTTCATCAACAATCAGGACAGCATGTCTGTTGAGCTGGAAAGCCCGTATATACTGATGGTTGATAAAAAAGTTTCTAACATCCGTGACCTGCTGAGCCTGCTGGAAGCCGTTGCCAAAGCTGGAAAACCTCTCCTGATTATTGCAGAAGATGTTGAAGGTGAAGCACTGGCTACTCTGGTTGTTAACACCATGCGTGGCATCGTGAAAGTTGCTGCTGTCAAAGCACCAGGCTTTGGCGACCGTCGTAAAGCCATGTTACAGGATATTGCTATCTTGACCGCTGGTAACGTGATTTCTGAAGAAGTTGGACTGAGCCTCGAAGGCGCGGAGCTGGATGATCTGGGTTCCGCTAAACGCGTTGCTATCACTAAAGAAAATACCACTATTGTGGACGGTGCCGGTAACAGTGAAGAAATCGTAGCTCGTGTTGAACAGATTCGTGCTGAGATCAAAAACTCCACTTCTGACTACGACAAAGAAAAACTGCAGGAACGCGTAGCTAAACTGGCTGGCGGGGTTGCTGTCGTTAAAGTTGGCGCCGGCAGTGAGGTAGAAATGAAAGAGAAAAAAGCACGGGTTGAAGATGCTCTGCACGCAACTCGGGCTGCTGTCGAAGAAGGTGTGGTTGCCGGTGGTGGTGTTGCACTGATACGTGCACTGGAAGGCTTGGATGTGAATGCTATCAATGCTGAACAGAAAGCTGGAATCGCACTGGTAACTCGCGCTCTGGAAGATCCTTTGCGTCAGATCGCAGCTAACTCTGGTGATGAAGCCTCTGTCGTGGTTGACAAAGTGAAGCACGGTAAAGATAACTTCGGTTACAATGCCGCAACTGGAAAATTCGGTGATATGATCGAGATGGGTATTCTTGATCCTGCTAAAGTCACTCGTTCTGCTCTGCAGGCAGCCGCTTCAATCGCTGGTCTGATGATCACCACAGAAGCCATGATTGCTGATGAGCCAGAAGACAAACCTGACATGGCTGCTGCAGCTGGCGGCATGGGTGGTATGGGTGGTATGGGTGGTATGGGCGGCATGATGTAATCTGAAAAAGGTTATATAGCTCATAGGCCTACCGGCTGATTGAAATAAAACCGATAGAGAATATAACCTTCTCTGTCGGTTTTTTTATGTCAGAGGGGTATTCAGTACAGCAAAAAAAATAGACAAACTACGCTTTTTTAGGTTTTTGGCTATATTCATTGCTGTGAATAAACAAATATATTTTGCACGATATGTCAGGAAATAAATATGTCTGTTTTTTTGAATAGAAAATATACACATTGCTGTGTTTCATGGTTGTTGTGCGGGTTTTTGTCAGGAATACATACATCGCTGATCTATGCCTATAGCCAAAATGACTATTATGAAGAATATGTGGCATCGGGTCTCTGGCATCAACAGGCTCCTGAGTTTAGTGCATTATCTTATCAGGCATTTAACGGCGCGGTAGATCAATTGCCTGAATTATTAAAAGGCGTAAGGAAACCGGCCATTATTGTTGATCTTGATGATACGGTTTTTAGTGGTACCCGGTATTTTACCAGTTTGTTGGATGGTACTGAAAATCATTGTGTAGAACGATCAAAGCGCTGGTGGAGCAGGTCACCAGAAAAAAATCGCTTGATATCCGGGGCGAAAAGTTTTTTGGCTCAGGCGCATAAACGGGGCGTTGAAATCTTTTATATCAGTGGTCGTTATAATGAGGTTAAGAGATTTTCTGCCGATGCATTGAGATATCATGGTCTTCCCATAAAAGACGAAGATCACCTGCTTTTTCAGCCTGCACTAGATCATACCTTAAGCAAAGAAGAACGTCGGAATGATATTAAAAAACAAGGGTATTCGCTGGTGATGTCGTTGGGCGACCAATTGGATGATTTTGCTGAAATAAAAGGACTGTCTGAGGATCGTTGCCAATTCATCCGTACGCACCAACAGCGATTTGGGCGAGAATGGGTGGCGTTGCCTAATGGGTTATATGGTCATTGGGAGTGGGCGTTGAATGAAAAATATAAGGAAAAAACGCCGGAAGAAAAATTTGGTATCAGAACCGCTGCGCTCTGGGGGGGTCCAAAACCTATTGAATCCTTAGTGCCTGTGGACCGTCAGTTGATACAGTTGGCATTATGGCAATATACATCAGATATGTTTCAGGCCATGAAATATCAAATCTATTCTCAAGCAGCCTGCTATTTGAAATCAGTTGTTGAAATATCTGAGCTGAACTCAATAATTATTATTGATATTGAAGGCGGAATTCTGGCCGCCAGACAGCCGTCCGTAAAACTCAGTGAACCGGATTCTTTATTAACTGAGCATGGAATAAAAAGTGCCCATTATATCGTCATGCCTGAGGCAAAAAAATTTTTAAAAACAGCAGAAGCGTACAATATTGATATTTATTTCCGTGCGGTGTATCGCCAGGAATGGGATGATAAAAAAACTCAGCAATATGCAAAACAACTTTGCACACTGTTAAAGAAAGACTACAAGATAGCGACAGATCAGGATCATATCTTAATGGTCAGATCAGGCAGCGAAAACGAATGCATTCAACAGATGAAAATCAATAAACAATGTAAAAAATCTCGAAGAGTTTTATGCGTTATTAGTGATTCACTGGAAGGATTTGGTTTAAGAGATACTTTGAACAGAAACATCGTGGATGAGATTAAAGAAAAATGGGGTCGTGAATATGTGTTAATTCCGAATCCGATGAACTTGAAATGGCTGCATCGTCTCTATCAACAACATGGGCAGACAGCCAGTGATGATAAGAAACGTGCAGGTTTTCATAAAGCATTATTATCTTCGGAATCCTCTGAATAGTGATCACAATCAGAAGTCTAGTTTATAGAGGCAGTAGTTCACGTTATGGAGCTTTTATATCTTTTAGAAAATAAGGTTGCATTATGTGTGCAGCCTCTTCGTTCATTGGCCGGCTACTGCGAAGCTTTAAGTCATTAAGAAGTTTTCTTGTTCTGAATACAGGATCGCTCATGGCATGAAGGGGTTGAGTTTGTAATGATGTGATAATTTATCTTTATTCAAATGTATCAATCAGTGCTTTAAGTGTCTCTGGATCACTAGATATTTTGAATGCAATGTTAGGCTGGTTTTGACTGAATAACATAAGAAAATAGAGTTGGTTTCTGGGAGGAATTCCTACGGTTAAACCCTTTAAATAGATTATGTATGTCGTTCGATACAAGTGGGCTTGATCTGGTTTGGCGTGTTCTAAAACAGCAGAAAACAAGAGATTAAAGTGTAGTAGTGTGATTACCGAGGGAAACTGACGGGCTAATTACCGTGGGAGTTTGTCGCTCCAGCATAGCAGCCCGTTTTTCTCTCAGCAAATCAGTATCGGGTTACGCTGCCACCGATTCGGACGATCTTAATCGCTCAAGTCTTTGCGCCATAGTATTCATTTTTTCTCTAACCCATATATTCCGAACGCCTGACGGGCTTATATCCAAACCATGGAGACTTTGAAGCTGGGCTGATACCCAAGCCTGACCCAAGTGGGGGTTCCCCACAGAGAAGGCTATGACCAGACTCTCGGTTACTTGTGCCGCCCGGTTTTTATGGCGATGGTCAGGGCAGAACTTACGTTTCAGCGCTTGTGGCTCTTGCTCG